>Ga0208894_1002186_pt1 | contig 10897 bp, 7 predicted proteins | sample ETNtaG_12_FD_185752 | JGI IMG/M metagenome (GOLD analysis project Ga0208894, IMG submission 185752) | Marine microbial and viral communities from oxygen minimum zone, Eastern Pacific Ocean - ETNP201306SV49 (SPAdes) (version 2) | ecosystem: Environmental > Aquatic > Marine > Oceanic ... | reverse complement strand
ATTGAAAATGGTGGGGGATAAACTAAAATTATATAGGTGCCATACTATAATGAACTGCACAAGTTCTTGCCCGAAAGGACTAAATCCAGCGAAAGCTATTGGTTCAATCAAAAAAATGCTTGCAACAAATTAGAGGCTTAATTAAATCAATTTGGATACATATGAATTTAATACAACATTTTATAAACGGAAAAGTGGTTAGCGGTTCTTCAAGAAAAACATCTAAAGTGTTTAATCCGGCTACGGGAGAACAATCATCTGAAGTAAATTTAGCTTCTAAAGTTGATGTAGATTTGACGGTTCAAAAAGCTAAAGAGGCATTTACTGATTGGTGCAGAAAGCCACCTGTTCAACGGGCAAGAATAATATTTAAATTTAAGGAATTAATTGAAAAAAATTCAGATGATATAACCAAGCTTATAGTTTCTGAACATGGAAAGATCTACGAGGATGCGCGAGGGTCATTAATCAGAGGTTTGGAAGTTGTTGAATTTGCTTGCGGAATACCACATTTGCTTAAAGGAGAATTTACTGAAAGCGTTGGTACAGATGTTGATAGTTGGTCTGTCAGGCAACCCTTAGGAGTGTGTGCAGGCATTACTCCATTTAATTTTCCAGCAATGGTTCCAATGTGGATGTTTCCAATTGCTGTGGCTTGTGGAAACACATTTGTTCTAAAACCATCTGAAAAGGATCCTTCTTGCTCAATTAAACTAGCTCAATTATTTAAAGAAGCCGGATTACCAGATGGAGTATTTAATGTTATTAACGGTGACAAGGAAGCAGTTGATGCGTTATTAACAAACAAAGATATATCAGCTATAAGTTTTGTTGGATCAACACCAATTGCAAAATATATATATGAAAATGCAGCAAAAAATGAAAAACGCGTTCAAGCTTTAGGTGGAGCAAAAAATCACTGTGTTGTTATGCCCGACTGCGATCTTGAACAAGCCGTTAATGGTTTAATGGGAGCTGCTTATGGATCGGCGGGCGAAAGATGTATGGCCCAATCAGTTGCGGTTGCTGTGGGTAAAATTGGAGATTCACTTGTGAACAAACTTGCTAAAAAAGTTGAGTCACTTAAAATTGGCCCAGGATTAGACAAGAATTCTGAAATGGGGCCTCTTGTAACTAAAGAGCATTTGGAAAAAGTTAAAAGCTATGTAGATCTTGGAGTTCAGGAAGGAGCAAAACTTGTTGTGGATGGGAGAAACATAAAACCCCAGAATTATGAAAAAGGTTTTTATATTGGTGGATGTCTTTTTGACAATGTTGAAAAAAAAATGAGAATTTATAAAGAAGAAATTTTTGGTCCAGTTCTTTCTATAGTTAGAGTTAAGGATTTTGAATCGGCTTTAGATTTGGTAAATGAACATGAGTTTGGCAATGGAACAAGTATCTACACTCGTGACGGTGATGTCGGAAGAACTTTTGCTAACAAAATAAAAATAGGAATGGTCGGAATTAATATTCCAATACCCGTACCCGTTGCCTACCATTCTTTCGGGGGTTGGAAAAGATCTTTGTTTGGAGATCAGCATATGCACGGTCCAGAAGGTGTTAGATTTTATACAAAATTGAAAACTATAACTTCAAAATGGCCTTCTGGTTTAAGATCTGATCCTGAATTTATAATGCCAACCATGAGGTAAATTTTATGAGAAAGAAAATTTCATTAATAGGAGCAGGTCAAATTGGTGGTACATTAGCTCACTTAATTAGCACAGAAGAACTTGCGGATGTTGTGCTTTTTGACGTTGTTGAAGGAATGGCAAAGGGTAAAGCTTTAGATATAGCACAATCAACTTCGGTAGATGGTTTTGATGTTAATCTTGTGGGAACAAGTAATTACGATGATACCAATAATTCTGACGTAATAATCGTTACAGCAGGCGTTCCAAGAAAACCCGGAATGTCAAGAGATGATTTATTAGGAATAAATCTGAAAATAATAAAACAAGTTGCCGAAGGAATAGCAAAAACATCTCCCAATGCGTTTGTAATTTGTATTACAAACCCTTTAGATGTCATTGTTATGGCATTACAAAAATACTCCGGTTTACCAACTAGTAAAGTCGTAGGAATGGCAGGAATATTAGATTCTTCAAGATTTAAATATTTTCTTTCTCAAGAACTTAAAACACCTACTAAAAATATAAATACTTTAGTGTTAGGTGGTCATGGAGATACTATGGTACCTCTGCCAAATCACACAATTGTTAATGGGCAATCATTAAAACAACTCATCACTGAAAATAAAATTACAAAAGAAAAATTGGATGCGATAATTAATAGAACAAGAAAAGGAGGAGCCGAAATAATTAAATTTCTGGAAAAAGGTTCTGCGTTTTATGCACCTGCTGCAGCAGGAGTAGAAATGGCTAAGTCGTACATCAAAAACTTAAAAAAAACTTTACCCTGCGCGGCTTATCTCAATGGTGAATATGGATTTAAGAATTTATATGCGGGAGTACCTGCGGTAATCGGCAGCCAGGGAGTTGAAAAAGTAGTTGAGATTAAATTAGAAGAAAAAGAAAAAGAGAATTTTAAAGTTTCAATAAATGCTGTAAAAGAGCTTTTTGAAGCTGCGGTTAATATTGATCCTGATCTAGCTAATTAATTTCTAATTCTTTATATTCAATATTGAGTACAATTTTATGATTTCAAAATTTTTGTCTCACAAAAATAAAATCTTTATATTAATTCTTTTTCTCTTTTCAATAACTGTTAACCAGCACTATGGCAACCAGGGAGTTTTTCCAAAGGACAGTTTTCATTATTTTGATTCTGGTTACAGAGTATTAAATGGAGATCTTCCCTTTATCGATTATTGGTCAGTCAGAGGACCTTTGCTTGACTACATGCAGGCTGTTTTTTTTTATATATTTGGAGTTAATTGGCAAAGTTATGTATTACATGCTTCTTCAATTAATGTATTGATAACTATAAGTACTTTCTTTGTCTTAAAAAACTTTAAGCTTAAAACTATCTATTGTTTTTTTTATTCTTTACTTTTCGCAATACTTGCTTACCCATCTAGTGGAACACCTTTTGCAGACCAGCACTCTGCTTTCTTTTCTCTATTAGGAATTTATAGTTTACTATTGGCGATAAATAATCAAAGAAAATTATATTGGGCACTAATACCGGTATTTTTGGGTTTTGCCTTTCTCTCAAAACAGGTTCCCGCTTCATATGTTATTTTGTCTATTTCTTTTATTATCATTTTATATTCTTTTATTAATAATAAATTTGATTGCATTAAATATCCTTTAATCAGTTCAGTATTTTTTGTTTTGTTTGTACTAATATTTGGAAAATTTCAAGGAATAACATTTTCCTCTTTTTTAGACCAATACATATTTTACCCTCAAACAGTAGGAGCAGAAAGAATAAAAAATTTTAATTTTACTTTCAGCGGTGTGATAGGTCACTTCAAGTTTATTTATTTTGCAATTATTCCGTTATTGTATGAAAATCTTAAAAAAATTTTTTCTAATAAAAATTATATAAAACACAATAACTTCTATATTTTTTTAATTTTATTATCCCTAACCTTTTCTTTAATTTTACATCAATTATTAACAAAAAATCAGACATTTATATTTTTTTTAATTCCTATTTTAACCGCATTTTCCCAGATTAGTTTAATTGATAGTAAATTAAAATTTAAAAAACCAATATGTTTGATCATTATTTTGATATGTTTGTTGGTAACTTTCAAATACCATTTAAGATATAATGAAAATAGAAAATTTCATGAATTAAATAATGTCAATTTTGAATTAGCAGTTGATGCAAAAAAAATACATAAAAAATTGTCAGGATTAAATTGGATTACGCCTCAATTTAAAAAAAACCCTATAGAGGAAATTGACATAATTAATCAAATTGAGTCTCTATTAAGGACGGATTCTAGAAATAAAATGCTAATAACCAATTACCCTTTTTTTTCAATTATATTGGATCAAAAACTCTACTCGCCCAGTAGTATGTATGCTGATGATGGAAGTATATATCCACTAAAGAGCAGTGAATATGCTGCAAGATTCAAAGAATTAATGGACAATATAATTTTGAAAAATAATATTTCAGTTATTTACGTTATCAATACAAAGAATGAAAATATTAATTTTCACTATGTTGATTTATACCAGCATTGTTTTAAGGAGATTTTTTTACTTAACCAATTAAAAAGTTACGAACTTAAAAATTGTAGCTAGATAAATGAATATTCACGAATATCAGGCTAAGGATCTTTTAAAGAAATTTGGAGCTTCTGTACCAAAAGGAGTTGTAATATATAATATTGAAGAAATTTCACAAAAAATTAAAACTTTAGGTACCAATAATTTAGTAGTTAAGGCACAAATTCATGCAGGAGGTAGAGGAAAGGCGGGCGGCATCAAATTAGTAAAAACCAATGAAGATTTAATTAAAGAGACTTCTAATATGTTCGGAAAAACTTTAATAACACATCAAACTGGGCCCCAAGGTAAAAAAGTTAAAAGATTATATATCGAAGAAGTTTCCGAAATACGGAAAGAATTTTATTTAGCTTGTTTGGTAGATAGAGCAAGTTCAAAAATAGCATTCATAAGCAGCACAGAAGGTGGAATGGAAATCGAAAATGTTGCAAAGAAAAATCCTAAGAAAATTATTACAACTAAATTTGATTTAAAAGATAAAATTTCTCAAACTGATTTTGAAAATATTGTTAAAATTTTTAAATTAAATAACAAACAAAAAAATCAGGCAAAAAAAATAATTGATGCAATTTTTAATCTTTTAATACAAAAAGATGCAAATTTAATTGAAATAAATCCCTTAATATTAACTAAGTCTGCAAATCTTTGTTGTCTAGATGCAAAGATCAATTTTGATGATAATGCAATGTTTAAACATCCAGAAATATTAAAATTAAGAGATTTGGATGAAGAGGATCCGACAGAAATTGAAGCACGCAAACACGGTTTAGCTTATGTTAAACTTAATGGCTCAATTGGATGTATGGTAAATGGGGCTGGATTAGCAATGGCTACCATGGATATAATTAAACTTTTTGGGAAGGAACCAGCAAATTTTCTTGATGTGGGTGGAGGCGCCTCAAAAGAAAAAGTTACAGAAGCTTTCAAAATTATCCTTTCTGATGAAAATGTAAAAGGTATCCTGATTAATATTTTCGGGGGAATCATGAGATGTGATGTGTTAGCGAAAGGAGTAGTTGAAGCTGTTAAAAAAATGAAATTGAATGTTCCGTTGGTTGTTAGATTAGCTGGAACAAACTTCGAAGAAGGAAAAAAAATTTTGAATGAATCAAATTTAAAAATATTATCAGCAACAAATTTAAACGATGCAGCCAAAAAAATAGTAGAGGCCGTGAAATAAAATGTCAGTTTTAGTAGACAGAAACACAAAAGTTATTTGTCAAGGTTTTACAGGGCATCATGGAACATTCCATTCTGAGCAGGCTTTGAAATATGGAACCAAACTTGTTGGAGGGGTAACTCCTAATAAAGGAGGTAAAAAACATTTAGGTTTGCCAGTTTTTAACACTGTGGAAGAAGCAACAAAGGCAACAGAGGCAAACGCTACAATGATATATGTTCCAGCTAAATTTGCTGCATCCGCTATAATTGAAGCAATTGAATCTAAAATTGAATTAATTGTATGTATCACCGAAGGGGTACCAACTCTTGATATGGTTAGAGTTAAGAAGGCTATCAGAAATAGTAAAAGCAGGTTAGTTGGTCCAAATTGTCCTGGAATAATCACACCTGATGAATGCAAGATTGGAATTATGCCCGGCAGCATTCATAAAAAAGGATCAGTTGGAGTTGTGTCAAGATCAGGAACATTGACCTATGAGGTTGTGGCTCAAACAACCGAGATTGGTTTGGGACAATCGACTTGTATAGGCATAGGTGGCGACCCAATAAATGGAACAAGTTTTATAGATTGTTTGGAACTTTTTTTAAAAGACCCAGAAACCGAATCAATTCTAATAATAGGAGAGATTGGCGGTAATGCAGAAGAAGAAGCTGCAGAATTTATTAAATCATCGAAAATAAAAAAACCTATAGTCGGCTTTGTTGCTGGTTTAACTGCGCCTCCCGGACGAAGAATGGGGCATGCTGGGGCAATCATTTCTGGCGGCAAAGGTAATGCAGAAGATAAAATTGAGAAAATGAAGTCTTGTGGAATCACAATATCAAGTTCACCTGCACTAATTGGCAGAACTTTACAAGCAAAACTTGAAAGATAATTTTTTCAATTTTATAATGATGAATAGTTTTTTTTAAAAATTAATGACCTCAATCAAAGATAATGCAATCTTCGATAAAACTTCGTTTTTAGAGGGGAGCAATAGTTCTTTTATAGAAGAACTTTATTTGAAATATATCAAGAATCCGGAAGACATTCCTCAAAGTTGGCGAAAATTTTTTGATGGTTTAAATGAAGATCAAAAAATAATACAAACCGAAATACAAGGTCCGAGCTGGGCTCCCAAAAAAAATAATATTTCAAAATCAATCTATAAAAGTGAAATTTCTGTGGAAGATAGTTATGTTGAAAAAGAACTCTTAACTAATGGAGATTTGATTACAAAAAATGGATATGAAAAAGAAAAGGAACAATCAATTAAAGCTATTACGCTCATAAGAGCCTACAGAATTAGAGGGCATCTTATAGCGAACCTTGATCCATTAGGAATAATGGAAAGAAAATATTTAAACGAACTTCATCCATCTGACCATGGTTTTAATAAAGAAGATTATAATAAGAAAATTTACTTAAATGGATTTTTAGATCGTGAATACTCAACGATTAACGAAATACTCTCGTTTCTTAAGAAAACTTACTGTTCGACATTAGGAGTTGAATATATGCATCTTTCCGAACCCAACGAAAAAATTTGGTTTAGAGAAAGAATGGAAAAAAAAGAAAATCAATTAAATTTTACTGACAATGGCAAGAAAGCTATTTTGAATAAACTAATTCAAGCAGAAGGTTTTGAAAAATTTTTAGCTGTTAAATTTATAGGCACTAAAAGATTTGGTATAGACGGAGGCGAAGCGTTGATTCCAGCTTTAGAACAAATAATAAAACGTGGTGGTCATCTAGGGGTGAAAGAAGTTAAAATTGGTATGCCTCATAGAGGACGATTAAATGTTCTAGCAAACTTACTGCAAAAAACTTATAAAAGGATATTCAATGAATTTGTTGGAAAAATTGATTCCTCAAGCGCCGATTTCACAGGAGATGTGAAGTATCACTTGGGAGCTTCTTCAAATAGAGAATTTGATGGTAATGTGGTTCACATAAGCTTGACGAACAATCCTTCTCATCTTGAAGCTGTCGATCCTGTTGTGTTAGGCCAAACTCGTGCTAAACAATTTTTTCATAAAGATACTAAAAGACAAAAAGTTGTTCCTATTTTAATCCACGGAGATGCTGCATTTGCAGGCCAAGGAGTTGTTGCCGAATGTTTTGCTATGTCAGGACTTCCTGGGCATAATACGGGTGGAACAATTCATATCATAGTCAACAATCAGATAGGTTTTACCACAAGTCCAAAATTTGCTAGATCTTCCCCTTATCCATCTGATTTGGCGAAAATGGTTGAAGCACCGATTTTACATGTAAACGCCGACGATCCGGAAGCTGTAGTTCATTCTGCAAGAATTGCAATGGAGTTTAGGCAAAAATTTAATAGAGACGTAGTGATAGACATGATTTGTTATAGAAGATTTGGCCATAACGAGGGTGACGAGCCTACTTTTACACAGCCCCTGATGTACAAAAAAATTAGACAGCATCCAACAGCACTTAATGTTTATGGAAATAAACTGATTAAAGATGAAACTATTACTCAGGATGAATTTAATAGTATGAAAATGGAATTTAAAAATCTTTTGGAGGAACAATTTCAAACTGCAAAACAGTATAAGCCAAAACTGGAGTGGTACGAAGGCATTTGGTCAAGATTTAAACCTGAAAAGGGAAAAGATAAAAGAGGAATTACTGGTGTATCGCTAGATAAGATAAAAGAAATTGGAGAAAAACTCACTGTCATCCCACAAGAATTTGATGTTCATCCAAAGATAAAAAAAATTAATGAAAATAAAAAGAAAATGTTCCTTACAGGGAGAGGCTTTGATTGGGCCACTGCAGAACAGTTAGCATTTGCAACTTTACTAGATGAAGGCTTTCCAGTGCGACTTTCAGGACAGGATTCTGGAAGAGGTACCTTTAGTCAGCGTCATTCTATTTTTCACTCGCAAACCGATGGCACTCATTATACTCCCCTAAATAATATTTCAGAAAAACAAAAAAAATATGAAGTGGTTGATAGTTTGCTTTCAGAGTTAGCTGTTCTTGGTTTTGAATATGGATACGCATTATCGGAACCAACAACGTTAGTGATTTGGGAAGCGCAGTACGGTGATTTTGCAAATGGAGCACAAGTAGTAATAGATCAGTTTGTTACTTCCGGGGAACGAAAATGGCAAAGAGCTAACGGTTTGGTCATGTTGCTACCACACGGTTACGAGGGTCAAGGTCCCGAACACAGTTCAGCAAGATTGGAAAGATTTTTACAATTATGTGCTCAAGAAAACATTCAAGTTATGAACTGTACCACACCTGCAAATTACTTTCATGCCTTAAGAAGACAAATTCATAGGGATTTTAGAAAACCTTTGATAATTGTGACACCAAAATCTTTACTGAGAAACAAAATATGTGTTTCGAGCATTGAAGATTTTACCAGAGAAAATTCATTTCATAGAGTTTTGTGTGATCATGCTGAGCTTGAAGAATGCAGACTCATTAAATTAAAAAAGGATGAAAAAATTAATAAAGTAATCCTCTGTTCAGGAAAAATTTATTTTGATCTTGTTGAAGCCAGAGAGAAAATAAGAAATGATCGTGTGTTTTTGATTCGTATTGAACAGCTGTATCCATTTCCAGTAAAAACACTGGCAAAAGAACTAAAAAGATTTAAAAAAAATGCGAAGTTTTACTGGTGTCAAGAAGAACCCCAAAATATGGGGGCCTGGAATATGGCAACGAATTATATCAAATGGACTTTAGATTATATAAATGCAGAAAATAAGGAAATTGAATATGTAGGAAGAAGTCCTTCCGCATCGCCAGCTTCTGGATATTTAAAAAAGCATCTTGCGCAACAAAGAGAAATAATAGAAAAGGTACTTAGATAGAAATGTCGAATCAAATTTTGGTACCCCCACTAGGCGAATCTATAACAGAAGCCACTGTGTCCAAATGGTTAAAGCAGATTGGTGAAAAAGTTGATTCGGATGAGCCTTTGGTGGAATTAGAGACCGATAAAGTTAATGTGGAAGTGCCCTCACCATTAAGTGGGACCCTGTCATCAATTAGTGTTCGGGAAGGGGATACTGTGGAAGTCGGTGCTTTGTTAGGAATTATAAATGGTGAGAAAGCAGGCACGATTACTCCTGTCAAAGAAGAAGATAAGCAGCAGGACTTATATGAATCACCCCCACCCAAGACACCTGAGATAAAAGCTAGCAGCAGCAAGAATAAAAAAGTCAATGTACAGAAACAAGAACCTCTAAAACTTGTTGAAGATGTTGAAAAAAAATCTGTGAATCATGAACCTTTACTACTAGATACTTTGGCTGAAAATGAGCCCAAAAATTTAGATAAAAGTTTTGAGAACGAAGAAAAGCGAAAATATGTACCACCGATAACCAAAAGAAATTTGTCACCAGCTGTAAGAAAAATTGCCGAAGAAAACCAAATAGATACAACAAATTTAGAAGGAAGCGGAAAAGATGGAAGAATTTCAAAAGGAGACTTGTTGAACTCAATGGGCAATAATCCTCAACCGTCAACTCGAAAAGTAAGTCATGGGCCCGAAGAACGAGTGAGAATGACAAGATTGCGAATTACAATAGCCAAACGTTTGAAAGAAGCCCAAGATAATGCAGCAATGCTGACAACATTTAATGAAGTTGATATGCAAAGCATTATGCAGATAAGACAAGATTACAAAGAAGATTTTCAAAAAAAATATTCGGTTAAATTAGGAATTATGAGTTTTTTTGTTAAATCTTGTGTTGTTGCTCTTAAAAATTTTCCATCAATAAATGCTGAAATTGAGGAAAATGAAATCATATATAAAAATTATTACAATATTGGTATTGCTGTTGGTACGGACAGAGGTTTAGTTGTGCCGGTTCTCAAAAATGCCGAAGAGCTTTCTTTTGCAGATACAGAAAGAAACATATTTCTATTATCTGAAAAAGCAAGAAAAGGGAAAATAGTTATTGACGATTTGCAAGGAGGAACATTTACCATTTCAAACGGAGGCATATACGGAAGTATGTTGAGCACTCCTATCTTGAATCCACCTCAAACTGGCGTACTGGGCATGCATAACATTGTAGAAAGACCGGCAGCACAAGAAGGCAAGATTGTTATAAGACCTATAATGTATTTAGCATTGTCTTACGATCATAGAATAGTTGATGGAAAGGAAGCTGTATCTTTCTTAAAAACAATAAAAGAATATCTAGAAGAACCACGAAGATTATTTTTAGATCTTTGAAATGCAAGAAAACTTTGATGTAATCGTTATTGGTGGAGGTCCAGGTGGTTATGTTTGCGCGATTAGATCAGCACAATTAGGTTTTAAAACAGCCTGTATAGAATCAAGAAAAACTCTGGGAGGCACTTGCTTAAATGTAGGTTGTATACCTTCAAAAAGTTTGCTCCATTTGTCTGAAATTTATCATAAAGCTCAAACGGAATTTAACAATTTGGGAATAGAAACCAGTAACGTTAAACTTAATTTATCTAAAATAATGATTAACAAAAATAAATCAGTACTAACACTTACAAAAGG
>Ga0208894_1002180_pt1 | contig 10932 bp, 7 predicted proteins | sample ETNtaG_12_FD_185752 | JGI IMG/M metagenome (GOLD analysis project Ga0208894, IMG submission 185752) | Marine microbial and viral communities from oxygen minimum zone, Eastern Pacific Ocean - ETNP201306SV49 (SPAdes) (version 2) | ecosystem: Environmental > Aquatic > Marine > Oceanic ... | reverse complement strand
AGAATTATGGAAACAAATTGCTGAAATGGGCTTTACTGCCACTGCTATCCCTGAAGAATTTGGGGGCTTAGGACTAGGATACCTAGAATTGTGCGTTATAGCAGAAGAACTTGGTAGAAGCTTAGCCCCTACTCCTTTTTCTTCTAGTGTCTACCTTGCATCGGAAGCAATTCTACAATTTGGGTCTGATTCAACAAAACAAAATTACTTACCTTCTATAGCTAGCGCAGAAAAAATAGGTGCTTTTGCTCATTCTGAAGCTAACACTGCCCCGACTGAAGAAAATATTAGTTGTGAATATAAAGATGGATCGATAAATGGATCAAAAATTGCAGTAGCAGATGGAGATATAGCTGATTTCTTTATAGTAACTGCAAGAACAAATGATGAAATAGGATTATTCGTTGTAAATTCTCAATCTAAAGGAATAGAAATAAAAAGTCAGTCCACTCTTGACCCTTCGAGGTCTCATGCTTCAATTTCATTTAAGAATGTTGAAGCAGAAGCTTTAGATTCAGGTTGGTCAAACGTCCAAACTCTTTTAGACAGGGCAGCAGTTCTTTTCTCTTTTGAACAGCTTGGTGGTGCCGAAGCTTGCATGGATATGGCAAAAGAGTATGCGATGGGAAGGTATGCATTTGGAAGGTCTATAGCTTCTTTCCAGGCTATAAAACATAAACTTGCCGATATGTATATTGCCGTGGAATTGGCTAGATCTAATTGTTATTACGGTGCTTGGGCACTTAGCACAAATGCTCCTGAGTTAGCTACGGCAGCAGCGACTTGCAGGGTAAGCGCTAGCCAGGCTTACCATGAATGTTCTAAAGAAAATATACAAACTCATGGAGGCATGGGTTTTACTTGGGAATTTGATTGTCATCTTTATTACAGAAGATGCAGGCAATTAGCAGCAAACATTGGCAGTCAATCAGTTTGGAAAGATAAACTTATAAGCTCTTTAGAAAGGGCTAATCAATTATAGGAGAAGATTATGGACTTTAACGATACTCCAGAAGAAGCTAATTTTAGAAAAGAAGCCTACGACTGGCTAAAAGCTAATGCTCCTTTAAAAGAGGGTCCAAAAGATGGTTGGAGGACAGCTTCTGAAGAAGAAGGCTTAAAAGAAGTAAAAGTTTGGCAGAAGAAGTTGCACGAAGCTGGTTGGGCTTGCATGCACTGGCCAAAGGCTTATGGGGGAAGAGAGTCAACACCCATTGAAAGAGTTATTTGGGGACAAGAAGTATCCAAATTTAAAGTTCCAGGAGGATACCTGGAAATAGGCCAAGGCATGGCTGGGCCCGTCATGATGATGTATGCAACAGAAGAACAAAAAGAGAGATACCTTCCTCCAATGGCTAAAGGAGAAGAAATATGGTGTCAGCTTTTTAGTGAGCCAGGAGCAGGTTCTGATTTAGCAGGCTTAAAAACTAAATCTGTTCAGGAAGGAGATACATGGACAATAAACGGACAAAAAATATGGACTTCAGGCGCTCACTTTAGTGATTACGGCATTCTAGTTACCAGAAGCGACCCCAATGCACCTAAACATAAAGGTTTAACTTATTTCTTTTTAGATATGAAGTCTCCAGGAGTTGAGGTTAGGCCTATTAAACAGATATCAGGTGGAGCTAACTTTAATGAAGTCTATTTTACAGATGTGAAAATTCCTGATAGCCAAAGACTAGGAGCAGTTGGTGACGGCTGGAAGGTATCTTTAACCACGCTTATGAATGAAAGATTGGCAGTAGGAGATGCTTCTGGACCAGATTTCCAAGAAGCCTTCACTTTAGCTAGAGGACAAGACTTAAATGGAAAGTTAGCTATAGAGAATGATTCAGTTAGAGAAAAACTAGCAGACTGGTATTGCCAACAAAGTGGATTGAAATTCGCAAAATATAGGAATATATCAGCTTTATCCAGAGGAGAAACTCCTGGACCGCAATCTTCTATTACGAAAGTAGTAAGTGGAAACAAACTTCAAGAAATTGCTAACTTTGGTATGGATCTATTAGATTCTGGCGGTATCGTTAGGTCTGATGAGAAGGATGCAGATCAATCTATGTACCAAATGGGCTTTTATGGAGCAGCCGGTATAAGAATTGCAGGAGGAACTGATGAAATCCTCAAAAATATAATCTCGGAACAAGTCCTAGGAATGCCTCAAGACATGAGAGCAGATAAAGGCATCCCTTTCAACGAAATTCCATCAGGAAATAAATAACAATATCTCGAAAACTCCATCAGCGAACTCATTTTTAAATACTGAGTTTGCTGATATTTCGTGGAAAGGAAATCAGCCTTTTTCTAATAAATACGATGATCTATATTCTTCTATAAAAGGAGCTGAAGAAGAGGCAAAACATGTTTTTATTTCTGGCAACTCATTAACAGAGAGATGGAAAGATAATGATAAGAATTCAACGTTTAATATTGGAGAGCTTGGTTTTGGTGCTGGAATTAATTTTCTTGTAACTTGCAAGAAGTGGTTAGATTTAGATAACAAAAATAAGACCCTTAATTACGTAGCCTTTGATAAATCTATCTTAAATATCGAAGATACAAAGAGAGTCTTCAAACTTTATCCGAATCTTAAGAAGGTTTCTGAAGACTTCTTAAAGGTTTTCCCATTAAACGTTAAAGGCACTCAAAGGATTCATCTAATGGACGGAAGAATTTCCTTAACTCTAATTCTTGGAGAAATTGAAGAGACCATTAGTAGCCTTAATAACAACAACCTTATTGATGCTTGGTACCTTGATGGGTTTTCTCCTAATAAAAACCCAGAAATGTGGTCAGAAGATATTCTTAGACTGGTCAATAAATTCAGTCATCAAGAAACAACCTTTTCGACATACACATCGGCAAGATTAGTTAAAGACAATCTTAAGAACAGTGGTTTTGAAGTTCATAAATCTCAAGGATTTGGTAACAAAAGACATATGCTTATTGGTACATCGGGTACTGTTCAGAAGAAAGAGAGAGAGTCAACTAAGAAGATAGCTATTATAGGTGCAGGCATTGCAGGATGCTGTCTCGCATATAAACTGGCAAAAAGAGGTCATACAGTTGATATATATGATAAATCTAATAGCGCTTCTACTGGTGCTACAGGGAACAAAATATTAGTAACCTATCCAAGATTATCTGCTCATGATTCTAGTTATGCTAGATTCTGCCTTCACTCATTCTTATATGCTTCTAGATTTTATGATCAACTCAAAACTTCTGCTTGGATAAAGTCTGGTGTATTTTTAATGAGCCACGATAGTGCTTCAAAAAAAAGAGAGACTTCCTTGCTGTCTGCAAGACAAGATAATCTTATCTTCGAACAATTTGATAGCCACGAAATAAGCTCTAAAGCAGGTATCAAATTAAATAATGGAGGCCTCTTCTTTCCTCATGGAGGCTATATTTTATCAGAAGAGATCTGTAAAGATTTATTAGAGCACCAAAAAATAAATCAAATCTTTTCTACAAAAATAACAAAGGTAAAAGTAACAAAGGAAAACAAGACCTTGATTACGGTTAACTCTAAAGACCATGAGTACACCCATGTATGTATATGCTCTGGCGCTGAATCTACAGACTTAATTCAAATAAATGGGGTAAATCCTAAAAGAGGCCAGGTAAGCTACATTGAATCTTCTAGTGAATATAAAGATCTAAACTTTCCAGTTTGTGCCAGTGGTTATCTATCTCCTTTAATCGAAGATATACACGTATTAGGTTCTTCGTACAGCAATAACAAAAGCGAAGAAGTTATTGAAGAGGAGCATTTAGAAAATATAAAGAAATTAGAAGATATTTTTTCTTTTAAAGTAAACGTCTTGGGTGGAAATGTAGGGTTTAGAGCTGTAACAAAAGATAGATTGCCGTTGGTAGGAGCAATCGAAGGAATATATTTAAACGCAGGCCACGGATCTAGAGGGTCAACTAGTGCCCCAATATGTGCAGAATTTATCTCAGATCACATAGATAAAACACCAACATCTATTGATCAAGAAGTATCTCTTGCTTTAAGAGCAGATAGATTTAATTAGAATTTAGCTACTGCTTCTTCTATTAAACTATTAACTGCATCTTGGTCTGATAAGTTTTTAGATCTTTTAAATCTAGTAAAAGCATACCAAACAACGTCATCACTCTTCGAGTCATGAAACCTAATAGAGATCTCATCTTCTTCAACTCTTATAAACTTCACATCTCTAGAATCTAAGTAACTTCTTCCGTAATATCCATAACTACTTCCTAGATCTAAAGATCTATCTACTTCTCTTTGGGTACCAATATAAAACCTTACAACTAAATCAGCTTCATCCATGGACCTTAATCCTTTGCTTTCCAGGCTAGTCTCTAAAGCCCTCTCTATTCTTTGAATTAGAATGGGATTAATACTTATTGTTTCAACAGAGTTATTTATTTTTGGAGGTTCTATTTTGAAGGACTTATAGGAAGAGAGGTCATAGTTAGAGTCAGAGTCTGTGACGATAACAGGAGAAGTTGCGCACCCCCATATAAAACAAAGCAGGGTTCCTATAATTATATTTTTTAACATAAGTATTAGAGATAATATAAAAAACTAGAAAAAAATAAATCTTTTTCCTAATTTTTTCTTACACCCTTGGTATTGAACTTTGTATCTATCAGACTGTCTTTGGACTTTATCAGCAACCGATAGCAACCAAGGTTTAGTCCTATAACTACCTCTCTTATAACCCCCTCTTCCTTCGTGATAAGCCAAGTATAAAGCTCTAGCGTTAGTTAAAGATATGCCAAGCTGTTTATGTGTTTTATAGTTGTACCATCCTACAAAATCTACAGAATCTTCAAAATCATTCCTGCTAACAAACCAGCCTCCTCTATCTCTTAAATACATCTCCCAGGTTCCATCTACTGCTTGTGCATAACCTCTTGCGCTAGTTACCCTTTTCCACGGAATAAAGCCTAATAGCTTTGTTCTCTCTGGTCTTGCATCAGCTATAAAACTAGACTCTTGTTTTATAATAGCCATAGATACATAAACAGGTATTTTCCATCTCTTCTCAGTCTTTTTTGCGGCCTTGTACCAACTATATTTTTCTTTAAATATTTTACAAACATCATTTGTATTTGCAGGCGGACCTTTTGAAGCACATCCAGCAAAGATAATTATTATTGTTAAGATAAAAAAAATCCTTTTCATTACTCACCTTAATAAACTAATTATTTCATCTTCTTCCAATACAGTAATACCTAAATCATTTGCTTTCGTTAACTTTGATCCTGGTTTATCACCTGCTATTAAATAGTCTGTCCTGCTAGAAACACTGCTTGCAACTCTGGCACCTGATCTTATTAATTCTTCTTTAAGTTGACTTCTAGCTATTTGATTAAAAGAACCAGTTATAACTACTACCTTAGAGCTAAGCAAACTATCCGAACTTACAATCATCTCTTCAAAGCTTATGCCCAAACTAATTAATTTATTAATTAACTTTACATTCTTTTTATCTAAGAAAAAATCCAATATATAGCCAGCAGCCACAGGCCCTATGTCATTAATTTCTACAAGTTCTTCTTTAGTAGCCGACAAGAGCTTATCTAAAGACTCATAATTTAAAGAGAGATTTAATGCCGTTGCTTCGCCTACTTCTCTAATTCCTAAAGCATAGATAAATCTAGGAAGTGTAGTTTTTTTACTTTTAGTTATTGAAGAAATTAAATTTTCAGAAGATTTATCTGCAAACCCCTCTAGGCCAATTAAATGTTTTTTTTCAATTTTATATAAATCTGAAAAATCAGAAACAATATCTGTTTCCACTAACATGTCTATGATTCTTTCCCCCAAACCTTCAATGTTTAAAGCGTTTCTTGATACAAAATGCTTTATAGATTCTTTTCTTTGGGCTGGACAAGCAATACCAGAAATGCACCTTAGGACAGCTTCATCTTCTTGTTTAATCAACTCACTGTGACAAGAGGGGCACTCTTCAGGGGTTAATACTTTATTAGAAGTCTTCTTTCTTTTTGTCTTATCTACTTCAATAATTTGAGGTATCACATCTCCTGCTCTCTTAATAGATACGGTATCGCCTTCTCTTACATCTAAGCGTTCAATTTCGTCAAAATTATGGATGCTAGCATGAGAAACAACCACACCCCCTATGTTTAACGGTTCAAATTCAGCTACAGGCGTAATACTCCCAACTCTTCCAACTTGGAAGGAAATAGATTTAACTTTAGTAGTACCGATCTCAGCTGGGAATTTCCTAGCTATTGCCCATCTGGGAGCTCTAGATACCTGACCTAAGGTTTCTTGAAGAGAGAAGCTATCAACTTTATATACTACGCCATCTATTTCGTAAGGAAGGCTGTCCCTAACATCTTCCATCTCATCAAAATAGGATATACATTCGTTAATATCTTTGGAAATTGTTGTAAGGGGGTTCACTGGCAAGCCCCAAGAAGAATAACCTTTTAACATCTCAACCTGACTCAGAGGTAACTTTAAGTTGCCTGAATCTAGATAACCTAAACCGTGAGCGTAGAATCTTAAAGGTCTCGAAGCAGCAACTCTAGGGTCAAGCTGCCTTAGGCTGCCGGCAGCGGCATTCCTAGGATTTGCAAATGACTTAGTTGAATTAACTTCGGCTTGGGAATTAATATCCTGGAAATCTTCTTTTTCTATGAAGACCTCGCCTCTAATTTCAATTAAAGGAGGAATTTTATGCTGACTATTATTGGACAAAGTTAAGGGAATTGAAGATATAGTCCTAATATTATGAGTTATGTCTTCTCCTGTCTTTCCATCTCCTCTGGTCGTGGCCTTATCCAGAATCCCTTTCTTGTATATTAGATTTATAGCCACGCCATCCAATTTAGGCTCACAACAAAACTTAATATCTTTCTTATCTAGTATTCTTTCTAATATTCTCTTATTAAAATCTTCTAAGTCTGAAGAGCTAAAAGCATTGTCTAAAGAAAGCATAGGTGCAAGATGATCTACTTTACTAAAACCTTCCAAAGGTTTTGAGCCAACTCTTTGAGTTGGAGAGTAGTCAAACTTTAAACTGGGGAAATCTTCTTCTAACCCTAATAGCTCTTGAAACAATGCATCGTATTCTGAATCCTCGATAACAGGATTATCCAATGCATGATAATTTCTAGAATGTTCATTTATAAGTTCGTGTAGCTCACTTACTCGAGCTTTTACTTCGGAATCTGGCTTCATTATTGCTTAATCAGCCTGTGCTAGCTAAGAATTGCCTACGATGATCGTGAACTTTCTGTCGCATATGCTCAATCATTTGTTTAGTTAATAGATTTCTGTCCTCATCTAATAAATCACAATTAAATTTCTCTTCTAGAGCTCTTGAGACTTGTAACAATAGATCAAATGATTCGACAGGATTGGATAAATTATTAGGGTCAAGCACCATGGCCAAATCATCACTAACTATATCTTCATCAAACAGACCAGGCTTCTTTCCATTTATAACAGTGAAAGCAATGTTCCCCTTTGAATCTAATATAGTAAAGAAACCCTTTTCTTCTATAACGAAGTTAAATTGATCTAAAGAAGTTGAGATTGTTTTTTTTGAAAAAATCCCTTCTACTTTAGAGTGCAGGTGGATAATAAATAGTGAATTAGATGGGCTTACGCTTATTGATGGAGTGAGAACACCTTCTTCAAGAGAATCTTCTTTATTCCCTGCTACTTCCTGTTCAACTGTTTCGTCTTTAAAACCTTGCATCCATTCTTCTTCAAAATCTTTATTGACTGATTCACTAGTTTCTACTAAATCTACTTTTAGGGCACTTCTCTTGATTCTTAATGCTCTTCTTATTCCGTCTATAAAAACTAAAGCTAACAATGACCCAATTAGAACAGTTAAAAGCTCAGGTAGATTAAACATCTTAACTTGCAGCTAATTTGACAGCTTCATCTACATCAACTGCTACCATTCTTGAAACACCCGGCTCTTGCATGGTAACTCCCATTAAGTGCTTACTCTTTTCCATGGAGATTTTATTATGACTTATATAAACAAACTGGACATTCTGGGACATATCTTGCACTAGATCTATAAACCTCATCGTATTTAAGTCGTCTAAAGGGGCGTCAACTTCATCCAGCATGCAAAACGGAGCAGGATTTAATTCAAAAAAAGCAAAGACAGTAGCTATTGCAGTTAGAGCCTTTTCTCCTCCAGATAACTGAGCAACGCTTGAATTCTTTTTTCCAGGAGGTCTTGCTGAGATTCCTACGCCAGCTGTTAATAAGTCGTCTCCCAACATTATTAGTTCAGCATGCCCACCTCCAAACAACTTCGGAAAAGAGCCCGCTAAACTTAGGTTTAGCTTGTCAAAAGTATCTTTAAATGTAGTTCTAGTTTCCTTATCTATTTTATTGATTGCCCTTTGAAGAGTTTCTAAGGCTTCCATTAACTCTTCATGTTGATTGTCCAGCAAGTGTTTTCTCTTTTCTTCTTGTTCATACTCCTCCATAGCAGCAAGGTTAATTGCACCTAATCTAGATATTTTTAACTCTACAGATTCAAGTTCCGATGCTAATTCTTCTGAAGTCTTAGATTCATCTAATTCCTCTAAAAGAGTCTTCAAATCTCCCTCTAGATCAATTATTTGTTTTTCTATATTCTCAGCCTCTATCTTTGATGCTTGCCTTTCAAGCCTGAATGTCTCTAATGCTTCTCTGAGATTGATGGCCATCTGTTCTTTCTCAACCTTCTCTCTTTCTATTTTATGAATTGATTCAGTACAATCTTCAATAGCTTTTCTAGACTGTAAGAGTTGGCTTTCAACTGCAAGCCTTTCTTTTAAGAGTTGGTCAAGGTTTTTTTGGATTTCCTTAATAGGTTTATCTATAAGCTTAGATTCCTTTAACAAAGATAAATTGTTGGCCTCTAAATCACTTAACATAGTATTAGCATGATTATCTTCAGATGTGAGTGAAGCTAGTTGTGCTTGTAAGTCAGCATATTTGTTAGTTTTATCAATTAAATTAATCCTTTGTTGTTTAGCGTCTTCAGACGAATTACTCAGAAACTCTTGAGTTAACTTTGTGAGTTTCGAAGGCTCATCTTTAAGAGAAATGATTTCTGTTTTCATCTCAGACAGTTCACTTTCTAACTCCTGATTTTGTTTTGATGAAGTCCCTTTCTTTAACTGCTCTTGAACTTTTGTGACAAAGGTTTGTACTTTCATGATGATAGATTCAGATTTAGAAATAAAAGCCAACCAAGAACCTTCTATTTTTTCCGCTTTTTCTATATTCGGATCACCTTCGTCTCCTTCTTTAATCTTTTGTAAGTCAGAATTAATTGTAGATATTGTCGCCTTAATTTTAGCTTTATTGTCTGACAAGCTTTCCAGTTCTTTTTTTCTTAGATCAATTTGAGTATCATTTAAATTTAGTTTATCTTCAATTTCATTGAGCCTACTCTTCTTTAAAGCCAACTCTTGTTCAGTTCTAGATATATCAGCTCCAAAGCTGTAGAACTGTTGTTGAACTTTATCCATATCGGATTGAAGCTGAATCTGCTCTGCTCTTAGTTCTACTATTTCGCTGTCAGATGTGTTCTTTGAAGAATTCACTTCTTCAACTTTTAATTCTTGTTCTTTTACTGTTTTCTCCTTGGTTTTTATTATCTTAGAAATATCTGACCATTTTGAAGCCCTTAACAGTTGCTGAGCTTTGGTTTCTTCTTTACGAAGCAGTGAATATTTTTCTGCGGCTTTAGCTTGCCTTTGAAGCTTGTGTAAAAGTCTGGCGATTTCTTCTCTAAGATCCTCCAGTCGGGAAAGGTTCTCTTTTGTTCTTTTAATTCTTGATTCTGTTTCCTTTTTTCTTTCAAGGTATCTTGATATACCCGCAACTTCCTCTATATATCCCCTCATCTCTTCAGGTTTTGCACTAACTAACTGAGAAATCATGCCTTGTTCTATAATTGCGTAGGATCTAGGACCTAAGCCAGTCCCTAAAAAAACGTCAGTTATATCTCTTTTCCTGCAGCTTGTGCCATTAAGATAATAATTAGATTGTCCATCCATCTCCAAACTACGCCTAACTGAGATTTCATTGTAGCTTGAAAACTCTCCGCCTATTCTGCCGTCTTTATTGTCAAAAAATAATTCCACAGAAGCCTTCGACACAGGCTTACGTGAAGATGAACCGTTGAAAACCACATCCGACATAGAGTCACTTCGAAGGTTCTTTGCTGAACTTTCTCCCAATACCCACCTTACAGCATCTATCACATTTGATTTACCGCATCCGTTTGGTCCTACAATACATGACATTGAAGACGGAAAAGTTACAGAAGTTTGATCAACAAAAGATTTAAAACCAGATAATTTTATTGAGTTTAATCTCATGATTCTATGTTAATTAGAGGGTAGGTATCCTGTGCTTCAGAAAGAAGCATTAATGAAACAAAATTTTCTTTCATTTACCTGTAAAGTCTATTCTAAATAAGGCTTGGAAACTACTGATTTTTTAGTTTTTTTACTGCTTCAATTAAGGCCTTTAGCTCGGATTTATCTTTTTCACTTTCTAGCAAAGTTAGAGCTTTTGTCCAGAGACTAATTGTTAAATCAATGTTCTTATTTTCTAGTTCTTTTAAACCTTTCAAAGTTAGAGCTGAGGGATTATCTGGGCTTTTAAGTAAAGCTTCCTCTAAAATACTTTCAATCTTCCCATTAAAAGACCTATCCTCTTTTAAGAATATCGTTTGGGCGTATTCTGCTAAGATATTTCCATCCAGCTCATTAGAAAATATATTGTAAAGTTGATCGAACGCTAGGCTCGATAACGCGTACTCATCTGCACCTCTTAACTTTTTAGCTAGTAAATAAATCTCACCTGCCAGAACCTCTTCTTTATTGGATACCTCTAGAATTATTCGGCCAACTTCAATGGCATCTTGTTCTTTA
>Ga0208894_1002174_pt1 | contig 10958 bp, 9 predicted proteins | sample ETNtaG_12_FD_185752 | JGI IMG/M metagenome (GOLD analysis project Ga0208894, IMG submission 185752) | Marine microbial and viral communities from oxygen minimum zone, Eastern Pacific Ocean - ETNP201306SV49 (SPAdes) (version 2) | ecosystem: Environmental > Aquatic > Marine > Oceanic ... | reverse complement strand
TTTTACCACTCTGAACCCGGACTCGCCCGGGACCTCCGCATAAACATCAGTGAAGGTGCCGCCACGGTCGATAGAAAAACGAAAGGAAGAAGAAGCCATGAGTTAGTTGAACGAAACCTGTTAGAAAAAAATTTACTTGACCATCAGACTGGGCAGGTAGAGTGCAATTTCGGGAAAGATGGTCAGCAGAACCGTGGTCAAGATCATTAAGAGAAAAAATGGAAACGCCGCTTTAGCGATTGTACCGATAGATTCTCCGGTAAGTCCCTGAATGACAAACAAATTAAAACCTACCGGAGGAGTAATTTGGCTGAGTTCAACCATTAAAATCAGGAAGACTCCAAACCAGATTGGTTCGAATCCGGCTTGAGTGGTGAGTGGTAACGCAATAGGCAAAGTCATGACCACGATCGAAAATCCATCCAGAATGCATCCTAGAAGCAGATAGATCAAACCAAGCATGATTATCAAAACATACGGTGACAAATCCAGACTGCCGATATATTGAGTCAACTCACGTGGAATACCTAAAATTCCCATTGCACGTGACAAAAATGAGGCACCCATCACAATCAGAATTATCATACTCGTTGTTTTGACTGCAGCCAACAAACATTCCAACAAGGTACTCCAACCTAATGAACGATTAGCCCAGGCAAACAAAACCGCTGCCAGCACACCGAGCGCTGCTGCTTCAGTTACAGTGGCAATCCCCATGTAAATGCTACCCAGCACAGCAACTATCAAAACCCCAACCGGCGCTACTGATTTTAAAGCAATAATGCGTTCCATCCAGGTGTATGTTTCTTGTCCCCTCGGAGCGATTTCCGGATTTTGCAGACCACGTATGACAAGATAGGTAATGTAAATTCCGGCCAGAAGCAGTCCCGGGAAAATGCCTGCAATGAACATTTTTCCAATCGAAACTTCTGCTAGAATAGCATAAATAATCATCACCAGACTCGGTGGGATCAAAAATCCCAGAGTTCCAGCTCCTGCCAGTGAACCCATCGAGAGGGACTCACTGTAACCGAGTTTTGTAAATTCTGAAAGTGTGATGCGCCCCACGGTCGCGGTTGTCGCAGCGCTTGATCCACTTACCGCGGCAAACAAAGTACATGCTACAATATTGATCAATAGTAATCCGCTTGGGAAGCGATAGAGCCAAGGTACAAGTGCTTTAAAAAGATTTTCCGAAATTCCGGAACGAAACAGTATTTCTCCCATTAAAATAAAAAGTGGTAAAGCCACCAATTCCCATTTATTAACGGTTGCCCAAATCGAAGACGCCATATTAGAACCAGCCGGCAAGAAAGAAAAAACCTCCATGCCGACCATGCCGACAATGAATAAACTCAGTCCAATCCATATTCCTGACCCTAGAGTCAGCACTAACAAGCTGAACACTAGCAGGCTCATGTTCAAGAGTGTGGCATCCATGATCGTTTTTTTATAAATAGATAGAAATGAATTCAGGAGGATTTAAGCTTTTGGGCTGACCGAAGAGTCGTTGCGAGCAACTGCAGAAAAAAAGCCAGTGCTCCAAGCAGCATGATACCTTGCGGAATCCAGAGCGGAGTATTTGTCAGAGTTCCGGATGTCGAATCATAACTCCAGGTGGAAGACACCATTCGGAAAAGATAATAGAGCAGATAGCCCATGAATCCTGTGGCAACGGCTGTTGCAACAGCCTCAATCCAACCGCCAATACGTTCCGGAAACTGACTCAAGATCAATTCAATCCGGATGTGCCCACCTTCATGCAGAGTTAGACCTGCACCCCAAAATACCAAAATGGCCAGTGCATATGCTGAATACTCATCAGCAATGAGAGTGGTTGCCTGAAAAAAATTCCACAAAAATATCTCAAGCAAAATCAACAGGACGGTTCCACCGAGCAAAACTGCTGCGGCGAAAGCCATCCCACGATTCAGCCGATCCACAAAGTGAAGCAGGCTTTCCATTGAAGATTAAAGGTCGCGCCCGGTGATTTTTGCGTATTGGTCAAAGATTGCCTGAGCTTCTGAACCAGCTTTTTTGACCCATGCAGAACGTAATTTACGACCCATTTCGTCCAGATCACTGCGGAAAGCAGGATCAACATCCAACACATTCAATCCATTTGCTTTGAGTTTAGCAAGGCTTGTGCGCTCCATGTCTCCAGCCAGATTCCACATTTCATCTTCCATTTGAGCTGCAACTGCCAGCACCGCACGTTGAACTTTAGTCGGCAGATTGTTCCAGGCACCAAGATTAACATTGACCATATTCACTGGACCAACAATGTTGATACGAGTGAAATAGTCCAGCATCTCCCATGCTTTTGCATCAACTCCGGAAACGGAGGAGGTGTACATAGAATCCAGCAGTCCTGCTTTCATGGCGGGATAAACTTCACTGAAAGGCATCTTACGAGCCGCGATCCCGGCCAGTTTTCCAAAGGCCAAACCTGTACCGTCATAAACACGCATTTTCAAACCTTTAAGATCTGAAGCAGAACGGATAGCACGCTTTGTATAAATTCCGGAAAAGGGCCAGACACTGGTGTAAAGCGTGAACTGGTTAAAGTTTTTCAATGTTTTTTTGTAGGTTGGTTTTGCCAACTGATACATCAAACGCTGCTCAAAGGTGTTGCTTGACAAAAAGGGCTGAGCTGTCATTGCCAGAACAGGTGCGTCGCCTTCCACAATTCCGGTTGGAATTTCAGATACAGCCAACTGTCCTTCTGCGACTGCACGCAGCAATTCTGGGCCTTTGAATCCTAATGAGGATCCAGGGTGCAAACGGATTTCCAACTCTCCGCCTGTTGCTGCTTTTACCTGGTCAGCAAAACGTTGTGCTCCTTTGGAATGGAAATTTCCGGCAGGATAGTTGAGGTGCATGTCCCAAACTGTTTTAGCCATCGCAACCCCTGAAGCAATCAACATGACTGCTAATAATAACATTAATTTACGCATATTTTCTCCTTGTTAAGCAATTATTTTAAATTGTAAGCATCCTTATTATCAACAAACCTACATGAAAAAAGATTAATGCTAACAAGATATAACAATTACACAAGATTAAATCAAAACTCCAACAAATCATTTAATCTGCTAAAAACATAACAATCTGGTAACAGAAACATACTGTCGTCTATTAGACAAAATAAATAATAATATTATATAATTGTAATTATTTATAATATTATAAATTTTATTAAACATTGCAATTTAATAACACGAACACTAAATTGCAAGCATGATGATTTAGAAAGAGTGCAGGATGGCAAATAAATTACCACGGAGCCACAGAGGACACAGAGCGAAAAGCAGCCACAGCAGTTCTGTCTGAAGCTAAACACCTTTTGCACAGTGTTTGACTTTATAAGTGTGCATCAAGTAACACAATTTTTAATAAGGGATACTCCAAAACAATGAAAAATGTGGAAACTATTGTTGATCCATGTTTTCCATTGAACCACGAAGAAACTCCAATTGAGTCAAGAGAATCTGCTGCTGCTCTTTGGAGATTCCCTGCCAGTTTTCAGCAATTTCCTGCAGAATTTTTCTGAGTTTTATTTCTGTTATGGATGAGTCCGGAGAGTCGAGAGAAGTGATTGCAGGCAGGAGTTGGCTGAAGTGAGAACTTTTTTCACGGTTCAGCAATTCATTATAATTCCAACCGAAAAGAGAAGAGATACGTTTCAACAAATCTGGATCAGGATTTACAGTTCCGGATTCAATCTGTTCGTATAATTCTGGATTAATTTGCAATAAGAGGGATATGCCCTCCACATTTTGATCCGCATTCATTCTCGCCTGGAGTATTTGTTCGTGCAGCGGAACCGGAGGAGGGACTTCCGGAATTTCCAGTACTTCCTGCTTTGGTAAACGTGCCTGGATTTCTCTGGCATGCAGCAGAGGTGGCCGATTACTGAGTAGGACAGAACTCTGGGAATTGATTTTTTGCAGGATTTGTTTGTAATTCCATCCAAACAGCGAGCATAATTTACGCAGAAATTCGTCAGGTGGTATAACACCGTTTTCGAACTCCTGATAGTAATCTACAGAGATGCCCAGTAAAGTCGCTATACCCAACTCGTCCTGTTTAAAAGCCTCTCGAGTATCCTTGATTAATTTTGCTAAAGGAGTCGGTGTAGACTCAGCAGAATTATTTTCTACTGAAGAAGACTGCTGATTTGGCTGGATAGTTTTGCTTTTTTTCGCGGAGGGAGTAACGTCGGCAAGTCTTTTGATTTCCTGATAATTCCACTCAAACAAAGCACAAAGCCGTTGAAGAGTTTCATCCGGAGGAATCCAGTCTTTTTCCAAGCGTGCATATTCTTGCGGGTCCATCTGCATCAGCAAGGCCAGCCCTTCAATACTTTGGCCGATGTCTTCGCGGAACTCGAGTATCATTTCGTTCAATTTAGACATTTTGCGCTGCTGAATTAAAATCCCGTTAATTAATTAAAAGTTCCCAATTAGCGACCTTTAACATCCAGCATTGTTGTATGCCGCTTCAGGGTTCTCAAAATTAAATATACCGCAAGAGTTATCCAGAAGAGATTGTTCCACACAGGTACAAGATAAAATCTCTGCTCAACTAAATAATTACCTATCAGATCAAGAATTGAAAAACAGAGAACAAGAGCAAAAAGGCTGGAATATTCTCTACGTAAAATATTTTTGAAGGAAAATTCTAGTGAAGGACTGTCCCATTTGGAAAATGCCGGAAAGAAACCGGGAGTGACTTCTGACCATTTTTCAAAGTCTTCTCCAAATTTATCCCTGATAAAATCTTCTTCAGCAACCATGATCCGTTCGTAATAGAGAGCAAATGACAAAGTATAAATCACCGGCATCCACCAGACAAAAGGGAAAAGCGCTATTCCGAGTCCCATCAGGTAATTTCCCAAATACAGAGGATGTCTTACAACAGAATACCAACCGGTTGTATTCAAAACTTCAGCAATTTGCTCCCTGGTATTTCTTCCGGACGTGTTTTGCGGCGTGTGCCCAACAACCAGAATCCTGAAAAACAAACCCAGCAAACCGACAAACAGACTAAAAAGTCCCCAAATTGTGGTCATTTCACGATCACCTCCTACATATTCGTATTTCGCCATTGCAGGAATGAATATTAAAATTATGACAATTGGAAAATAACTCCGCCAGCGAAACAGCCAGTAACCTGTGGAAACAAGTTTTTTTTCAAGCTTCATATGATGACTCCTCTATCTTTTTTAAGATTGTTTGTGTAAATCAGGCCCCTCTAACTAAAGACTTATCCGGTAACAAATAGTTCTTAATGCAATGATTCTTCCAGCAAAAACTACAGTCGAAGAACTTCCGGCAGGAGATCCGCACAGCGCCAATATTAATTAAATTTACTGCTATTACTGTGACAAATTTTTTCACAAGGTAAAAGGCATAACTCTTGGATTCACTTTCGCTGGGGGTGTTCCCAAATTTTAAAACTGCCGAGCATTTATTTATTCTTAGTTCAGGTCTATGAAAATAAAAGGATTATTAGTTTTTTTAGCGGTTTTACAGATTTTTTTCTCTAGAGAAGAATCAGTGCTGGCTGGTGGAGAAAATTTTGGACTGGGTCCCCTTGAAATTCGGCCTCAATTTTTGGTAAACCAACCTTTTCTCGCAATGTCTCCTGAAAACACTTTGACCTTAAAAGATGGAGAATCAAGATTATCTTTTGGATTGGAAATCGCAAACACATTTGTCAATACACAAGGACCAACAGGGCAAATCACAAAAACAGAAACGGCAAGGGGTCTTACTTTAACAGATTTTTTGGATAAAGACGGTAATACAGTTAACGGATTCAGTCTGTATTTGGACGCAGAGAGCAAACGCAAAAAAATCAAATACCGCTATGGCTTATCGGATTCATTAGAATTTAAACTTGAATTACCGTTTGTATCATTTGACGGCGGAAGCATGGATAGTACTATCGAGAGTGTACACAGCATGATCGGGATTTCAAATTTCAAGAAAGGAGGCGCCTACCGTGCCCTGTCTGAGCTCAACCAATATGACTATTATGTTGTCAAAGATGGACAATTTGTCTATGCGAGTACAAAGCAGATCTACAACGTTAGAGGAGAGCCACACATGGATCTCAAATGGAACTTGTCAGAAGGCGGCAAGGTTATGCCGGCTGCAAGCATTAAACTAAGTTACAAATTCGCCAACACGGACCGCAGCGGAGAACAAAAATTAATTCGCAGTGGCGGTGTTGACTGGGGACACTATTTTATCCTTTCAAAAGGTTTCGATAACTGGATTGTATATTTTGGTGACGGTCAAACCAGAATCGGTAATGATCACGGATTTGCGTCTTCTCTGTACCACCGTTTCATGTCACTGGAATATCGCTTTTCGGAAGAAGATTCTTTTGTTTTTCAAACTGTTTCACAAAGCAGTATTTTTCCGACTTCCAGTGCAAGCTCCCGCTCCACCAGTGGAGAAAACCAGGAACAGCGAAACTCTAACCTGAGTGTTCCAACTAGTGTTTCCGCATTTGGTTACAAGTTTCTCTCAGACTTGATTTTTTGGGAAACCGGATTTGTACAGGATTACAATAATTTTGGCAACGAAACTGATTTTGTCCTCTTTTGGGAAATGGGGGTTCATTGGTGAGATTATATTCAAAACTATTGCTGACTGCTGCATCTCTGCTTCTCTTTACATTTACAGGATGGAGCGCCGAGAAGACCGTGCTTTACTTTGCTCTACAATTCGGGAATCAGGATACTGGAAGCCCTGCCCCGGTAGTTGGAAGTAAAGATGCATACTTGTCGACCCTGGAGAATATACATGGTCCCTTGAAAGAAAATCGAGAAGTTAGCCCAAAAGTTTTATCATTTGACTTTTACAAGACAAGTGGTTCTTTCGCCAGTGGATTTGGACTTGAAGTGCACAGTTACAACAAATCATACAGTTTTGAAAATGACGATTCTTCGGTCAACTTGTCTGCAGTCGGTCTATTGTACGGTTTAAATTTTTATTATCGGGGAGATTTTTGGTACCCTTTCATGGGTTTTGGGACAGGTAATTACTCAGTAAAAGTAGAGGAACAATTGACTACAGAAGGTTCTACAACTTATGGAACCGTTTTCGGACAGGTCGACAAACCTTTTTATTACAAGTTCGGTGTCCGCATACCTTTAAATGGAATAGGTATCGTTTTTACTCAGCAATACATTTCGGCTGACTTAAAGGTAGAAACAGAAAATAAACCTCTCTCTCTCGGTGGTACTGCTTCATTTATCGGTCTCTATTATGCTTTCTGAGTTTTACCTCAGATTATAAAAGAAGATCTCAAAGAAATAAGACTAATGTCATTTCGACAGTAGGAATAAATATGAATGATATGAAGGGGTTTATTTATATAAGATTCCTCGCTTCGTAAGCAATGACACGATTTAAGGACTTTTTAAGAGTGCACCAAACTTGGCTGAAGAAAAGATATTTTTGAACAGAGGATAAGAATTTAATTGGAAAAGGGAGAAAATATGGTAGGAGAAAAAGCGAACCATGAGGGCCGATCACGGCCCTCAAAACACTAATGAATTAACGTTTCATGTTAATCAGATCCTGAATCATTTCATCAGAAGTAGTCACTGTTTTCGCGCTCGCCTGAAAGGCACGCTGCGTTTCAACCATTTTGACAAATTCGGTAGACAGATCAACGTTTGATTGTTCCAGACTTTTACTACGTATTTCACCTAATCCCGCAGTACCTGCCTCGCCTGTTACTTTCTTTCCGGATCCTATAGTTTCTTCCAGCATGTTATCACCAAGCTGAGCAAGTTTTCCAGGGTTATCGAATTTGGTCAGCACGACTCTACCAATCGCACGAGTATATCCTGCATCAAATACCCCGTTTACTGTACCGTTATCTTCGAGAAAAATACTTTCCAAATTACCTGCCGGATTTCCGTCAGCACTTGATCGAAGTACATCATATTTTCCAGCAAACTGAGTGATTCCATCTAAACCTGATCTTGGATCTGTTGGGTCATCAGGGTTAAATCCATCTCCTAGATGAAGACCTAGAACTAAAGGATTACCTCCACCAAATGGTACTGCAAATTGTGGAACACCTGTGTCAGGGTCAACTGGTTGTGGAATTAATCGTGGGGGACCTGCCGGCAAAGGATTTCCTTCTGGATCCACTCCTCCAGGTTGTGCTTCAAAAGAGCCACCGGTTGCGGCAATTAATTTACCGTCATCCGTAAACTGCATAAATCCACCACCTACTGCTACCATAGTACCAGGAACTTGTCCTAGTGAAGACCCATCAAACATTACATAGTATTCCCACTGGCTACTAACCCCCGTTCCCGGAATTGGCTGACCAGTACCAGGATCAATTTGTTCTGGCAGGTCTGGACGTTTTCTCATCGCAATAGTAGCAGCATGAACATTTCCAACTGCATCATAGACTTGAGCTGAGATTGCGAAATTATACATATTATCAGTAACATTAGTCGGATCAACTGGGACATCTTTGACAGTCGCATTAGAATCCAGATTCGCCTGTAGTCTAATTCCTGATCCTTTCATACCATCCCCGGTTGGCTGAGGTGCATCGACTAGTCCTAGGACTTGTAACGCACCAGGGATGCCTTTACTTTCTCCTGTAATCCTGTCCACTTTCAGGGCTTGTACACGTCCTCCACGCAGAGAGGATAGGAAGCCCTCCTTGTCATATGAAAATTGACCGTTTCGGGTATACGATTCTTTGTCCGTACTGGGATTAACGATTGTAAAAAAGCCACCACCCGCGATCGCCATATCCGTGGCGAGAGTAGTAGTTTCAAATGCACCCTGAGAATAGTCCATCTCCACACCACCAATTTTCACTCCATTACTGGCTTTGGTGAAGGCAGAGCCTTGCGGCCAGGAATTTCCCATTAGGTCTTCAAAAGCAACTTTGTTGCTTTTGAACCCAAATGTATTGACGTTGGCAATATTATTACCAACAATCTGCATGGTTTTGCCCTGAGTTTTTACCCCACTGGCCCCAGTAGCTAATGATCCAAGTAACGCCATATTATTTCTCCTTAAACAATATTAGAAAATATATCAGGCGATACACTCCATCGTTTCGCATAGATATGATGAAAATAGTTAAAAGTTAAGAAACTATTCATTTGAAGTTGAACTCTCAGGTTCAACCGTTCTTATTCTGAATCGTTTGAACTCCATACTGGAGTTTTACGTGTCATAAGTTCTGTTCTGGCGGGCAGAGGCACCGCGCTCTGATAACGCAATTTAGATTTGTTACCCATGCCGACTATTTCTTTCGCCTGCACCCACTCGCCATTGATTTTCAGCAGCGGATCACTACCTTCAAAACGTACCATTGAAACTTGCCCAGACTTGGTAAGCGTAACACCTACATCTTCTCCACCGTCTGTTCTGGCGAACACATTGTAGCTGTAGTTTCCATTCGGCATCATGTCACCGTCATTATCGCGTCCGTCCCAGGCAAATTCATGCTCGCCCTGTGCTCTACTTTCGAGATTTATTTCACGGATCATTTGACCTGTTGAATCATGCACAAGCAACATCACACGTTCGGCACTACCGTCCAACTTGTAAGTTACAGGAATAGTATCACCGTTATTCAAAGGTATTTCCCTTGCGCCCACTTCCACATCTTTACCCAACAAGCTTCCTGCAGTGGAGCGTGCGATGTGTTGCTGAATTTCCATCATCTTTGCAGTCTGGCTGTTTAGGTTCTGTAACTGTTCTACTGTTCCCAGGGATGCCAACTGTTGCATCATACCTTCGGAATCCATCGGATCCAACGGATCCTGATTTGCCATTTGAGTCATCAGTAAATTCAAGAAATCCTGTTTCCCCATTTCTTTACCGTCATTGCTGCTTTTGGCCGCTTGGTTACGCAGACTGCTTGCATTGACCTGCAGAGCTTGTTCAACATTGTTTCCGGTTTGCATAATTACCTTTGCTCAGACGTATAGATTGAGTCCGGAATCATTCCGGTTTCTAACACGCGGTGTTTCTTCAACATCCGCAATTTCTTCCTTTTTTCCTCTTTCCGCTGAATTCAAGTCATCTTCAAACTCATAATTTTTACGATCACCTCCGAATTGCGAATCACGTTCGTTGATGTCAACATTGAGAGCTAAATCCTGATAAGAAAATTCCTGATCCAAAAATCTGCTGCGCAGTGAGTCAAATCCGGATTCCACCAATAGTTTTGCTTGAGGATTATCAACACGCATATCAATCAAGAGATCCGCTCCGGATTGCCGGATTTTCACAGTTATTTGTCCCAAATCTTCCGGATGCAAACGCAGGGTCATTTCTTCAACACCATTGCCGTTTAGAATCCTGACTCTACTCACCACCTGCTCCATGTTAAAAGGAAGGTCAGCACCGCGTAAAGGCTCCGCTGGAGTATTAGTAGTTGCTCCTTTAACCATTGTAGTTCCGGAAACTTCTGCTAATGAGTTGATTCCTGCAGACGAAACCGTGTCCGTTGAAGATTTGGAACTGGCAGGAAGTTGAGTGTCTTTTGCGGTCAATGTTCTAAACTGATTTAAAGGCTGTTCCGATCCCTTTTCTGAAACACCTGTCGTAGTCTCTACCCCTGTCAATTGGAAATTTTCTACAGTTTTTGTTTTCGTTCCGCTTTGAAGTTCTTCTGCTAATTTAAACTTTTCTGTTGCTTGAAAACCTACTTCCAGTTTTGTTTTTGAGTCGCTTTTAAATGCTTCTGCAAGCTGAAATTTCTCAGACCTCTGTAAGCCTTCAACTGCTTTTTCACCGGTTACGCCCTGAAACTTTTCTGCAACCTGAAATTTCTCAGACCTCTGTAAGCCTTCAACTGCTTTTTCACCGGTTACGCCCTGAAACTTTTCTGCAACCTGAAATTTCTCAGACCTCTGTAAGCCTTCAACTGCTTTTTCACCGGTTACGCCC
>Ga0208894_1002169_pt1 | contig 10973 bp, 9 predicted proteins | sample ETNtaG_12_FD_185752 | JGI IMG/M metagenome (GOLD analysis project Ga0208894, IMG submission 185752) | Marine microbial and viral communities from oxygen minimum zone, Eastern Pacific Ocean - ETNP201306SV49 (SPAdes) (version 2) | ecosystem: Environmental > Aquatic > Marine > Oceanic ... | reverse complement strand
AGACCGTCTTATTGAATCATATTTATCATTTAAAAAACCAATTATCGCCAGTGAATATGATGGGACTTTAGGGGTACCGGTCCTTTTTAATAAAGAATTTTTTCCTGAATTGTTGAAGATCGATGGAATTTATGGTGCTAAAATTGTGGTGGAAAATCACCCCAACCAGGTTTGGTCAGTACCTTTTCCAAAGGGCGGATTTGACATTGACAAATCCAATGATTTACCTAATAAATCATAACCAATACTAATACCTTGTCCAAAAGCGAAGAAATATTCAAGTAATAATATTATAATTATTTTTTTATCATGTTTAATCATCTAGAAAATAAATCTTCAACTTCAAACACTTTAGATGTAATTAGGTTAATCATATCCCAATCTATATCAGGAGCTGAAGGATATTTTTTCAATAAAAGAAAAAACCTTCAAGGATAAAACCTTGAAGGTTCGTTCAACAAGTGACCCCTAGGGGAATCGAACCCCTGTTCTCAGGTCGAAAACCTGACGTCCTAACCACTAGACGAAGGGGCCAAATAAGGCTGGCAAATATAGCACATCAAAAGGAAGCGGCAAAGAAGATCGGAAGGGAGTCTACTTCTAATTATTCTTCAGCAGATGAATTGGCACTGCTGAGGACTTTCTCTAATTCGCCGTTCTGATGAAGTTCCAGGGTAATATCACAGCCTCCTATCAGCTGACTGTTCACAAAAAGCTGTGGAATGGTAGGCCAGTTGGATATTTCTGAAAGTTTTATTCGGATCTCAGGATCTTCCAAGACGTTCACGGTCTTGTACTCTACTTCATACTGGTTGAGTGCTTCCACAACAGCAAACGAAAATCCGCACATGGGCATATCCCGCGTTCCTTTCATGTAAAGTATCACGGGGGTTTCGAGAATGTCGTTCTGGATTTTCTCTTTCAGTTCCATTTTCTTCTCCTCAAGTTGTGTCAGGTGTAAATGTCTTTAATTGCAAGGCATGAATTTCCCTGGTCAGGTACTCCCCCACTGCCGCATACACTTTCTGATGCTGCTCAAGAAGAGAGAGTCCCTCGAATCCTGCCCACTCAATCACTGCGCTGAAATGGTCACCGGTCGCCCGTTCATCCGTCACTTCAATGACCGCCCCGGGCAGGCCTGCTTCAATCAATTCCTTAACTTGGTCAGTAGTCATGAGGGTAAATATAATGCCTCGGGGAAAAGTGTGCAAAGTTCTACATGTTTAGGTTGCTAGTTTGTCTCTCCCTGCCAAAATTCAGATACCGTGACAAAGCTTCTATTTATCTTCATCGGCATCCCGTTGCTGGAACTTATGATACTCATTGAGCTGGGGCGTGAAATCGGCTTCTGGCCTACCATCTTTCTGGTAATCGTTACTGGCGTCCTTGGTGCTTCTCTAGCCAGATCCCAGGGAATGTGGATCTGGTTGGAGATTCAGCATGAGCTTTCGCAGGGAAACATGCCGGCTGATAAACTCGTGGACGGATTGCTCATTCTCATCGGCGGAATCGTATTGCTGACACCGGGGCTTTTAACTGATATCTTCGGTTTCATGCTCCTCATCCCGGTAACCAGAAATCTCTTTAAAAGAGCCATCAGAAAAAAATTCCGGGATATGGCAGATTCAGGCAGGACGAACTTTACCATGATTATGAGGTAAATCAATTGAGATGATCACAGTATCTTTTATCCGTTCATTTTACAAGAGTCTCAGACCAATAAAGCAGCTTACATCACTCTTTTTATTGCTGACCTTACTGATGATAAATATTGCTAATGCTCAGCCTTACAAAAGTATCCACCAAGAACAGCACGAGTACTACCGGGATTTATTCCCTGACCTCCAACCTGAACCCTACTTCGCATCTATCCCGATGCAGACAAGACGAACAGCCCCCTCCCGTGAAGTGTTCGGTTATCATCCCTACTGGATGGGGACGGCGTGGCAGAGCTACAACTTCAATCTCATTTCCACCATCGCCTATTTCGGTTTGGAGACCAACGGCAGCGGTAATATAGTTGATCACCACGGTTGGCCGGTGACGAGCCTCATCAACGAAGCTCACTCGTATGGAACAGAAGTTTCACTGGTGGTCATCCTTTTCAACAGTGATAACATCTCCCAGCTTCTCAGTAGCTCTTTCAATCGGCAGACACTCATTAATAATCTCCTGTCAGAAGTGAACGATGCGGGAGCTGATGGGGTGAATATCGACTTCGAGGGAGTTCCCTCCAATCAGCGGGACAACCTCACAACTTTTATGGCTGATCTTACGACAGCTTTTCACGCAGCTAACCTTGCATCGCAAGTAACCATAGCTATGCCTCCGGTGGACTGGTCCAACGCCTTCGATTACGACGCTCTGGCTGATGTTTGCGACGGCTTGATGATCATGGGCTACAACTATCACTGGAGCGGCAGTTCTACGGCAGGCCCGGTCTCTCCCCTTACAGGCTGGGGCACCTATAACGTCACTTGGACCGTGAACGACTACTTGAACGAGACCGGAAACGACCGGGGTAAGATCATCCTCGGCTTGCCGTACTATGGCTACGAATGGCCAACTACCTCCGGCAGTGCCGGGGCAGACACCACCGGGAGCGGCGATGCCAAGTTCTACTCCGAAGCCATAGCTCTGGCGGAGAGTTACGGCCCCTTGTGGAACGATGAATCCCAGACACCGTGGTACCGCTACCAAGATGGAAACAATAACTGGCATCAGGGATGGTATGACGACAGTTTAAGTCTATCGTTGAAGTACGAGCTGGCCATTGATGAGGACCTTCTGGGAATCGGTATCTGGGCTCTGGGTTACGACGGAAACGAACCGGAGCTGTGGGGTGCTCTAGAGGATCACTTTGGTACGGACTTGAGTGTTAACTCTGAAGTAGAACTACAACCGAAAATACCGACTTTAAAAGTCATCTATCCTAACCCATCGAACATCCATGTGAACTTCGTCATCCAAATCCCCCAAGGTTTTCAGCTGGCAACAGCTTATATAAAGATCTTCGACGTTCTCGGGCGCTCAGTGGCTGAAATTCCACTACCCGCAACGCCGTCCGCTGGAGGCGAACTCACGGTGACATGGAACGGGAAGACGTCAGCCGGGAGAATGGGTGCCACAGGAACTTACACGGCACTACTTTTTGTGGATGGACAGATCTGCTCTCAGAAGTTTATTCTACTAAAATAAAGATTAGATAACGAGTATAGTTTCTGAACGTAAATATATCTTCATCTGTCGGAACTTATTAACCCCCCAGAAGGGGCCTTGGTCATTTCGGTCTTACATTCACAGCTTTATCACCCTTCATGTCAATATCCACATCGAATGCTACTCGCTGACCCGGCCGCAATCCTCGATCCTGAAGATCCACTCTTAAGCCCCGGGCATGGACAAAGTAGTCCTCGCCGTCATCTCCAGATATAAATCCGAACCCTTTAAATCTGTCGTATTCTTTTACTGTACCTTGTTTCATCGTACTATCCTCAATATTTCATCACAGCAAAATCCACCACATCACTGACAGAACTTAAAACGGGCACACCGCATTCTTCAAGTTTTTCACGACGGTGATGACCACTGGTAACCAACAGGCAGTCAGCTCCGATTGCCTCCGCCACTTCATGATCGTGAACGGTATCACCAACGAAGAGAACTTCGTGAGGTCCGTAGTGCAGCTCGTCCATCCACGCTTTACCGATATGGACTTTGCTGTGAGCATAGTGATTGTCCAATCCCATCACTCTCAAAAAGTATTCTCCCAAACGGTGACACTCAATCAGCTCGTTGAGCGTTGACTGCTTATATGCAGAAAGGAGCGACTGTGTAAGCCCTGCCTCCCGGATACTTTTCAGTACCGCCATAACATCCTTTTGCAGATTTGCTTCATGTCGTCGTTCTTCATAGTAATCGATGAACTCCGTTCCAACAATCTCGAATGACTCTTTCTTAAAATCAAAACCCAACCTTACGTAGTAATCAACAACTGGAAAATCGAACAGCTCCTGATATTGTCGAAGGGAGATGACCGGCATATTCCGACGAGAGAGAACGACGTTCATGATATCCACGCAGAGCTTGGCGTCGTCCAGCAGTGTACCGTTCCAGTCCCAGATGATGTGCTTATATCTTGTTGCTTCCATAAGGTTGAGATGTGAGTTTAATACTGTCCATTGACGCTTCACAGGTTAAATTCCAGAAATTGATTTCTATGAAAAACTACATCCAGATCGCCGGAGTCCACGATATCGCCGATGCCGAAATTATAGTTTCTGCAGGTGCGGATGCCATCGGATTCCCTCTCCGCCTCGATATACACAACCCATACCTCTCAGAATCATCTGCAAAAGAGATTATTCACTTTCTCAAAGATAAAGCCACTCCTGTATTGATCACATATCTTGACAAAGCAGATGAGATCATAGAGTTCTGCAGCTACTTGAGAGTAACGTGGGTGCAGCTTCATGGCGATATCCCGACTAAGGAAATCGCTCGTATAAAAACGGCAGCACACCATTTATCTATCATCAAGAGTCTGGTGATCCGGGAGGACAATCTCGTTCTTCTGGAAGAGGCTGTAGAGCACTTTTCACCTCATGTAGACGCTTTCATCACCGACACGTATGATCCCGCTACCGGAGCTACGGGAGCAACGGGTCTCACTCACGATTGGACTGTCAGCCGCAGATTGGTGGAACTGTCTGAGCGTCCTGTTATCCTGGCGGGCGGGCTACATGCCGGGAATGTATCCGAAGCAATTCGTGAAGTACAGCCTGCCGGAGTAGATGTACACACGGGTGTCAAGAACGGAGGGATGAGGAACGATCTCACCAAAGTAAACGAATTTATCTCAAATGCTCAAAAAGCTTTTAATGAGGACTTAACATAATGAAAAAATTACTGCTTACTCTCTTATGCCCACTACTCCTAGCAGCCAGCGATACGCTTACCGTCGCTTTCTGGAATGTGGAGAACCTCTTTGATCTGGAGGATGATCCACGAAAGAACGATGAGGAATTTGCCTTAGGTGGCAAAAAGGATGTGACACAGAAAATTTACGATCTGAAACTGGAACACTGTGCGGAAGTACTGGCTGACCTGGATGCAGACATAGTAGGACTATGCGAAGTTGAGAACCGCTTCGTTCTGGAAGAGCTGAATAGGGAGTTCACCGGTCGAAATTATAACATTGTTCATTACGAATCCCCCGACCGCAGAGGGATAGATTGCGCACTTATGTATGATCCGGAGATCCTGACAGTTCTGGATTCCAAAGCTATAACTAACCGACTCTCCTCCGGAAGACTTACCCGTGACATTTTATATGTTATTTGTGAATTCGGAGGGGAAAAACTCCACATATTCGTTAACCACTGGCCTTCCAATTACGGAGGTAAAGAGCAGGCGATCCCGAAGCGAGCTGAGACGTCAATCCTGCTCAGAAAGCATATAATGGACATCTTAAATGCTGACCCGAGTGCAGAAATAGTGATCATGGGTGATCTGAACGAAGAACCGTTGGATGATAACGTCCAGAGCCTGCTCTCCCGCAGGGCAGAAAATCCTGCTTTCCAACTACAAAACCTCATGATCCCTTTCATCAGCAAGCCCAACGTGGGCACTTACGTTTACCGCGGAGAAGATGAGATTATCGATCAGATTATCGTCAGTAGTGGGCTAATACAGGAAGAAGGGCTCATCGTAGTAGAAGGATCTACCGCAATACTCGACATGCCGAAGTACCGCCAACAGTCAGGTAACTACCGGCACTATCCGTACCGCTTCTGGGCGGGAAACAAGTTACTGGGGGGTTACTCCGATCACTTAGCAGTAAAGGTTTCCATTACAGCCCCGTAGCATTTCACAAACTAAAATCAGTTAACGGTGTAAAAAGGTAAAACCACGCCAGGTCTAAGATAATCTTTTCGAAGAAGTCACTTAGGTAGAAACAGGGATTGACTTTTCATAATAAATTATTAAAGCCGGGGTTATTTGACTAGAACCATTTTTCTGGTTCGCACAAAATCATTGCCTTCAAGTCGGTAGAAGTAGACTCCAGAACTCACTAACATACTTAAATCATTAACCCCATTCCAAATAAATTTGTTTCCCCAATACTACTTAACCCGGAATAAAGTCATTTTACCTTTAAGGGTTTGTTCATCAATTGTGATCTGATAAAAATATATCCCTGAACCAGCATCTAAACCATTCTGATCCTTACCATTCCACGTTATAAATGTCGCATCCGAATTGAACTCAATATTCTGTACAAAATGTCCGCCAATGTCATAAATATTTAACACTGTCGGGCTTTCAATATTGTTTAAAAAATAAAACGTGGTCTGCCCATTAAAAGGATTTGGATAGTTCCAGATGGAATAATTTTCAGGTAGGGGATTGGGATTAGTGCCTTCAATTTTTATAGACTTTAAGTTAAAACTCCCGTTTATGGCTTGTAATCTAATAACATTTTCACCTTCCGAAAGATGGACTAATGCCGTGTCGGTCCAATCCCAGTTTTGGTATCCGCCGGTATTTGGTATTTGGAAATTAACCGCGCCCGCCTGTTCTTGAACAATTACAATAATCTGTCTATTATCATAAGGTGTCGATGCCTTAAATGAAAATTGATAGTGATCAGTGAACTCCGCATGGACAGTATATTTAAGCCATTCCCCATTGTCAATCCAGCCTATATTGTAATCGGAACCGCTTTCGTCAGAAGAATATTCAATATCCACACCATCATTCCTGTACACCCAACCATTGTTCCACGCTTCAGAATATGACCCGAATTTATCCGCGTCTTCATAGACATTATCATTATAGGCTACCCCATTGGCACCAATATCATAATTCACGGCCTCAATCACTCCCGGAACAGTGTGCTCTGTGAATGGTTTAGAAACAGTATTGAAGTCTGGGTCAGATAGTCCGGCGATCAATCCTTTATTGGGTACGCACTCATCAAATTTGTATGCTTCGGCCAAATCCATTAATCCTGTAACAGCTTGTGAGGCAGATGGTATTGGTCCGCTCCCATTCCAGTACTCAATGATGGAATTAAAGCTGTTCGGAACAACCACTTTTGCAGCTGCTGTCACACTGCCATTATGTTTATAATTCCATAGGGTCCAATTCACATCATTATTTTCGAATAATTGTACTTTCTTATGTGCCCAATGATTTGAATTTTCACCGAATTCACCAACCCATAACGGAATATTATATGTTTGACTCATTGATGTATATTGACCAATCCAGGACGTTTGATGACTGGGTCCTACGTAATGATGAAAACTATAAGCCATATTATCATCAAAGGGGGGTGTTAAATTAGTAAAATCATTCCCATACCAATTTCCCTCTATAAAAATAATATGATTGGTATCCACATAACGGATAGTATTCGTCATTTGAATATAAAACTGCCTTAATTGAGAAGAGGTGAACCCGCCAGACAATACCGGTTCATTCAATAAATCATAACCGGCGATCCATTCTTCATCCGCATAATAATCAGCTATATACCACCACACTGCTGTTGCCCAGTCACGGTTAGATTGGTGGATCCATAAACCGGCGACATTCCCATCACTGTCAGAAAAATCATTCGTATTCTGTGCTCCAGGAGCACAATGCATGTCCAAGATTAGATACACACCATATTCAGCACACCATTCCAGCAACTGATCTATGAGGTTGAACCCATCCTGTACATATTCACCGGGTGTCGGTGAAAAAAACTTGTAATGGAAAGGTACCCGCAATGCGTTAAAACCATTAGCAGCAATAAAAGCAACATCTGCTTCTGTAATATAATTTTCATAGTATGCCTGATAGAATGCAACCGTATTCTCTTCTCCGACAAGGTCTATAATATTACTTTCAATATTGCTGGGAGAGCCAAAAAACCCGTGGATATTCCACATATATCCCTCTTGTACAAGCCAACCCCCAAGACCCATGCCCCTTAAAAGAATTGGGGCACCCGTCCCATCAACAATATCCCTATTATCCACGTGTAAAAACCCCTGGGAGAAAAGAAAATTAAAAAGAAAAATTGATCCAATAATCAGTCGCATGCTATATATGCATTAAAACAAAACGGAGTAAAACGTTTGACATAAAGGTTTGTAAAATATGCAATATTATTTGAGCAATACCATCTTACCCACTCTGGTATGGTTACTCGTCCTAATTTGATACAAGTACAAGCCTGAACTTACGGGTCTGCCAAAGCTATCCGTCCCATCCCATGGTACAGTTTTATATCCAGCGTCTTGTGTAGTATTTACAAGCCGGTTTATTTCTCTACCCGTCAAATCGCAGACCGTGAGTGTAACGTGGGTTTGTTCTGGTAAAAAGTAGCATAGGGTTGTAACGGGATTGAATGGGTTGGGGTAATTATAGTGAAGATTATAAGTATTGGGTATCGTTTCAAGTTGAGATGAGAGTTCGGAAGAAGCTTCATAGACCCTTACGTAATCAACTTCCATCCGAACCGGGAATATGCTATCATCAATACCCTGTTGGCCACCCCAGGTACCACCTATCGCAATATTTAAAAGAAGATGAAAACGCTGATCAAAGGGCCAGGTTGCATAATTCCCATCTTGATCATTCGCATAGGTAAAATAATGTACGTCATCCACATACCATTTGAGATAATCTTCATCCCATTCCAAAGTGTAATCGTGAAAACCTGAAGTTGCACCATTTACATATATTGATCCTCCCGGTGGCGGTATACCGTTCCACCAGTTATAGACCTCCGTATGAGCGGTTCCGTGAACCACATTGGGTTCAAAGCCAACATGTTCCATAATATCGATTTCACCGCTGTAGGGCCATCCGCCGTAGACCCAGTCGGTTGGAAGCATCCATATTGCAGGCCAAGTTCCCACACCACCGGGTAATTTTGCTCTTACTTCTATACGTCCATACGTCCAGTCACCCTGGTCCCTTGTAACCATACGGGCGGAAGTATAGTTTGCTCCACCGTAATTCTGAAGAAGCGCCTGTATAATCAACTTTCCATCTTCGATAAAAGAATTATTGGAATTACTGGTATAATATTGCTGTTCGTCATTTCCCCAGCCCCAGTCACCGGTACCTATATCATAGCTCCATTTACTCATATCTATATCCGAAGAATCAAATTCATCGGACCATACCAAAACCCATGCAGTGTCTGGAGGGTCATCATCTATAACTTCAAGATTAAGATTATCGAACATGACGTCGGATACAACACCACCCGATTTGATCAACAGGTAATAGACCCCAGTCTCTGGGACCGTAAACACACCGGGAGGAAAGCCCGGCATATACGCGTTTGAACCACACGAGTTGGCAAAATCCGTATCCCAGTTCCACGATGCGGATGCTCCGCAGTGCCAGAAATGTTGTTCTACGATAATATCACTTGCGCCGACATCCACCCCTTGCTGTGGTTCATAATCAAGAATGGAAATTTCCATCCAGTTTTGATCGCAGCCAACACCCTTGAACAGGCCCGTAAGTTCATATACGTTGTTCTCTTCCAGATTTAGTGCTTGATGCACACCGCCATTTCCCCAGTCTGATGCTAAAATTCTTAATGCTTCACCGCTACCTCCGCTGGGACCATCATCTGTGTAAGAAAGGTCGATATCAACTGGTTCGCTTACGATCCAGGGAGTCCAGGCAGAGTCATCGCCGTCGAAGTTGCCGTTTACAAATGCATTTAAATAATTAAATGATAATAATACTAATGAAAGGATGGTATTCTTCGTATTTCTAGTCATCATTTTATGTATCATTCAATTCTGGCAGGTCCCACTCGTTTTGGATAATCAGATTTGTCTGAGCCTTATCATCGTGGTTTCCCATCCATTCCCAATCGATCTCATTACAGTTTGCTGCTCCTCCGGACGTAAAGTCATGATAATTGAAAAAAGTCCGGGATTAATCATCCATTTCTCTGCCATAGTCTAAACGATTATCTGTTGTCAAGATGGGGAATTGGGGTACTATAACCGGGTAGGGTACATTTCTCTGAGTTACAAACATGTCGATGGATGTTAGTTCAATTTTTTCAAATTCACTCATGTTTATTTCGATTTGATCTGAATAAAGGTTTTGAAGAGAATCCAGATAAGGATTCAAAACTGTTTCTATAAGATGGAGATAATCCTTACCGAAATCTCTATAGACTCCATTTGACCGAAGAAAATCATTCCGCCTTTGCCGAGCATAATAATAGTCTGCCCACATTTCCTTATTCAGTCGAACAGCAGTAACTGTCTCATACCCTAATTGAAAACATTCTTCTGTCACAAACCGGTCCTGGATCAAATCAACAATGGCAAGTTTAAACTGTCCTGGGAATTCTTGGTGATTGATTTTTTGCTTTCGAAATACAAGTGGATGAGTTTGTAAATTTTTTTCAAAATCTTCAACAGTCCATGTCTGCTCATTCACTTTGAAGAAAGGTATGTGCTTTAAAGCATCTGGAAATGGAGTGGCTGGAGCCAATTCTTGAATTTCTTGATCTTCCCAGATCATCATTTTCAATTGGTTTTCTTTTTTTTCTAAAGATTTTAAATAATAATCTGCGACATGATCAGCATAAGTAAAAAATATATCCTCATTAAAATCAACACGCTTTCCACGCATGATCTCCCCTACAAGTTCTTTGTAGATGGTTTTTGCTTTACTATCCGTAAGACGTTCTTCCACATCTTTCCACCGCTGATTCGTTTCTCTTTCCGTAATGACAGGTCTGTCTATCCACCCCATCACTTTCATAAGGAGAAAAGAACCATCCCCAGTCTTAACAGGACCTAACACTTGATTTGGTGTAAGGTTATCGTTGAATAATAGATCGTGGATGATAGGATCTTCACGATCAAACCAGCCGACTTGTTGTCGTGGAAGACTGTCTATTCCGCTAAATGCTTCATATATTTCTTCAAAAA
>Ga0208894_1002168_pt1 | contig 10982 bp, 14 predicted proteins | sample ETNtaG_12_FD_185752 | JGI IMG/M metagenome (GOLD analysis project Ga0208894, IMG submission 185752) | Marine microbial and viral communities from oxygen minimum zone, Eastern Pacific Ocean - ETNP201306SV49 (SPAdes) (version 2) | ecosystem: Environmental > Aquatic > Marine > Oceanic ... | reverse complement strand
ACGAAGAGACACTCCTTTTTATATAAAATACAGATTCAATATTTTTGAACATTTTAATCAGTTAGTTGAGATATGTCCCTTGCAGCTAATATTAGGAAAGAGCATGCAGAAGTCAAAGGTGAGTCTATCTAGCAAGCAGTGCCTAGCAGAAATGCTTATTATTTAAAATTATCTTATGAGGCATGGCTAGTTTTATTATAATTATGCATTAAAAAAGAGTAGATGAGTGATCTTATTTTGAATCTAGCTAAAATTCAAATCTTCTCTAAGCTCTTGTGTTAGCTCTTTATTACAATCATCGTTCGCCCACTTCTCTTTATTTCCAAATTTAAGAAAAAAGGCTCGCTTTCAAGGTGCTCAGCACTAGAAGCTGTCGCCTCGTCGGGGTTATAGAAATTAAGTTCTCCCTCGTGATCAAAAGAGTTCTGCTGGCAAGACGGCGAGGTATCCGATGTCTGCACATTCTCTAAGTGAACATTTCTTGGCAGAGGCCTAGCACCAAAGCTTTGACCTTCGTTGCCAGTAGAGATGGATATAGATCTCTGCAGCCATTCACTTAGGGCAATGGCCAAAGCGATCGTATGAACTAGATGGAGTTGCAGATTGACGCACAGTGGCTGAAGCTTCAGCCAAAAGGGCCGTAGAAAAACCTGTATGGGTCGGGGAATCGCCAGTCGAGTGCGAAGAAACCGCATCAGGCCATTAGCGACAACAATAGTCAGCTCGATTGGATGCGGTGAGGCAGGCATTACCCCTCTTGCCATTTATTAGAATTTAGGGCTTGGCACTAGGTTCAACAGATACTTCAGCACTTAGCTCGCAATGATCAGTGTTACCTCTCCTTGCCCAGAAAGCACGATTAGCGAGCTAGGCATAAAGGAATGGCCAATCTGGAACTGCGAGCCCAGCACCTTTCCATGGACCTATGGGGAGCAGGAAACCTGCCTGCTGCTCGAGGGTGAAGTGACTGTTACCCCTGATGGAGGAGCATCAGTGGATTTCAAGGCCGGAGATCTAGTGGTTTTCCCTGCTGGCATGTCATGCAAATGGACAATACACAAAGCTGTTCGCAAGCACTACCGCTTTGGTTGAAAAAAGCTCATAGACTAATTTCTTAATTATTTATAAGCACCCCTGAATAAATAGGAAGAAACGCCAATACAGGTCACTATCGCAATAGCAACTTCACCTTCAGCTCATTCTCCTTAGCAATAGCTGCTTTAAATATACAATTTTTGGTTGACAATCAAAAATATACAACACGCCATAAAGAATTCAAGAACTCACTTATCAGTAGCAATCAAGATCACTTTCCTTGCTTAGCAATATTGAACCAGAGCCTTACAAATATCAAAGAAGAGACCCCCAGAAAGATCACCGTTAGTATCATCCAAGTATCCATATTCAAGCCGAGAATATGGGCATTAGCCGCATCACCGGCCGTGGAATAGGCCAACAGAGAAGGGAAACTCAAAATAAAGCTAGCGGCTAAGAGCAAGTTCAGCATATTGAAGGCCGCCAGTTAAAAAGTAGTTACCTGAAATACTTTTGTACACAATAATTTGAATGTTCCTTAGGCCTTTACGAAGCGCATAAGTCCCCAGCAAAGTCGCCCCTGAGTACCGCCATCGATCCAATGGCCTAGACCTGCATCCATACGACTCAGATAATCAGGGCTAATCACACTCGTAAGCTCCTGATGCCGTCTTTGCAGCTCCTCACGGACTCGTGTGTAGTGCCTCACAAGCATCTCTGTGCGGTCCTGCCATACCTGCCTATTCATACCTGAAGCCTCAGCCCACAGGCGGTATCTCTCGGGAGAGGCAAGATCCGAAAGGTGAATGCGATCAAGTATCGGCTGAAGAGCATCGGGCTCGATGCCATCGCATGCCATTGGATCGGTAAGTACAAATACACCTCCAGGCTTTAGAAGCCTAGAAACCTCTTGCATCACCTGGAGGCGATTTCCAGAATGAAGAATGGCATCCTGACTCCAAACAACATCGGCTATGCCATCAGGCAGTGGAACCGCCTCAAATGAGGCGTCATGCACTTTTATTCGGCCTGCCAGTCCAGCTGCCTGGTTTAGATCACGATGGCGCATATTCTCCACAGCTGAAATATTTACAGCGTGGACATTGACCTGCCATTGCTGAGCCATCCGGCGTGAGGCTCCGCCATAACCAGAACCAAGATCTACAACGCAACCTTCGGCTGGAGCAGGGCCGGCGAGATCTATAAGCGTTTGCACGGTGCGCTCACTTGCAGAAGCAATGGCTTGATCGGCACTCTCATAAAGCCCGATATGGATATCTTCACCTCCCCAAATCTCGGCATAAAAACGATCTGCGTCACTGCTGTCGTAATAAGTTGCGGCAACAGTTGCTGATGATGAATTCATAATTAATTAGGATTGCATTTTACTGACGTATGTAATCTCACATAGCTGTTTTATCAATGTCAAACTTATATTCCTTTTCAGCTACATGTACATAAAAATCTGGATCATGATGACCAGGCAAATAATCTCCAAAAGATGTGATCTTCTGGAATCCAACTTCATTCATGAGTCGGCGAACGTAGCCATGCCGCAGAGGGAACATATTCAAATGATAAGTACTGCCATCACTAAAGGCATATTGAAATCGAGCCAGTCCTTCATCAACATGCTCAGGGCTTACATTGACATCCTTACCGCAATAAACATTTCCCTTTCCAGAACGTACCGCTACACCTTGATCGAGAAGTCGATCATAGTTACGGTGATCAAGAATCAGCAAGCCATTATGCTTAAGAACAGCATAATACTCAGCCAGAGACTTGCGTCGGTCACTCTCTCGAAAGAGATGAGTAAATGAATTACCCAGGCAGATCACAGCATCAAATTCGCCATGAATATCTCTATTTAGGAAGCGCCAATCAGCTTGAGCAGTGCGTAATAGCTGACCATGGTCACGAGCATTCTGAAACGCCCTAGCCAACATATTAGGGCTTCCATCAGCACTGATTACGTCGAACCCTTCCTTCAACAAACTAACCGAATGAAATCCCGTACCAGTAGCAACATCAAGAACTGATCGTGCTCCATGTTCACGAAGGATTCGAATATAGAAATCGCCTTCAGCTTCGGCCCTCGCTTTCCAATCAATCAGCCGATCCCATCGGTCGGTGAATTCCTCAACATATTCCTGCTGGTAATGGTCTGTATCACGTACCTGCTCTGGTGCATCCCCAAAGTTTTGTAGATCGTCTTGACATGGTTTTTGCGAATGTTGTGTCAAAGTCATGCAGAATCAAACTTGCCGAAGATTTTCTTGATGCGCCATGTCATTGAGATCGGAAAAGCTCCGAATCAGCTAGAACGGCATTGGCCTGAACAGGGTTGCATTAAGGCTTTTGCAATCCCCAATTTCTTAGACTAGCGAATGATTCTAGAGATGTCTGCTAATCAAAATCTAACGACATCAAATCAGTTCCCATAACGCCCAAAAAAACCTGCAAATCCCTTAAGCCATAAGCACTTTCAGCTGATGCTTCAATGTAGGCAATGCCAATGACTTCATAGCTGCCTTGGTAAAGCCTGCAACCAGTCATAGTCTCTGAACTGAGTCGATGTCAGACATGACGCCCCAGATCAACATCGACAAACTCTGGAAGGTTTTTGGTGAGCATCCTGAACGTGCACTTGACGACCTTTGTCAAAGCATGGATGCCGAGGAGCTCAATGCTCGAACCGGACTCAAGGCTGCCGTACGCGATGTAACGCTGTCGATTTCTAGCGGCGAGATTTTTGTGGTCATGGGCCTTTCGGGTTCAGGAAAGTCCACGCTGCTACGCATGATCAATGGCCTAATACTCCCAACTGCGGGTGAGGTGACTGTTGAAGGCAAGCCGATCAGTCAGCTGGCAGCTGCGGAGCTGCAAAAGCTTCGCAGTAACAAAATGGCCATGGTTTTTCAATCTTTTGCGCTCTTCCCCCAGCGAACCGCACTCGAGAATGCTGCCTTCGGCCTTGAAGTTGCGGGAGTTCCGCGACAAAAAAGGCTGGAAAAGGCCAGGGAAGCACTTGAGCGTGTTGGTCTTGGTAAGGATCTCGACAGGCTGCCTCAACAACTCTCTGGTGGCATGCAACAGAGAGTTGGCCTAGCCAGAGCACTCGCACTTGATCCTCCAATCCTGCTCATGGATGAGGCCTTCTCTGCTCTTGATCCTCTAATTCGGCGCGAGATGCAAGAACAACTGCTGGAACTTCAGGCCGAAAGCCCCCGCACGATCGTATTTATCTCCCATGATCTAGACGAAGCTGTAAGGCTTGGTGATCGCATCGCCCTGATGAAAGAAGGCAAAGTTCTGCAATGTGGAACACCACGTGAACTGCTCTGCAAACCCGCCAATGAGCAAGTGCGTCATTTCTTCCAAGATGTGGATGCAGCCTCTGTGATCACGGTTGATACCGTTGCCGAATCACCCGCTTGCGTAATTAATCAAGCAGAGCTGCTGCTGCAACAAACTGACCAATACTCAAAAGCTCAGAAAATTGCCTGCATCATTGATGAAAACAATGTCTTCAAAGGTGTGCTTCAGCAGAACGGTGAAATCATCCCTGCAGAGAAAGGACCTGCTCTCACAGCTGAGACAACCATCCGCGATGCCATGGAGCTTGTAGCCAACGCCCCATATCCAATTCCAGTCATTGGATCAGATCAACGCCTCATTGGCGTGATCAGTCCACGTCGACTGTTGCGCTCGATGATCCTGAGATGAAATATGTGATTTGCCAAGTTTTTGCAACTGTGAGCACCGGCCCTGTAGGCGAGGGCATGACCAAAACCGTGGACTGGTTGCTCAATCATGCGCAACCAATTTTCCTAGTAATTGATCATGCAATTAATGGGCTAGCCGGAGCAATCGAACAGATCCTCACCGTGCCAGCGCCCTGGCTGCTAGCTCCCCTGATCGCCATACTCGCAGCTTGGCGAGTGAGTTTGAGCTTCGCCATTCTCAGTCTTCTTGGTCTGAACCTGGTTTTGTTCATGGGGCTCTGGCAGCCAATGATCTCAACCCTGGCCCTAGTTATTGCAGCCTCAATACTGGCACTACTAATTGGCATCCCGATCGGCATTTTTTCTGCCCGTCGCCAACACATCTGGGCTATTACCCGCCCAGTATTGGATCTGATGCAAACCATGCCGGCATTCGTCTACCTAATCCCGGCAGTGATGTTTTTTGGCACAGGGCGTGTCCCCTCCACTATCGCAACGCTGATCTTCTCGATGCCACCCGTAGTACGCCTGACGTACCTGGGCATACGACAAGTCCCTATCGATCTAATCGAAGCCGGGCGTGCCTTCGGCTGCTCAGAGCGACAGCTGCTCTGGAAAGTGCAACTTCCTAACGCCCTACCAACCTTGATGGCAGGTGTTAATCAAACAATCATGCTCGCTCTATCGATGGTTGTTATTGCATCAATGATTGGTGGTGGAGGCCTAGGTGATGTGGTGCTAAGAGGCATCCAACAACTTGACGTAGGACTTGGCTTCGAGGGGGGGCTCGCCGTGGTAATCCTGGCTGTAATCCTAGATCGACTCACACAAAGCCTGGCTGCCTCAAACTTTTCGAGAAAGTCATTGCCTCAGCGCTTTAAAGCCTTTACTAACCTCTGGACTTCCTCATGAAAATGTCTAACAAGTTGCGAAATCTAAGCCTTGTTATCGCTGGAGTGCTGATGACTGGGTTATCGGGATGTTCGAACGGCAAACCAGATCAATTGCGCATCGGCTGGACCGCCTGGGCTGATGCTGACGTAATAAGCCTTATGGCTGAAAAACTAATCGAAAGCCACTATGAGCAGCCTGTCGAACGAGTTATGGCAGATATCGGTATTCAGTACGACTCCGTCGCTCGCGGGAAGCTCGATTTGATGTTAATGGCATGGCTGCCAAAAACACACGATAAATACTGGCAAAAAGTAAGCGATCGAGTTGTAGATCTTGGCACGATGTACTCAGGCCGCATTGGCTGGGTAGTCCCTGACTATGTGCCAAAACAACGTATTAGCTCCATTAGCGATCTAAGCAACGCAAAAATTGCTAACGACTTCAACAACACAGTGCAAGGGATAGACCCGGGATCAGGGCTGATGCAGGCATCTGAGAAAGCGCTAACTGCCTATGACCTATCGAATCTGAAACTAATTTCAGCAAGTGGTGCGGCGATGACAGCCGTTCTCGATCGAGCAATCCATGACGATCGATGGGTAGTGGTGACTGGTTGGACCCCTCACTGGATGTTTGCCCGCTATAAACTCCGCTTTCTGAAGGATCCCAAGAATGTCTTTGGTGGCCAAGAAGGCATCCATGCCATTGCACGCCTAGGGCTCGACAAAGACCATCCCAAAGTGGTCGCCTTTCTAACCCGCTTCAAGCTGTCCGATAGTCAGCTCGATGCCATGCTATTGGATGCTCAGAACACCTCAACAGAGCAAGCAGTCAACAATTACATTGCCAACAACCGCAAGCAAATCGACTACTGGATGAACGGCAATATTCAAGAGTCGAAAGATGGAAAAGCCAAACCATAACCACCCGCTCAGCTCTTGACCTGGTTAATAAGTTGACTTCACTCAGGCATTATCTGACATCAAAGAGCTTTCAAGACCAAAGCGAATCGCTTCAGCCGCCTTTTCTTCAAAACTAAGCACCACCAGATCAACGCCAGCTTCCTGAGGATGCCAGGCATTCTCAGGAGCAGCCTCAAACCAACTGCTAATCCTGGGACCAACCATCTGCACCTGAAGAGGTAAAGCTTTGCCAGGCAGCCATAAGCGACCTTTTAGACGCAAAACCTGATGTTTTGCTGCCAACTTAGGCAGAAGTGCTTCAACCTCAGCCCGATCAACAGAAGCTTCAAAACGTACAGTGCCACTCACCATCTCCACATGGGTGTGGTCATGATGATGATCGACTCCGTGGTGATCGCCATAAGTAAAGTCATCGTCGACATCTCGCTGGTCATTGTGTTGAGCAGAATTATTGTCGGGGTGGCTATCGACTACAGCGCTTAGGCCTAACACCACAGCCGGATCAACCAGGCCATGACTGATTGGCATCATTGTCGTGCCAGGGCGTACCTTTTCGATAAGTTCAGTTTTGAGTTTCTCGAGGTCGTCACTGGAGACAACATCCGCTCGACTGATTAACACCAAATCAGCAGCCTCCAACTGGTCAGTGAACAACTCCTCAACAGCACTGAGATGATCAAGGCTGGGATCTTCCTGGCGCTGTCGTTCCAGCGCAGCAGGATCACCTACAGGGCTACCCGCTGCTAGGGCTTCACCATCAACGACGGTGACAACGCCATTCACATAGACCCGAGTGCGTACAGCCGGCCAATCGAGTGCCTTCAACAGTGGTCGCGGAAGAGCCAGGCCACTAGTTTCAACGACTATCCCATCGAGTTGATCCGCCCGGCCTAGCAAGATCTCCATAGTGGGTAAAAAGTCCTCCTGCACCGTGCAGCAAAGACAACCGTTATTGAGCTCTACAAGTCGGCCATCCAACTCCTCTTCCGGACAAAAGCCACAGCTACGGATTAAATCACCATCGAGGCCCACAGTGCCAAATTCATTGACCATGACCGCCAAACGCTGGCCCCCTTGAGTTAGTAAATGGCGCAGCAGGGTGGTCTTGCCGGCTCCTAAGAAACCAGTCAAAACAGTTACGGGCAAACGTTTTGAAATCAAGTCAGGCCAACGCAAGTGGGGTATCAGGAACGGCAGCCAAGGCTGTCGCGAGTGCTCAAACCACTAACGGCATTGGTGCCCTCTGCTCTGGCACATAGTTCTTTCTGCTGACGTAGATCGAGCACTGCATTGCTGAAATCAGCGCCATCGATAAGTGCATCCTTAAATCGACTCTGCATCAACATGGCGTTGGTGAAGTTAGCGCCCCTAAGATCTGCTCGATCAAAAATAGATGCAAAAGCCACTACATTTTCAAGATCAGCCCCCTGCAGATTCGCCTCTTGCAGCTGGCTGCTGTTAAACACGGCGCCACGCAGATCGGCCCCACTAAGGTCCACACCATTAAGGTCGACCTTAAGGAAGTCCTGCTCCTTGAGATCGAATCCATGCATGTCCATGGGAATATCCTGGTTGAATTGTTTAACCCGCAGTTCCGGAGCAGTGATTGCCATCACCGGAGAATCTGCCCAACCAAACACAAAGATTAAAAGGCATACCAGTAACAGCACTCGAAAACGGTTCCAGCAGCAGGAATAAAAATGCATAGAAGAAAAAAAGGACAATAAGCCAGTAGTTTGAGCAGCCACGTTATGGCAATTGCCAACCCAGGCACACTTCATGCCAATGACCCTAAGGGTGGTGGTGCCACCACATCCACTGATCGCCCACTGGCTCACGGTGCTCCGCAACGCCGGCACTCCACCTGCTATCTATGCCACCGGCATGGAAGAACTTGGACGATGGCTTACCTATGAAGCACTGCGAGATTGGTTGCCCCACCGCCGTGAAAAGGTAACCACACTCCAGGCAGAGACGGAAGGAACCGTGGTCGAGTCCAGCGTACCGTTACTGGCACTTCCACTGCTCCCCGGAGGGCTTGAACTCTGGCAAGGTGCCCGACAGGTATTACCTAGCTGCCAACTATGCCTTGAAGGGGTGCCAGATGACATCGAAAGCAATGCCGGAATGATTATCTATGTTGATCAGATAGCCAGTGGAGAACGCCTACTAAGCACCCTTAGGCTTCTGCAGCAACAAGAAGTAGAAGCCCGCAGACTTCGTGTAATCACTGCCTTAGCATCTAGTCCAGGCCTAAAGCTACTCGGTGAAACAGTCCCAGACATCACCATTCACAGCGCCTGCATCGATCCCGAACTCACAGAAAATGGCGAGATCAGCCCAGGCATAGGCAACCCGGCCTTGCGCCTTAACCTTAGATAACTAGCCATATAGTTAACAATATTTATGTAAATAGCACTTCAACGACTTGCAAAGTATACCCATTTTAGCAAGTATTTTTAGACCCTTCGACTTATACATTAAATCACAATATAGCGCTATCAATGGAACACTCCCCACTAGAGCTAGCCTAGTTGGGAGATATTAATTAGCGCAAGCAAAATCATTAGATTGATAGCTATCACCACCGACCTTGACCATCAGGCCAAACATATAACATTATGGTTGACAAGAGAATTTACAAGAAACAAAACCTATTTACATCCATTGTTCAAGCTGTGTGTATTTGTAACACATTTAGCGAAGGAATAAAGCGGTGACAACATTCTATTGGCCTAATGCAGAAGGTAATCAGACTGAGGAAGGATTGCCAATGTTTGCCAGCACCCAAAAAGCTATTGCCAAGGCCTATGAACTATCTCAGCTAAAAGACTCTGTTGAAGCACTTCTCAAATCACTCAGCAACGAGATCCTGATGATCTTTATAAATAGCTCTGCCGATACAAGAGCCAGAATCACTGAGGATAGATTAATAAGCCAGCCGATCACAAAAAACGGCAAAAGAAGAATGGATGAGATCTCACTCTGAAGAGAGCTGATAATGACATCAATGGCCGCATCGACCATCGAGAACAAGGCAGCGACAAACATAAGTATTCCTGCCCTAAAAGCATCGATAGATGAATGGTTCCCCAACCTCATAAGCAATTGGGATGTCTTCATCTGAAAGCTAGCTACTAAGGCAAACACCGCAAAAACAGTGATGCTGGCTAATTGCTGCAGGACAAACATCTCTCGGGCCTCGACCAGCAAATAAACGAGTCCTAGAAGCCATACCAGCGGGCGAAGGATTGTGATGAATACACGTATCAGCAGATTCAAGCCTCTAGTCTGTCTTACCACAAAGAACATCTCTATCGAGCACTCATAATGGCAAGCAAAGCAATAGCTGCAATCTCAGCGTCGCTGAGTACTAAAAGAAGGCATGCCAGTTCGGCCCAATAAAGGAGCAATGACGATTAACCGTTTTTAAGCTCTGATGAGAAAATTCGTTAAGGCGCAAACTGCCGTAGTTGAGGTTATTGATGAGCACACGCGTTCATCTGTATTAATTGTTAGTTCAACCATCAACGAAAAAAGATCAACACAACTCTGCTACCGCGAACTAGTATTTAAAGATCGAGCCAGTATTTATGGGCCAGCATCGTGAGCCAGCTACCGGCACCCTCACCTCACTAATCAGCGGGGCCATTTTAGGCGCTGCAGGACTTGCATGGTGGCTTATCTCTGAAGCTGAGCGAAGACAACGCAGCCGCCAACAGAGAGCAATGCTGCATGCCCCTCGCATGCAGGACGGATCAGAAGCTCTGGAGTCCTTCTCTGATACTGAGAACAAAGGCCAACACCTCGAGCACCGTGTTGAAGAGCTCAACGCAGCCATTGCAGATGTGCGTAGACAGCTTGAAGATCTAGGAGCTCGGACCTAGGGAGTCGGTAAGTTGGCGGCTGCGTCCTCAAGTCGCCACCATGCTTAGATCCACCGCCATTACCCAGGGGATCCAGCGCTCTCCTAACCGAGCCATGCTGAGAGCGGTGGGTTTTGGTGATGGGGATTTCAACAAACCGATCATTGGCATAGCCAATGGCTACAGCACGATCACACCATGCAATATCGGTCTCAATGACCTAGCTCGTCGGTCAGAAGAGGCAGCGCGTCAGGCCGGCGCCATGCCTCAGATGTTTGGCACCATCACTGTTAGCGATGGCATATCAATGGGCACCGAAGGGATGAAGTATTCGCTTGTTAGCCGGGAGGTAATTGCCGATGCAATCGAAACAGCCTGCAATGGCCAAAGCATGGATGGAGTACTAGCTATAGGTGGCTGCGACAAAAACATGCCGGGCGCCATGATCGCCATGGCTCGGATGAACATCCCAGCAGTATTTGTCTATGGCGGCACGATCAAACCGGGAAAATTAGCTGGCAGCGACCTTACGGTGG
>Ga0208894_1002166_pt1 | contig 10984 bp, 11 predicted proteins | sample ETNtaG_12_FD_185752 | JGI IMG/M metagenome (GOLD analysis project Ga0208894, IMG submission 185752) | Marine microbial and viral communities from oxygen minimum zone, Eastern Pacific Ocean - ETNP201306SV49 (SPAdes) (version 2) | ecosystem: Environmental > Aquatic > Marine > Oceanic ... | reverse complement strand
TTGTTGGAGGGGTTCTTGTAGTTGTTGGACTATATTTAAATTCAATTAGAGAAAATTTAAAAGCAAACAAATAAGAAATATGAAAAAACAAAATTTTCCACTATTTTTATCTTTGGCCATTTTTCTAGTAACTGCAATCATTGTTGCAGTTTTTGGAGTTGTCCCCTTCCCCGATTACGGTGTTCTAACGAAAGATATACCCCTTAAAGGCAAATTAATTTACCATGTTGAAATTCAAAGTGAAAATCTGATTCCACCAGCACCAGATATTATGGATGAATGCATTTTGTCAATTGACCTCTCAAGCAATGAGTTCTCAGAAGAAAAAGTAATATGTGGTTCAGACCTATATGACCTTTCATATGATATTTACTTTTATGATGCACAAATTTATGAAGAAAAAAAGATACTACTCAGGTACTGGGATGAATCAACTGGTGATGAGATGGGTTTAATAGTTGATAAAGATAGCGGTAAAGTATTGGATAAAATTAGTCGACCAAATTATCCTCGTCAACAAAATAATATGAATGTATATGGTGAAAAATTAATTGACCCATGGGAAACGAGTGATTATAACTCTAGGGTTATTGGAGTCTATTATGTAAATAGGACAGAAACAATAGAGGTCTTTAACTCAAGAGCCCCTGCTCGTTATTATTTCGAATCATTACATTGGTCACCAGATGGAAACCATATAGTAGGTTTAGACTCTGAAAATAACTTAATAATATTTTCAAAAAATAAAAAGTTCAGTCCAGTTGAAATAAAGTTTTCAAAATTAAATCTTGAAATTTTTGATGATGAAGAAAGAATAGTAGTGAGACTATTAGGTTGGACTGATTAAGTAAATTCCTTTTCTGGCCTTACCCCTATTTCACTAATCACATGAGCTGCACTTTTATTTGCAAATTGTGCTGATTCATCAATAGATAAGTTTTTCTGTAGACCATAAAGATATCCGGCTGCAAAAAAATCACCTGCTCCTGTCTTGTCTATAACCTTTGTCTCTGTTGCCTCATAAAAATATTGATTACTATCCTTAATGACTATTGCCCCTTTAGGGCCTAATGTACAAATTAATTGTTCTACTTTTGGAAAATTTTCTTCAAAAAAATTAAAAGATCCTTCTACAGAGTCTTTTAAAGTTAAAGCATTTAACTCCTCTTCATTACAAAATACATAATCGATATTATCTTTTATCAAGTCAATAAAACTTTCTCTGTGAGCTTCTACGCAAAATACATCTGAAAGTGTTATTGCATTTTTTCCTCCAGAATTTTTATTCACGGAAGAAGCATATAAGAAAGCATCTTTACTTGAAGACTTATCCCACAAGTATCCTTCCATATATAAAATTTCGGCTTCATTAATATCTTTATCGCTTAAATCTTTTTTAGACAAATATTCACCAGCTCCTAAGTAAGTGTTCATTGTTCTTTCTCCGTCTGGCGTAATAAAAATTGCACATAAACCTGTTTGATTATCATCATTTTCAAAAACTGTTAAATCTCTTAATCCTGAGCTAGTTAAACTTTCTTTAAACTGATTTCCTAAAATATCATCTGATACTTTACCTATAAAACCTACTGAACCACCTAATTGTGAAATCCAGTAAGCTGTATTTGCAGCAGATCCTCCAGCTGCATATTTAGGATTAGACATATTTTCTAGTAAATAATTTGATCTATCTTTGTCTACTAAAGTCATTCTTGCTTTATTAAGGTTTAGTTGCTCAATTACCTCTTCCTCAATAGTTTGGAGAGAATCAACAAGTGCATTACCAATACAAATTATCACAAATTGATTTTAGATGATGCTACCTTTTTTACCAGCTGAATCGATAACATTTTCTGAATGTAATGAAAGCTCTTTCATACCTCCAGTTAAATTGAAAGCTTGGATGCCCTGATTGTCGAGGTAATTAGTCACCTTTCCAGACCTATTTCCTGATCTACATATAATAATATATTTTTCATTCTCTTTAAAAGTGTCTAGATTTTCCGGAATTTTTGCCATTGGGATATGTTCTGCTAATGAATGATGGCCTGCATTCCATTCATGATCTTCTCTTACATCAATTAATTTATATCCCTCTTTTATATGTTCTTCAATATCTGCAGAAAATACAGAATTTACATTACCTAAACCGAATACCACTAGCTTCCTGTCTTAGTCTCTTGACTCTCTCTTTGGTTGGTGGATGAGTAGAAAATAATTTACCAATGCTTGGTCTCGTAAAGGCTTTCATGGGATCAGATATAAAGAGCTGACTAACTGCAGGATTTACTGGCATAGGTATTTTTGAATACTGCTCAATTTTTTCAAGTGCAGACGCCAAAGCCAAAGGGTTTCCAGATAATTCAGATCCTGTTTTGTCAGCACCAAATTCTCTTGTCCTAGAAATAGCCATACGAATAATTATTGAAGCAATAGGTGCTGCTATAAAGGCAACCACTACGATCAAAGGATGTGTATTTCTATCCCTGCTGCCTCCTCCCCAAAAAGCCATTCTTGACATAAAAGATATAGCGGCAGCAAGCATAGCTGCAATACTTGAAACTAATATATCTCTATTCTTTATATGAGATAACTCATGAGCTAAGACACCTTCCAGTTCGTCTCTAGTTAAAACCTTTAATATTCCAGTAGTTACAGCAACTGAAGCATTTTTTGGATTCCTACCAGTTGCAAAAGCATTGGGTTGGTCATTTTCAATAATATATAAATCAGGCATTGGCATTTTTTCTTTTTGAGTTAGGAAAGTAATAATGCCCACAACATCTTGATATTGTCCTTCTTCAATTTTTTTTGCTTTAGTAGAAGCTAGTGCCAATTTTCCGGAATAAAAATACATTATAAAATTAAAAATAAAAGCAAAGAATAATGAAACAATTAAATCAAAACCAAGAACCTGTGCTGTAAATAAAACAATCAAAGTCATTAAAGTCAGTAAAGCTGTTGTTTTAAATACATTCATAATCTAATTATAAGTAATATATATTATAATTTTTCAGCAATAATTGTGTAGAAACCACCTAAGCCTCTTTCGTTATGTATTGCTTCTAAGCCAACTAATTGAGATTTAAATTTTAACTTTTCTATATCTGAGGATTTTTGATAATCATCTTTTAATTTTTTATAAATTTTATCAAATCCATATTTCTCAAGAAAATTATATTGGTACATTAATTCAACCTTATACCCTTTAGCCTTGAAGTATTGTTCTAGAAAAGAGAAGTTCACATCATAAGTAATGTCTGTTTCTCCAGGACCCTCAAGTGGATCTCTAGATAAATGATGTTCTTTATATGTTCTTAGTAGAGAGGTATAAGGTTTTTCAGCTCTATTTTCATATGTATATCCATAATCAAAAATCAAAAAATGATTTGGATTGAATATATTAATTAAATTATCTAAAAGCTTCTCTGAATTCAATTGAATCTCTAATTCGATACCTTCAATAGGTTTAAAATTATACTTCTCTATCCATTCAAGATTTTCATCTCTTATCTCCACTAAACCATATTCAAATATTTCCTTTTCAGTATTAACAATTTTTTCATACCATTGATTTTCTTTGTTAACCCCTATAGAGCATGGAACATTATCTAGTAATTCATTCATATAAACAATATCTATATTCTTATCAGAAAATATTTCAGGTTTCTCACCAGTTATAAAATTCTTTTGATTCAATATTTCCAAAGCAGTTGAAGAGCTCTCCAAAAGAAACAAGTCTTTATTTACATACCTATCTATTTCTTGAGCTAAAGAACCAGTTCCTGCGCCAACCTCAATAATGTCTCCTTCGTGTATTTTTTCATTAATGAAATTTGCTATTATTTCACCAAAATACTCAGATACCTCTGGTGAAGTAAGGAAGTCTCCTTCCTTTGAAGATCTAACTACTTCTGTATTAAAAAAACCTAATTCAGAATATAGACAATCTTTCATATACTCATCAAAATACAAACTATTATTTTTATACTTTTCTTTAAGATAGGTGGTTAAATCTTTAGACAACTGAAAATTTAACTACTAAAAAATATTGCTGAGGCTTCTCCAAGGCTTGAAAAAATACCTGGAAATACACCGGCTAAAAGAGTTAAAGCTAAACTAATAAATCCTACAACTTTTAAAGGGTTTGGAACTGTAATTACTCTTTCACCAGCTGGAGAGTCATCCATCCAAATAATTTTGGAAACTCTAGCATAATAAACTAGTGCTATTACAGCATTAATCGCACCAATAATCCCCAAAGATAATCCAAATATCTCACCTGTACTTAATAAACTTCTAAAAACTACAAACTTCGCAAACCAACCACCAAGTGGGGGGATACCAGCCAAAGAGAAAAAGAAAACTACAGAAAAAATACCGGTCATAGGAGAATCTTTTGCTAAACCACCCCATTCGTATATATTTTCCGAACCACTTGCCTTTATCAAAATATTAACAACAAGAAAAGCACCCATATTCATAAAGGCATAGATTACTAAATAAGTAACACTTGCATAGACTCCATCGTTATAATTCCCTGTTATGCCAGCTACTGCTATGGGTGCCAAAATAAAGCCTGCTTGAGCTATTGAAGAATAAGCTAAAAGCCTAATTGGATTTGTTTGTTGAAGGGCAGATAAGTTTCCTATAAACATAGTTGCTCCAGAGATTAGAACTAAAATAACACCCCAGCTTGTACCTGATTCATAAAATACCTTAGTAAACAAAATAATAAGAGCAACAAAACCTGTAGCCTTTGAACTAATTGATAAATAAGCAGTTACTGGCAAAGGAGATCCTTCATAAGTATCTGGAGCCCAAGAATGGAAAGGAACTACTGAGATTTTAAACCCTATACCAGCCAAAATTAAAATCGAACTTAATAGAACAACTGGTGATTGATGTAGGCCTGTTGCTGACAAAGAGCTTACTATCTCTGAAAAAATTATTTTCCCAGTCACTCCATAAAGTAACGAGAAGCCATAAAGTATCAAAGATGCAGAAAGCACACCTAAAAGAAAGAACTTTATTGCTCCTTCGTTAGATTTTGGATCGCCCTTTCTCCATCCAGAAAGTAAAAACATTGGTCCTGAAGCAAGTTCAATTCCAATAAATATTGTTAATAAATCTCTAGACGATGCAACTACCAAAGCCCCTAGAAGAGAACATAATAAGAGAAAATAATATTCGCCCTCATAATATGTGTCACTTTCAACAAAGTTTATAGAAAGAAGGAAAGTTAAATATGTAACTAAGATAAATAAACCTTTAAGAATTATTGAAAATTTATCAATAACATAACTACCGTCAAATAAGACCATAGCTTTTGAGTAATTCGCCCATTGAAAAATTATTGGAATAAATGATATTAATGAACCCACTAAAGCAAAGAGAGCAACCAAATATTTAGACTTCTTAGTGAAAATTAAATCCAGAGTAATAGTTCCAACAATAGTAAAAATTACTATTAGTTCAGTTGAAATAGCAAGGTAGTTAATACTAATTTCAGCCTCCAAAAGCTTTGGTTACCAAACTAATAACAGCATCATTTGTAGAACCAAAAATTAATTTAGGGAATATACCGATTAATACAGTAAGTATTACAAGTGGTATCCATGCTGCTAGTTCATAATTATCAGCATCATGTAAGTCTTGACCAATCCATTCTTCTTTTGGTTCTCCTAAGTTAACTCGTTGTAGCATCCATAATAAGTAACCTGCTGTTAGAACTGTTCCAATTGCCCCAGCAACCATTGAAGTTCTAAATACTGTTATATTTAAACCTGGAAGTGGGTTATAAGCACCTAGTAAAGCCATAAATTCTCCCCAGAAGCCAGCAAGACCTGGCAAACCAAGTGATGCCATTGCTGTAAACCCAAGCAATACTCCCGTCTTTGGTAGTAATTTCATATTTCCACCAAGCCTATCCATGTCTCTAGTGTGATAAGTATGTGCCATTGATCCCGAGATAAAGAAAAGGAGTCCTGTAATTATCCCATGAGCAACCATACCAATCATTGCAGCATTAATTCCAATAGAAGTTAATGAAGAAATTCCAAGCATAACAAAACCCATATGTCCAACTGAAGAAAATGCAATCAATCTCTTTAAATCTGTTTGAGCTAAACAAGCTAATGAACCATAAATTATTCCAATAGCTGCCAATATAGCAATAGCTGGTGCCCAGGCTTTTGCTTGCTCAGGTAATATTGGCAAAGCTATTCTTACAAAACCATAAGATCCTAACTTAAGAAGTATTGCTGCAAGTAATACAGACCCTACAGTCGGTGCTGCAGTATGTGCGTCAGGAAGCCAAGTATGTAGAGGCCACATTGGTACTTTTACAGCAAACCCTAAAAACAAAACAGCAAAAACAAGAGTTGCAAATGTTCCTGTAAATGCTCCAGATGTTCCTAGTTCAATCAATTCTGGAATGCTGAAGGTTTTACTCCCTCTAAAATAAAGGCCTAAAAATCCTAATAACATAAAAGCTGAGCCAAATAGTGTGAAGACAAAAAACTTTATACTTGCATAAAGCCTAGTTTCTATCTGGTTCTTAAACCCAGCAACACTTCGTACTGTCCTGTCTCCCCAAATACCAATCATGAAATACATAGGTAACAAAACGAGTTCGAAAAAAACAAAAAATAAAATAAGATCGAGGGCTACAAACGTTCCGTTCATTCCTGTCTCGAGTATTAGAATTAACGACATCATACCTTTAGGATTCACAGGTTCTGGAAGATGTTCGAATGAATAGATTATTGCTAAAACTGATATAAATGTGGAAAGCAGAAGCAAAGGAAGTGAGATTCCATCTATACCTATTTCATAGTTGGAATTAATACTTTCAATCCATGTTAGTTTATTTCCTAGTTGAAACATATGAGCATTGTCGTAATCAAATTGATAAGCGACAATAAGACTGAGCCCAAAAGTTACCAAGGATGAACCTAAAGTTGCAATCTTAATTAAAAACTCTTGTTTTTTTGGAATGAACAAAATAAACACTGCACTAACAAGTGGTAAGAAAACAACTAAGCTAATTCCTAATCCATTTGAAAATGTTTCTAAAATACTTGTCATAATTTCTAATTTCCTCCTATAACACTAACAAAACTAATACACTAATAACTATTACCCCTGTTAAAAAATACATTATATATTGCTGAGTCTTACCTGTTTGGATCAACTTAACTTTACTACCTAAGGTATCTGTTCCTGTGGAAGTCAAATTCAAAGCTTTATCTATTCCACCTTGATCAAGCTTGTCATAAACAACTCGACCTAGAAATGAAGCCACATTTCCAAAATTGTTTATAAACCTGTCTAAAATCTCTGTATTAAATTTATCAACACTCTTTGCAAAAGTTATTTTTATTGGATCAACAATATATTTAAAATAAAAATCATCTAAATAATATTTATTCTCAAGAACTCTCCAAACTGGTTGAAATTTAATCTTCTCATCTCCATTTTCCGGATTACTAATTACTTGATATATATAGTAAGCAAGACCAATCCCTGCCAACCCTGCAAAGAGACCACTAAACAGAGCAAAATAATCAAAAGACTCAGGATGGTGTTCAATAATTCCATTTTTTCTGGTAGTTACCCAGTTTGTAAATCCTGTATATATCCCAGGGATATTTACCCAACCAGCTACAGCTGCAAAAAAAGCTAAGACCATAAGAGGGGTTGTCATCATAGAATCAGACTCATGTGGGTGGCCATGTCCCCTGTATTCACCATAAAAAGTTAACAAAACTGCTCTGGTCATATAAAAAGCAGTTATAAATGCACCTGCTACAGCGATTATGAAGAAGAAATTATGGCCTTCATGATTTAATGAAGCTAGTATTTCATCTTTTGAAAAGAATCCAGCTAAAGGAGGTAATCCCACAAGCGCCACTGTTCCAATTATGAAAGTCATAAATGTTCTTGGCATCTCTTTTCTTAGTCCTCCCATTTCTGACATATTATTTGTATGAACAGCATGTATTACAGAACCGGCTCCAAGGAATAAAAGAGCTTTAAAGAAAGCGTGTGTCCACAAGTGGAACAGTCCTGCTGTGTATGCTCCTGAACCCATCGCAGTTACCATGTATCCCAACTGACTTACGGTTGAATATGCTAAAACTTTTTTCAAATCATCTTGAACAATTGCAATCAGACCTGCACTAAATAATGTTATAACCCCAAATATAAGAACAACGTCTAGTGCTTGATGAGCTATTCCTTGGTAAAAAGGAAAAAGCCTCCCTAACAAGTAAACACCTGCTGTCACCATAGTTGCAGCATGCATAAGTGCTGAAACTGGTGTAGGTCCTGCCATAGCATCAGGTAGCCAAACGTGTAAAGGAAACTGAGCACTCTTGCCCATGGCACCAATGAATATTAAGATTCCAGCTATGTACGCTACAGATTTAATTGCTTCGTAATCGTGAGTAGCCTGATAAAGTATTTCTGAAATTCTTAATGTTCCAGTTGTAAGAGCGAGAATAATAATACCTATCATTAAACCTACGTCAGCAACTTTATTTGTAATAAAAGCTTTCATCGCAGCAGATGAGTTTTCTTTCTCCTCCCAATAATGGCCGATTAGTAAGTATGAACATACACCAACTAATTCCCAACCAATTAATAATTGTAAGAGTGTTGGAGCAGACACAAGAACTAGCATGCTTCCAGCAAATAGAGTTAAGGATGTAAAGAAGAAGGTATATCTGATTTCACCTTCCATATAGTTTATGGCATATATAAAAACTAATAATGAAACTGTGCCTACAACAAAATACATCATTATAGAAAGACCGTCTACAACCCATCCAAATTCAATCTCAAAAGACCCTATGCTACCAACATTGACAAAAAATTCTGATGCAACGCCTTTAGTTATGTTGAGATAAAACAAAATACAACTATAAAGAAATATAAAAAATACTGAACCCAGTGCAATCTCTGCACCCTTTAGGGGTAAATTCTTTCCAAAAAAGGTTATCAATAAAGCTGCTAAAAAAGGCAACACTACAATAATCCATGCGAATTCAGCAAAGATACCGCCATCTGTATAGGAAGCCTTTGCTTCAGCAAGTAAATTTATATCGTAATTAACTACCATTTCATCAAATCAAATTCATTTATATTAGCTGTCTGCCTGTTTCTAAATAGCATAAGTACTATTGCTAAACCAATGCCAACTTCTGCGGCAGCAATTGTTATAACAAAAATAGCAAATATTTGTCCATTTAATAAAACATCTGAAAGCATCTGGTTGAAGACTACAAAATTTATATTTACAGCATTAAGTATTAATTCAATAGACAACAAAACCATTACTGCATTTCTTCTTACAAGGATTCCGTATATACCCATTGAAAACAAAGCAGCTGCTGCAATTAAGAATGGCTGAGCACTCATACTTGATCCTCGTCAACTAAAGCATTATCTTTTCTTGCTATGGTTATTCCACCAATTAGAGCAGCTAATAAAACAAATGAAACAATTTCAAAAGGATAGACAAACCTACTTAATAGTATTTGGCCCAAAATTTCAGTTGATGTTCCTTCGGTTATGTTTATCTGTCGATCAAAAGTATTTAAAAGTATATATGAAAAAATTCCAAAAATTGAAAAAGAAATTAATAAAGCTATAGTTTTATTTTTATCATTATCAAGCTCTGCATTCTCACCCAATGGAGCTCTTGTAATCATTATTCCGAATAAAAATAGTACAATTACAGCACCTATATAGACCATAACAATAACTAAACCTACAAACTCAGCTGCTAACAACAAAAAGATTACCGCTGTAATCGTAAGTGTAAATACTAAAGCTACTGCTGCATGAATAACATTGGAAGTTGTAACAACCCTTGCTCCAGCCAAAAGTAGGCCGAGTAATAGAAAATAACTGAAAATATCTATTGCTTCCATATATTAATTCTCTAAACCGCCAGTTTCTGGAACAGTCTTTAGCCACTCATCCAATCTGTTTTTGTCATGGAGCATAGCTCCCATGTTGTACTCAGAATATTCATACTCAGGAGTCCAAAATAAAGCATCAAATGGACATACCTCAACACAGATCCCACAATACATACATAATGCATAATCTATATCAAACCTATCAAGCACTGCTCTGCTTCTTTCTCTTCCTCCAGGTTTTGAAGGTGGTTGTAATTCTTTATGTCCTTCAATATAGATACACCAATCAGGACACTGTCTTGCGCATAACATACAACTTGTACAAGCTTCTGCATCTAGAGCTATAACCCCTCTTGCTCTTGGTGCGACAATTTCTTTTTCAAATGGATAATTTACATTTGGATTCTTAGTCAATGGAGATAAAGTTTTAAACATATTAACTAATAGAATTTTCATTCCTGTTAAAAATCCTGGAAGTTTAGGTCTAAAATCTTTCATTTAAAAAACTACTTTCATTACTGATGTTATCAATATGTTTAATAAAGAAAGTGGAATTAGAATCTTCCATGCAATATTTTGAAGCTGATCTTCTCTAAATCTTGGGAAAGACCATCTAACTAATACAAGAATAAAACCAAGAAGAAGTGTTTTTGTCAATAGTGAAACTGGTCCATAAAAATTAACCCACTCTACAGGTAATAGAGGTATGTGATACCCTCCAAGAAATAATGTGGCTGCAATAGCACACATAACAAACATATTTATATATTCAGCTATATAAAAAATTAGAAATCTAATTCCTGAATATTCTGTCATAAAACCAGAAACTAATTCAGATTCACCAATAGGCATATCAAAAGGAATTCTCATCATTTCTGCAGTTGCAGCAATCATAAATATTACAAAAGCTACCCCTTGTCCTGCTATAACAAAAGGAAGACCCCATTCAATCTGTTTTTCAACTATCCCAACAAGAGACATTGTCTCTGCTTGTATAACAACTCCGACTACCGCAAGTATTAAAGGTAGTTCATAAGCTATAAGTTGTCCGGCAG
>Ga0208894_1002164_pt1 | contig 10996 bp, 14 predicted proteins | sample ETNtaG_12_FD_185752 | JGI IMG/M metagenome (GOLD analysis project Ga0208894, IMG submission 185752) | Marine microbial and viral communities from oxygen minimum zone, Eastern Pacific Ocean - ETNP201306SV49 (SPAdes) (version 2) | ecosystem: Environmental > Aquatic > Marine > Oceanic ... | reverse complement strand
AATCATTAGATATTCCCTCAAAATTAGTTCCTCAATTTTCCCCCTGTATCGAACTCTTTAGGTAATTAGTGTCACTTTGGTATCACAAATAGGTATCACTTTGGTGTCACCTGTATAAAAATCTCCAGATATCCTAACAGTTACTCGGGGACTTTACGATATTGTGGTGTTTTTTGACTTGGTGGTATTTTTGGGGGTTTATTTGTTTTAGAGGGAGGGTTATGATTTTATCTGTTTCCCATTCACATACTTGTATTTGATGTTTCCGTTTTTGTCGTATTGTGTTCCATTCCATCTAACTCCATTTTTCCAACTCCCCTCATACTTTCCTCCATTAGGGTAAGTCTGTGTTCCTTGACCACTCCTAATCCCATCCTTCCATTCCCCTACATACTTGTATCCACTAGGGGAAGTCCATGTTCCTTGACCATGATATTTACCAAACACCCATCCACCTTCATACTTCCATCCATCAAGAAAAGTGAATGTTCCTTGACCATTTGGTAACCCATCCTTGAAATCCCCTACATATTTTCTTCCATCAAGGGAAGTTAATGTTCCTTGACCATTTGGAACTCCATTCTCAACTTCACCTTTATATACAGAGTGAGTGTCTTTTTCACCAACTTCCTTCCAAACATAATCAGGGTATTCACCCCACCCATAAAGAGTTTCACCTTTATGATTATCTCCAAATACAGGAGAAGAAAGAAGTAGGAAGGAGATGAGGATGATGAGTAGGTGTTTCATAGTTTAATGGTTGTTTGTTTTAGAGGGGGGTTATTTTATCTCTTTTCCATTTACAACCTTTTTCTCAATTTTTCCGTCTTTTTCTGTTGTTCCATTCCAGTGTTTCCCATTCTTCCATTCCCCCACATACTTTCTTCCGTGATGTATGAAACTTCTACTATCTACAACAGGGGTAGTGAGTGTTCCTTGACCATGTTCTTTCCCATTCTTCCATTCCCCTACATACTTGTTTCCACCTTTCCAAATCCCATCAGGGTAAATAATAACACCAAGACCATTTGGTTTCCCATTCTTTACCTGACCTTGATATACAGGGTGAGTGTCTTTATCTCCAAATCCCATCCATTTGTAATCAGGGTATACACCCCATCTATAAAGAGTTTCACCTTTATGATTATTTCCAATCACAGGAGAAGACAGAAGAAGGAAGGAGATGATGATGAGTATATGTTTCATTTGGTTTCCTATAAGTGTTTTAGGTTAATCCAATATGTACCAGAATTGGGGAGATTTTACAAGAAGTGGGGATTTTACTTGGAGGTATTTTTGGGGGTTTATTGTTTTATCATTTTTCCATTCACCCACTTTCCTGTGATGTCTCCTTCTTTGTCGTACCCTTTAACGTTCCAAGGTTTACCATCCTTATATTCCCCTACCAACTTTCCATTAGGTAAAGTTTGAGTTCCCTGACCATTTGGTGTTCCATCCATAAATTCCCCTTCATGATAATATCCATCATTCCAAATGAAAGTTCCTTGACCATGAAATTTACCATTCTTATATTCCCCTAAATACATACTTCCATCAGGGTAAATGGATCTCCCTTGACCGTTTGGAAATCCATTTTTGTGTTCCCCAAAATACTTGTTTCCATTTTTGTAAGTTTGAAAACCAAATCCATTAGGTTTCCCATTCTTTATTCCACCTTTATACTTTGGTTGGACTTTCTCATTCCCAAAAGTTTTCCATTTTATTCCAGAGGAAGTCTTGTATCGATAAAGAACACCTGTTTCCTGACCAAACAGAGGAGAAGAAAGAAGAAGTATTGAGATGATGATGAGTAGGTGTTTCATTATTGTTCTACTCCATTCACATACTTCCCTATGATGTTTCCGTCTTTGTCATAATGTGTTCCTTTCAAGAAAAATCCTTCCCTCCATTCTCCTACGTCACTACTTCCATCAGGATAAGTATGAGTTCCTTGACCATGTTGTTTCCCATCCTTGTATTCACCAACATACTTGTTTCCATCAAGGGAAGTTATTGTTCCTTGACCATCATATCCCCCATTTTTCCATCCTCCAACATACTTTCTTCCATTAGTGAAAATCAAAACACCAAGACCATTTCTTTTCCCATCCTTAAATCCCCCAACATACTTTTCTCCATTAGGTAAAGTGTATGTTCCTTGACCATGAAATTTGTCATCCTTCCATCCTCCAACATACTTTCCTCCATCATAAGGGTGAGTGAATGTTCCTTGACCATGTACCTTCCCACCCTTCCATTCTCCTTCCCACTTCCTTCCATCAGTGTGAGTGAATCTCCCTTTACCATTTGGAATTCCATCCTTGAATTCCCCTTCATACTTGTCTCCATTAGTGAAAATCAAAACACCAAGACCATTTGGATCACCATTCTCATATTCCCCTACATACTTTCTACCATCAGGGTGAGTGAATTTTCCTTGACCATGAAATTTGTCATCCTTCCATCCTCCAACATACTTACCTCCATCAGGGTGAGTGAATGTTCCTTGACCATGTCTTTTCCCGTCCTTGTATTCCCCTACATACTTTGTTCCATTAGGTTGAGTACAGGAAGTTAGAAAAGAAGAAAGAAGAAGGAATGAGATGAGGATGATGAATGAGTGTTTCACTTGGTTTCCTAATTGGTTGGTTTTAGGATATCCCAATATATACCAGAATTGGGGGGATTTTACAAGGAAGTGGGATTTTACTTGTAGGGTGTCTGAATTGTGAAGAATTAGTGGGATCAATCACTAGGGATGATGGGGTTGGTTTTAGAAGGTGGGTTATTGTTTTATCTTTTTTCCATTCACATAATTGTATTTTATTACCCCCTTTTTGTCGTATTCTGTTCCGTTCCACAATTTATTATCTTTGTATTCCCCATCAAACACATCTCCATCAGAGTAAATTAGTGATCCTTGACCATGTTTTTTCCCATCCTTGAATTCTCCAACATACCTCATTCCATCAGAGTAAGTTAGTGTTCCTTGACCATTCAATCTCCCATCCTTCAACCCCCCTACATACTTCCACTTTGTTCCAATGGAGTAATTCGGTGAAATCAAAATACCAAGACCATTGGGTTTCCCATCCTGTACCTGACCTAGATACTTTGGGTGAGTATCTTTATCTCCGTGTCCCATCCATTTGTAAGGGGGGAAATTATTCCACCTATAAAGAGTTTTACCTTTGTGATTATCTCCAAACAGAGGAGAAGAAAGAAGAAGGAAGGAGATGAGGATGATGAGTAGGTGTTTCATGGTTTATTGAAAAAGAATTATATTTCACTACCAAGTCTTTTTAAGATATTTGGAATAATTAATCTGTGAAAAGGTGTAATAAAAAAGAAGTATATTTTTCCAAAAATATTATTAATTTTAACGATTGTGCTTAGAGATATTTTAGTTATTCCTTCATCCTCAGTAATTAAAATTGAAAAACGGAAATCTAAATGTTTATCAATTAATTCTGTTATTAAGTGTTTTTTTCTCTTTAGAATAATAAAAAAATCTCCTATAGATTGGTCCTGTTTTAAAATTAATTTTTCTTGGTTATAATGAACATTTTCAATTTTACCTGTTTTTAATCCAAAAATACCTACAACCGTATTTCTCAAACTTAAAAGAAATTTTAACCATCTTGGAAGGGTTTTGATTATTTTAAAAATAATAAAATCTATATCAAATGTTTTGTTTGTTTCAAGATATAAACAAAAACTATCTTCATAGTTTACTTTTCCAAAAGAATTAAAAATTTCATCACTTCTTGGAATTAATTCCTCAAAAATTTGAATGTTTACCAATTATATCCCCATTAGTAGTGTAAGAGACCTCAATATATACCATCAATCGGTTTGTTTTACAAGAAAGTGGGAGTTACATGGAGTTCATTTCGGTAGGTTATTAGGATAAATAATTTCTCTGCAATATGTTTGTTTTAAAAGCATTAATAGTGTTAAGACTTCCATTCAATCCTTTTTTATGTTAGTTTCCTTTAAAATTTTAGTGTTTGAAGGAATTTCTCAATCTCATATTAGATTTTTATAAACATAATTCATAAAGAGCTTTAAATCAAAATAATATAATTGTTTTGGAAATATCCTCTAAAGTTTTGCAAGAAAATACTAAATTATTACTTATAGCAGCGCGTCAGCCTGAGCTTAGAAAGATTAAGGCTCTGGAAGGAGGATTTGTTAATAATACCTACCTTCTTGAACTCTGTGACGACTCTAAACTTGTTCTGAAAGTCTGGGCAAATAAGAATCCCGCCTTTGTAGAGCAGGTAATCAGAAATACATTTTTTTTGGCAGATTATGGTGTGCCTACACCCTTACCTTTATCATTGAATAAAGATAAGAGAATTATGGTTATTGATGGCTTGTCTTGGATATTAATGCCATATATTTGTGGGAGGTGGTTGTCACCAGAACCTTCTTCTATTTATATTTTAGGTAGAATTCAGGCTAAATTACACCAGATTCCAGTAAATGAAGACATACCTCAATCTTATGCATACGGATATGATTTCTGGGATGATTTAATCGAGAATTCACTTTCAAATGGAGTAGAATCTCCTTTCATTAAAATGTTAAAGAAGGAATCAGCCGAACTTAAAAAAAATATTCCTGAGAATCTTCCCAAAGGAATTATACATGGAGATTTAAAACTCGAGAATACAATAGCAAGTAAGGAAAAGATTTTGGCTGTCTTAGATTTGGAGGACATGTGTTTTGATTGGCTATCATTGGATATTGCTATGACATTCGCGCATTGCGGTTGGAAAAATGGACAACCAGTTAAAAGACTCTGGGAATCATTGCTTGAGGGATACCAATCCATTAGACTTCTGGAAGTTGCTGAGAAGAAGGCTCTGCCATATTTACACAAATACTCAATTTTGGCTTTGGCAGCTTGGCGATATAGACAATATGTTTTAAAGAAATCAGGAACAAATCTAAAAAAAAGATACTTAGAGATGGCTGATAGGTTGAACAAAGATTTGATAAAATGGCACAAAAGTGGCTCATAATTACGGATTTTACTTTGAAAGTGTCTGACTGTAAAGAATTAGTGGGGGTTACTCACAGGAGATTATAGGGTTGGTTTTAAAACTATTCTATTGAATTAACTGGAAAAAATTGAAGATATAATTATTTATTCTGAATGAAAGAATTATATTTTGTATCACCTTACAGCAGAAGTATGAGAACTATTCATTTCCAATATGATTATGCTGGTAAAAAGTATATTCTTAAAATTACTTCTGGTGAAATCAACGGAAAAGGAACGAGTGAAGAGAATACTGAAGAAGTAGTATTTGAAGGGGAACAGGAACTTCTAAAAGGGGTCAATGAGAGAAAGAAGGAATTACTTGATACAAACAGATTGGAAATAACTGAAAAACAATCAACTACCCAACCATCATTTATTCAAAATGATTTGATTAATGGGAAAATCACGAACGATACTTGGTGGGAAAAATGAAAATGAGAAACAAGAGAACTATTATTATCATAGGTTCAATTCTCGTAATAATGTATCTACTTTCACATCTTCTATTTGACAAGGGAACTAAAAGAAACCATAAATTTAGAACTTCAATATTACCTGTAAATGGAGAAACAGGGTAAAACTCTGATTAAAAGATTAGGAAGGGAGTTAGAGATAAGAGGAATCATAACCTTGTTTCATGGAAGAATTGACTCCCTTCCACTAACGAAAGGACTTGCAGGGGGATGTATATGGGAAACTGCCTGGTGTTAACACCACCTTTTATAGAGGATATCCCATTAGGATTTCTCAAAAAACAATCCCATGTCTGATTTCCAGAAATTTTTTCGGTGAAAAAAATTAAGTCCCAGAGGTTTTTTTACTAAACACATATAAGGATAATTGAAAATGAATAAATGGATGCTTGTTTTATTGTTATTATTATTCCCTCTAAATTTATCTGCTTTCCCTTATGTTTGTATTATTGAAGATAGTGTCGGTTTCTCCCAAAACAAAAAAACGAAAAAATGGGAAAATAAAAAATTTACTGATAGGGAAAAATATTTAGTTTCAAAATCAAAAAATCAAAAATTCATTGCTGAAGTAAAGGAATTTGGAAAATCGGAAAGACTTCTTTATTGTGGGAGTCTTGCTGATGATGTAAAAGAAGCAAATACATACTTATTCGGATTTGGGGCATTGAGGTGTCAATCAGAAGAGGGGGGGCATTATAATGCTTACATAAATGTAGAATATCTCAAAATCATTGTGTCTAGTCACGGGGGATATGGAGTGCTTGGTAATAATAATTCTCCCTTTTTGGGTATAGGTTCTTGCTTCCCACTTTAATGTTCTCCAAAAAAGTATGAAACACCAAATCACACATCTTCATTGTGGGGATTTTACTTGGAGCGTTCTCTGTCTATGTGAAGAATTAAGTGGGAGGTTGCTTGGAGGGAGTGATGGGGTTGGTTTTGGTGGATATTGATATTAACATATAAACTTCAAATGACTTTTGCAATTTTCTCCACAATCAGAACTCCCAAAACCTTTAACAATTATTTTCCCTTTTTCATCTGATCAATACAAACCCATCAAAATACTTGTTATTTCAAGTTTTTATTATATAATGACACATGTTGTTTCGGAATGTTTTTACATTCAGTAGTTTATTAATTTAATCGTCACTAACTGGAAAGGATAAGATAATGAAATATTTAGTTTTCCTTATAATTCTGTTTTCTTCACCCTTATATGCAGTAGATTTCGTCTCTTCACAATATACATGCACGCATAAAGATAACGACCTTTTTAGGGAAGTTAAAATAATCCACCAAGATCAGGGTTGTGAAGTAACCTACACTAAGGCAGTCGGAACTGTTAATGAAAAGACTAAATCCCTCTGGAGAGCAAAGAATTCTACAGAATACTGCGATAATAAGGGTCAGGCATTTGTTGAAGAAAAACTTCAACAAGAATATGGATGGGTTTGTACTGATACGATCACCAAGTAGAAATTGAAGATATAATTTCTTTACTTGGAGGGTGTTTGACTGTGAAGAATTAAGTGGGGGTTAATCATAGGAGATGATTGCGGTTGGATCTTGAGTAAATTCTCTTATCGGAAACGTCTTCCATATTTACCCGTAATTTTACCAGCAATATTTTTTTACTTGCACAACTTCTCCTGTTTAATCACCATAATATCAAGACACTATGTCTAACCTGCCGGTAGGAATCCATTTCTAATTTAACGATTCCAGTAGGTTGTCTGCAATGTAAGGTTGGAGATGCGACTAAGGGAAGAGTACCCCCTGTCGTCTCCACCACCTCAGTCGTAATTCCTTGTAATTATTAAGATAAAAAAGTAGTGGGTGGTTATTTCTCCACCCTTACCTTCATGAAGGTTCATTTTAGTCACACTTTGTTACTGAGATTTCGTGTCTTAGATAACCAAATAACAAACAAATTGTGATTTGTTTGATGAAAATTGAATCTCATATGAGTTTGAAAAATTTCCATATTTGTGGTAAATTTTAAACGACTTTAAACTATATTTTGAAAAAAATGAAACACATTCTAATACTAATATCCTTCTTTTTTCTTTCTTCTCTTTTGTATGGAAAGACCAAAAAAAATGGTCTTTTATACACTTGGAAAAATGGATCGACTTATGTTGGAGAATGGAAAGATGATAAAAAAAATGGTCAAGGGAAATACAGTTATGGAAAAGGAAAAGGTGAAGGTGACAAGTATGAAGGGGAATGGAAAGATGATAAAAAGCACGGTAAGGGTAAATATATTTGGTCCAATGGAGACAAGTTTGTAGGGGAATTCGAAGATGATAAACCAAATGGTATTGGAACTTACACTTTTATATCTGGAGGAAAGTATGATGGAGAATGGAAAGATGGGAGAGAAAATGGTCAAGGAATATGGACTGCAATTAACGGAGAGAAGTATTCCGGGGATTGGAAAAATGGAATAAAATATGGTAAAGGAACATTCTATTACAATGATGGAAGTGTTTATGTGGGTGAATTCAAAGTTGGGTTAAGAAATGGTCAAGGAACTGAAACTTTTCCTGACGGTGGAAAGTATGATGGAGAATTTAAGGATGGAAAGAAATATGGTCAAGGAACTAGAATCTGGTCAGATGGAAGAAAGTATGAAGGGAGATTTAAGGATGGAAAGAAATATGGTCAAGGATCTGAAACTTATCCTGATGAATGGAGGTATATAGGAGAATTCAAAGATGATAAAAAAAATGGTCAAGGAAAAAATATTTGGTCCAATGGAGACAAGTACGTAGGGGAGTTCAAGAATGATAAAAAAAATGGTCAAGGAACTTATACTTTCCTATCTGGAGGTCAGTATGTTGGGAAATGGAAAGATGGGAGAGAAAATGGTCAAGGAATATGGACTGCAATTAACGGAGAGAAGTATTCCGGGGATTGGAAAAATGGAATAAAATATGGTAAAGGAACATTCTATTACAATGATGGAAGTGTTTATGTGGGTGAATTCAAAGTTGGGTTAAGAAATGGTCAAGGAACTGAAACTTTTCCTGACGGTGGAAAGTATGATGGAGAATTTAAGGATGGGAAGAAAAATGGTCAAGGAACTAGAACCTGGTCGGATGGAAGCAAGTATGTCGGGAAATTTAAGGATGGATTACCAAATGGTAAAGGGAAAAACACTTATACTGATGGAAGTTGGTATGAGGGAAGTTGGAAAGAAGGGCAAAGTTGGACCGGTATAACATTTGACAAAGACGGAAACATCTCATACGAAAAGGTGAACGGGAAAATACAATTTAAAGAATAACCTCCTCCAATCAAAACCAAGTCCAACATCTCCTATGAGTAACTCGGACTAATTCTTCACAGTCAGACCCCCTCCAAGTAAAATCCCCAATTATTGCAATACAAAATAGAGGTAGACTCGGCTGTATTAAGTATGCTAGCATACCGCGTTGGCGAAGCTAGGGAATTAGGGGGCAAAAAAATGTACCTATTTTGAGCCATTAGTAAACATTGATTATATAAATATTATTTATTCATCTCTGCCCCTATTTTCCCACTCTGAAAGACTTCGAATTTGAATTTTGAGAGTTCGAGTCTCTCTGTCCGCACCATAAATAGCAACAGATTTAATATGATTCATCTCCTTTAAATTACTAAAAGGGATGAAAATATGATTTTTCAAACTTATTTCTTTTCATTACTGGTGAAGGAAAAAGATGAATAAAGTTTTATACATAATTCTCTCCCTTTTACTTTTTAGTCTCACTATGATTTCCTGTAGTCCAGATGATACTGAAACAATTAACGAACCTGTTCGTAAAGGGGGTGATGCTGTTAATGATGTTTTAGATCCAGTTGGTGAAGGGATTAATGATGGTTTAGATCCAGTTGGTGATGTGGTTAATGATGGTTTAGATCCAGTTGGTGATGTGGTTAATGATGGTGTTGGAGCAATTACTGGAGGCACTGGAGCAATTACTGGTGGCACTGGTGTGGCTGGTGGTTCCGCCACAGATACAAACAATCAATCCCAATGCACATCAGTGATAACTTTTCAAAAAGGTATTTATGGAAAACAGGCCAAACAAACTAATGACTGCGGATATATTGTAGCCTACAACGAGAAACTAACTAAATTAAATGAGGTTGGTGAAATAAAATGGGAGACTAAGATTACTCTTTATCAAAAAAAACATAGCAATTTAGGGAAACCATCAGTCATCCAAACACGTGATGGCGGGTATCTTTATTCGGATAACGATGGAATTGCGAAAGTTGATTCTAATGGTAAAATTGAATGGACAAACAAAAAATATCGTGACTTTGAAGATGCCATTGAACACAGTAATGGATTCTTTTACCTTGTTAGTGATGAGCTGGTTGCACATAACTCAAAAGCGAAGGTTTATAAGTTTAATTCTAAAGGGAAAAAAATTTGGAGAAAACCATTTGGAGGGGGATGTTCAAGGGAAAAATTAAGATCTATTCTTGAGACTTCTGATGGAGAACTAATCATCGTTGGAGGGAAAAGTCACGGTAATAATAAATATCCTTGTACATTTGAATTTTACGATGATGCATGGATTATAAAAGTGGATGCTGATAATGGAGGTAAAATCTGGGAGAAAACTTATGGTGGAAGAAATTTTGAGCACTTTGAAGATATAGTAAAAAATCCAAAGGGGGGGTATTATGCCATAGGAACTGCATGCAACAAGAGAAACCCACCTTGGGGAGGCGATTATTGCGCAACGAATATGTCAGCCCTTTGGATGAAAATTGATGATGGTGGTAATTCGTTAGGTAAAAAGCACTATACCATGGGGCCTAATCAAACAGGTTTTTCTATTACCAACACCTCCTCAGGAGGAACTGCTTGGGTAGGTCTAAACAAAAAAAATGTGAGTTCCACGACCCTGTACAGAGCTGTTTTTTACAAACAATCAGGTACTAAAGTTAACTATTCAAAAATTGTTGATCTTGGTAGCGGTAATGCTACTTCCATTGAATTAACTAAAGATGGTGGATTCATTATTGTGGCAGGTAAAAATGTTTTTAAAACTGACTCAGATATGAAAATCCCAATACTTGAAACCGTATGCTACCGATCCAATAAAAGTCTCTGTCCTTAAGTCCTTTGATCTGCGAATACGTGTAAATCTGATAACTACCCTTTTCTGTTAAACCAACCCCATCATCTCCTGTGAGTAACCACCACTAATTCTTCACAGTCAGACACCCTCCAGGTAAAATCCCCCATACTTGTAAAATAGACAAAATAATGATATTAATTATTACTACAACCTAACAACTACAACCTAACAATAGGGAACGTATGGAGCCAGTTTTTGACCCCTTTGAAGTCTTATCTATATTTGCTGAGGTTATAGTAGGACAACTTGGCTTTCAAGTTGTTGCTGTTGCTGTTGGAAGGAGTGGCGTGAGTGGCGGGAGTGACGGTTGGCACAGCGGAGATACC
>Ga0208894_1002160_pt1 | contig 11009 bp, 10 predicted proteins | sample ETNtaG_12_FD_185752 | JGI IMG/M metagenome (GOLD analysis project Ga0208894, IMG submission 185752) | Marine microbial and viral communities from oxygen minimum zone, Eastern Pacific Ocean - ETNP201306SV49 (SPAdes) (version 2) | ecosystem: Environmental > Aquatic > Marine > Oceanic ... | reverse complement strand
ATTTTTCAATGGAAAATTTCTCTTATCTCATTCAGAATTCGTGTGAACGGTTTTTTATCCCAGTTGGTAGTATTACAAAAATATCCAACTTTCATCAGTTTCTCCCTAAAAACTTAAGCCGACCGATCTCACTTTCGTAACTTACGATGAGTTATGTATCGCTTTGAGGTTATGTTGATTCTAGTAGAACAAAGTAAAAATGCAACGAACTATTGAAAAATATAAATATTCTTTAAGATTAAATTACTCACTTTAGGCTTATTTATGTTGATTTTAATGGCTTTTTTGACGCAATTTTTAAGCTGGCATATTCTTTTAAATTATGTATTAAATCCAACATTATTTAAATTAAGATAATATGAGGTATATCTAGGGGATGGGTTTACGTAAAATTAAGCCAGCAGGATTGTTAGTAGCCGTAGCGCTGATGTTAAGCGCTTTGGTATCGCCGCTCAAGGCTGACGGTTTAACGTTTGGAGTCAAAGGCGCAGGAACGATACTGTTAACGGAAGCATTTGAAACTAATGCTGACGGAGCTGAATCATACACGCTTGACCACACTGAAGAGGCGCTTATTCCTTCTCTATTTGTAGAATATAATTTAGGTGAAATAGGGAACATCGGTGACGGATGGATTATAGGTCTTGATTATGTTCCAATTAAACCTGAAATAGGTGACGAAACTAGAACTGATAGAACTGATATGGAAAAAGGTGAAATAGCAGCTGTCTCAGTAACACAAAAAGCGAAAGCTGATCTTAAATTTCATACAACACTTTATGTTGAGACTCCGGGTTTTTGGGGAGGTTTTTATGGAAAAGCTGGAGGCATAATGACCTTGCTTCAAACAGAAGAAAGTCTTGGCACAGGTGCGGAATATCCTGATGAGACGATACTTGGAGCGGTTGCAGGTGTAGGCTTCAAAAGGTATATGGGGAATCTTCTTACCAAACTTGAGGCTTCGTACACGGCGTACGAAACTATAAATGTAAATGCTAGAAGCAGTGACGCAAACAATACGCTTGGTGCAGGAAAGATCACAGCAGATCCAGAAGCTCTTGCGCTTAGTTTTTCTATCGGGTACGCTTTTTAATTAAGTATTTACCCAATATAAAAAAATAAAAAAATTATCTGATTTTAAAATAGAGTTAGTAATCTGTTTATGCTAGTTTTTTAGCGTTTGTTTTAAATGCCTAGGAATTAGTAATGAAAAGACCAGATTTTTTTCAGTTTACAAATGGATCAAAAGTTCCGTTGCCTTTTAGTGATAAAGAATACGGAAATAGACTTAAGGGTTTAAGAAAAATAATTTCTGAAAAAAAGCTTGATGCTGTGATTTTAACATCAATGCAAAATATTGCGTATTATTCTGGTTTTCTTTACTGTTCGTTTGGAAGACCATATGGATGTGTAGTTACTTTCGAAAAGAGTACAGTAGTTTCAGCAAATATTGATGCTGGTCAACCCGGACGCAGATGTTATGGAGAAAATCTTATTTATACTGATTGGCAAAGAGATAATTATTTGAAAGCAATCGTTTCTCTTCTAGGTAAAGCAAAAAGAGTGGGTATTGAAAATGATCACCTAACCATTGAAAGGTTTAAAAACTTAAAAGATTCTCTTGGTAATCCAGAACTAATTGATGTCGGCCCCTCAACTATGGTTCAAAGAATGATTAAATCAGAAGAAGAAATAGCTTTAATAAAAAGTAGCGCAAAAATTGCCGATATAGGAGGAGAGGCTCTTGTAAAAGAGATTAAAGTTGGAGCTTCTGAAATTGATATAGCCATGGTAGGTCGTGATGCTATGGAGAAAGCAATAGCTAAATTTTATCCCAATTCAGAACTTAGAGATACTTGGGTATGGTTTCAATCTGGCATTAATACCGATGGTGCTCACAATCCATTAACAACAAGAAAACTTAAAATTGGAGATATTCTTTCTTTAAATGCTTTTCCCATGATTTCAGGATATTATACTGCATTGGAAAGAACTCTTTTCCTTAAAGAGATTGACGATGCTTCACTAAAAGCTTGGGAGGTTAATGTCAGAGTTCATCGTCGTGGCCTTGAACTTATTAAGCCGGGAGTAAAATGCTCAGAAATAACCGCTGAATTAAACAATTTATACTCAGAACTTGGTTATATTCACCGTCGCACTTTTGGTTACGGACATTCATTCGGAATATTAAGTCATTACTATGGAAGAGAAGGCAAACTTGAATTACGTGAAGATATAGAAACAATTTTAGAACCGAATATGGTTGTCTCGATGGAACCTATGATTTTTATCCCTGAGGGAGAGCCTGGAGCAGGCGGATATCGTGAACATGATATTCTTGTAATAAATAAAAATGGAGCTGAAGATATAACTAAGTTTCCATTTGGCCCGGAACATAACATAATTAAATAATAGAAATGAATTCAATTGGGATATTTCAATACCAATCGCGAAAAGAAACCCCAACGGATCGCATCGAACGTTTAGACCAGGCAATAAAAAAAATAAAAGAAAAAGTTGACATCATAGTGTGCCCAGAACTTTTTATGTCTGGATATGGGAATGCTGAAGATATTAAAAAGTATGCGGAAAAATCCAAAGGCTCTTTTGCAGAATCTATTAGCAATTTAGCTAAAAAATTTAACTTATCTATAATATATGGCTATCCCGAATTGGAAGGAGACAAATTATACAATTCAGCCCAATGTTTTGATAACAAAGGAGCATCTTTAGCTAATCATAGAAAAACTGTTTTACCCAAAACTTCTAATGAAAATGAAATTTTTTATCCAGGACAAAAAAATTCAATAATTAATATAGCCGGACTAAAAATTGCGCTTGTTATTTGTTATGAATTGGAGTTTCCCGAAATAATTAGAAATGCCGCATTCAATAAAGTTGATCTTGTCATTGCTCCGACCGGACAATCAAATCTATGGCCAGCAGCAGCAAGACATATTTCAAGAAGTAGAGCTTTTGAAAATGGGATTTTTGTTGCTTATGCCAACAGTTGCGGAAAAAATAATGGTATAAACTTTATGGGCGAAAGCAAAATTATTAACCCAAAAGGACTAGACGTTGTTTCTGCAAAAGATAAAGAAGAATTAATTATTGGAGAGATCGATTTAAATCTAATAAGCTTTGTAAGAAAGAAACTACCATATCTTGACGATGTTAAAGGAATTAAAAAATACTAAACTCTAACTATGTTGTTCACAGTTACAGAATATAAAGAACGATTAAATAAAGTTAAGACTTTAATGCAGAAGAAGGGTATTGATTTGTTAATTTCTCAAGACCCGGCGAACATGAATTACTTAACCGGTTATGATGCTTGGTCCTTTTACTATGCCCAATGCGTTTTAGTCCATGTAAATGAAGATGAACCAATTTGTTTTTTGAGAGTGCAGGATACTGGAGGGGGGTACATAAAAACCTATGTTCAGCATAAAAATATTATTGCATATGACGAAAAGTACATTCACACATGGCCTTTACATCCCTATCAATATTTGACCGAAATAATAAAACAAAGAAAATGGGATAATTCTAATATTGGTTTAGAAATGGATAGTCATTATTTCACAGCTTATTGTTATGAAAAAATAAAAACAGGTTTACCAAATGCAAAAATTAAAGATGCGGAGCGTTTAGTAAATTGGGTAAGGGTTATTAAATCTGATTCAGAAATTAAATTAATGAAATCTGCTGCTCGAATAACAGAAAGAGGAATGAAAACAGCTTTTGAAAGTATTAATCCCGGTGTAAGACAATGTGATGCTGTTGCAAATATTCAAAAAACTTTGTTCAATGGTACGCCAGAATTTGGTGGTGATTATGCTGGTATTGCAACTTTGTTACCTACAGGAAAAGGAACTTCAGCTTCGCATTTAACAGCAACAGAAGATAAATTTGTCAGTGGTGAGGCAACAATAGTTGAAATTGCTGGAGTATATAAAAAATACCATTGTCCTATGGCACGAACAGTACTTTTAGGAGAAAAAAATCAGAAAAAAATTGATACAATGAAAGCAACTAATGAAGCATTAGATGCAGGAATTGCAGCAACAAAACCTGGTAATACTGCTGATGATGTTGCCCAAAAATTTTGGGGAGTTTTAGACAAATATGGAATTAAAAAAGAATCAAGAACAGGATATTCAATTGGAATTGGTTATCCTCCCGATTGGGGAGAGCATACTCTAAACATATCAAAAGGCGACAAAACTGTTTTACAACCTAACATTACTTTTCACATGATAGCCGTGATGCAATTTGGTGATTGGGGAGTAGAAGCAAGTGAATCGGTAAGAGTTACTGAAAAAGGTTTTGAATTATTCTGTAATTTATCTAGAGAATTGCACATAAAAGTATAATTACCTTGAATAAATTTTTCACAAATGTTTAATATTCAGCGTTTATGCCGGCTTCAGAGAGTTTTGTAAAATTTGAAAAAGTAGATAAGAGCTATGACGGCGAGGTTTTGGTCGTTAAAGATTTAAATGTAGATATCCCAAAAGGAGAGTTCTTAACTATGCTTGGGCCTTCCGGATCAGGAAAGACAACGACGTTAATGATGTTGGCTGGATTTGAGACCCCAACCAATGGTGAAATATATTTAGACGGAGACGCAATTAGCAGTATTCCTCCTTATAAAAGAGGAATTGGTATGGTTTTTCAAAATTATGCATTATTTCCTCACATGACAGTAAATGAAAATCTTGCATTTCCTTTGGAAGTTAGAAAATTAAATAAATCTGAAATTAAAGAAAAAGTAGAAAAAGCTCTGTCAATGGTAGAGCTCCAAGACTTTGGAAATCGCATGCCCTTACAATTGTCTGGTGGTCAACAACAACGTGTTGCACTTGCAAGAGCATTAGTCTTTGAACCAAGGCTTGTTTTAATGGATGAACCTTTGGGAGCTTTAGATAAAAAACTTCGTGAACAAATGCAATATGAAATTAAGCACATTCACGGAAATATTGGTATTACAGTTGTGTACGTTACCCATGACCAAAGTGAGGCACTGACAATGTCGAACCGTATTGCGGTATTTAATGACGGAAAAATTCAACAAATATCAACACCTGATGTTTTATATGAAAAACCAGAAAATGCTTTTGTAGCTCAGTTCATTGGGGAAAATAATCAACTTAAGGGAAAAGTAAAATCCATTAATGGTAATATGTGCACTGTTACAACAGACAAAGGCGATGAAATTAAATCTCTCAAAGTTAATATCAATACAGTAGGGGATGCGTCAACGGTATCGTTACGTCCTGAACGAGTTGAAATTAATTCAACAGATAGTAATTTAGAAAATTCATTTAATGCAAAGGTGAAGGAATTAATCTATCTTGGTGACCATATTCGAACTAGAGTTGAAGTCTGTGGAAACGATCAGTTTATTGTAAAAGTTCCCAATTCATACAAGGGAGCTGACCTCAAAGAAGGTGTATCCGTTAAACTTTCTTGGAGGGCCAGTGATTCAAGGGCTTTAGACTTAGCATAAATTTAATATTTTTTTATTTTACAGCACCTAATCAATATGTTTAGATTGCCGACTTATACGTATAATAAATTAATCAAGAGGGAAAAATATGATTAAAACAATCAAAGTTGCTTTGCTTGCATTGATCGGGTTGGCATTTACAGCTACGGCTTATGCTGACTTTACATTTGTATCATGGGGCGGAGCATACACAATGAGCCAACAGAAGGGTTACATTGACACTTGGGGACCCGTTAAAAACGGCACCACTAAAGTTAGTGTTGAAAACTATAACGGTGGTCTTGGTGAAGTCAAAGCTCAAGTTGAATCAGGTAATGTGACTTGGGATGTCGTAGATATTTTGCCAGTGGATGCAATTAACGGCTGCGATGAAGGCTTACTAGAAGAACTGGATTTCAGTTCATGGGAAAAAGCACCTAATGGTGATAGTTTCTTAGAAAGCATACCTGACAATGGTACTGGTGTAGGCGGAACAATTTCGCCATGTGCTGCTCCACAAATATGGTGGACGTATGTAATAATTTACGATCCAAAAGCTTTTCCTGAAAAAAAACCAAAGAAGATGAAAGATTTCTTTGACGTTAAAAAGTTCCCTGGAAAAAGAGGTGTTCACACTTGGCCGCAAGCTGTTTTAGAAATGGCACTTGTTGCTGATGGAGTTAAACCAAGCAAAGTAAATGAAGTTTTACAAGGCGAAGGTGGACCAGATAGAGCATTTGCTAAACTTGAAGACCTTAAAGGACATGTTGTTCACTGGTCTGCAGGAGCTCAACCGTTAGAATTAGTATCAAGCGGTGAAGTAGTTATGTCCATTGTTTACAATGGTCGTGCTGGAGCTGCTATTCTTTCAGAAGGAGCTAGCTTCGATTACGTTTGGGAAGGTCAAGTTCTTGATGGAGACTGGATAGCTATTCCTAAGGGTTCAAAAAATAAAGCAGAAGCTATTGAATTCTTAAAACACGCGACTACTTGTGCGTCTCAAGCTGAACAAGCTAGGTACATCACTTACGGTCCTATGCGTTCGTGCGGTCTTGACGTTATCAAGAAGGGTGAACCTTGGTTCCATAATGGTATAGCTGTGCTACCACACATGCCTAATACCAAGAAAAGACTTAAAAAATCTATATTAACGGATCCTGTATGGTGGGCTGATCACAATGCTGAGCTCAAAGAACAATGGGCAGCTTGGATGGCAGGTAATAAATAATAATATTAATATTTTGATAAAAAAGGCGGGATTTTTGTCCCGCCTTTTTTTATAATAGCCTTATGAATCAAACAGCAAAAGGCGAGATATTAACGACTGACGGAATACCCTTAAAAGTTAGTCTTAGACGTTCAGAGCGTATAAATAAATTTAGAGCATTTGCTCTAGTTCTCCCGCTTACACTGTTTATTATAATTACATTCGTAATTCCTATTATTGCTATGTTGACAAGAAGTATTGATGATAAACAAATCAATACAGTATTTCCAAAAACTTTTGAAATATATAAGCAATGGGATCGCAAGAAACTTCCTACTGAAGAAATGTATGCCACTATCTTTGGTGAGATTGTGAATGCTGAAAAAAGGGCAATCGGTAAAGCTAGCACTCGTATGAATTATAGCCGGTCAGGATGGAAAAGTTTAATCAAAAAATCGAAAAGAAAATTCAAAAAAATTAAAGAGGGCCCTTATAAAGAACAAATGATTGCAGTAGATAAGCGATGGGGAAAAATAGAGTTTTGGAAAGCTTTAGGAGAAATGGTTGATCCCTATACATTCGGATATTTTTTAAATGCCGTAGATTTAAAATACGATTCAAATAAAGAAATTATACGACAACCAGAAAAAAGGAGAATTTATAATTATACTTGGTACAAAACTGTCAAAATTAGTGTTCTTGTGACGTTGTTTTGTTTGATTTTGGGATATCCTATTGCGCATCTCTTAGCCACTTTACCATTAAAGTACAGTAATCTTCTTATGATTTTTGTTCTCCTGCCTTTTTGGACATCGTTATTGGTTCGAACGGTTTCATGGATAATAATATTAATGAAAAAAGGAGTTTTTAATAGCATCTTGGTTTGGGCCGGTGTCATTGCCGATGAGAACCGTATGCAATTGATATACAATGAAACGGGAACATTGATTGCAATGACCCAAATCTTATTACCTTTTATGGTGTTGCCTTTATATAGTGTGATGAAAACAATTCCGCCTAGTTATATGCGAGCAGCGTTAAATTTGGGAGCGCAACCAATGCATGCCTTTTACAGAGTTTATATGCCTCAAACAGTTCCAGGAATTAGCGCAGGTGGCTTGCTCGTCTTCGTTCTTGCTATTGGGTATTTTATTACACCAGAGCTTGTTGGAGGTGCAGATGGACAATTAATTGGTCACTGGATTGCTTATCATCTGAAATCAACTTTAAATTGGGGATTATGTGCAGCACTAGGAACTATACTGTTAGTGGTAATGTTAACTCTGTACTGGGTTTATAATAAAATAGTCGGCATTGAAAATATAAAATTAGGATAACAATTATGGCTTTACCTACATATACAACAACTGAACAAAGAATTGGTTATTATACTTACTTGTTTTACTGTGGGTTGGTATTCTTTTTTCTTATAGCTCCAATCTTTATGATTGTTCCGCTATCTTTTAATCAATCCCCTTTTTTTGGTTTTACTCCAGAAATGCTAAGATTTGAACCTGATGCATTTTCTCTTCGATGGTATAGGCAAATGCTCGGTATATGCAGACCGGATGATATTATTACAACTGTCTGTACAAATAAGTGGATGATAGGAACTAAGAATAGTTTTATTATTGGTTTGTCGGCAACTTTTCTGGCAACAGCGTTAGGAACAACTGCAGCTCTGGGTTTGAGTAAACCGCATATGCCTTTTAAAGGCGCAATTATGGCTTTGTTGATTTCACCTATGATTGTTCCTTTGATTATAACTGCGGCTGGGATTTTCTTCTTTTATGCAAAATTTGGATTGGTAGGTACATACACTGGACTTATATTAGCTCATACAGCACTAGGAACGCCATTTGTTGTCATAACGGTTACTGCAACACTTACCGGATTTGATACCAATCTTATACGAGCTTCTCAAAGTTTGGGAGCAGATACAATGAGAACATTTTTTAAGGTGATTATGCCACTCATTCTTCCTGGAGTAATTTCGGGAGCTTTGTTTGCTTTTATTACTTCATTTGATGAAGTGGTGGTTGTTCTCTTTTTGGGAAGCGTTGAACAACAAACTATCCCTCGACAGATGTGGTCCGGTATACGACAAGAAATAAGCCCGGTAATACTTTGTATGGCAACATGCCTCGTTGCCTTATCAATTATGTTATTAACTACAGTTGAATTGTTGAGAAGAAGATCTGAACGATTACGTGGTATAAAATTACGCAATTAAATTAATCCGTTATCATACCAACTGACCATAAAACTAAAACAATATATAACCAAACCATAACCCGATTCTAAATCAACTTATCTCTGAGATCAATGAGCATCTTCAAACAAAGTTTTAGTTGATCAAAGGTTACATACTCGTCAACGGTATGAGCCTGTTCGATTGATCCAGGGCCACAAACTACAGTGCTAATACCAAATTCCTGAAACAGTCCTGCCTCTGTGCCGAAAGATACAACATCTTTTGAATTATCGCCCGTTAAATTACAAATAAGATTAACAGCTTCAGATCCTTCCTTTTCGTCAAAACCAACTACTTCTCCAACAGTTACTTTATTAATAGTTGCTTCTGGGTAAATTTTTTTCATTTCTGGTAACAAAGTTTTTTCGGTATAAGAATCGATATTTTTATTAATGAATTCTCCATCTTCTCGAGCAACTGGCCTTACTTCCCAATCAAGAATGCATCGATCAGCAATAACATTTGTACCTATTCCTCCTGTAATTTTTCCTATTTGTAGCGTTGAGTAGGGAGGAGAAAAAAGTGTTCTTTTTGGTTTTCTTTTTTTTAATTCATTTCTTAATTCCATAAGTTTGTTGCTGTATCGAATTGCGTATTCTACAGCACTTACACCACGTTCAGGATTTGAGGCATGCCCCGACAAACCGGTAAAATATGTTACATATTCATTATAACCTTTATGTGCAGTAATAGCTTTCATACTGGTAGGTTCACCAATTATACAAGCAGAGTAATCAATTTTTCGTTTTTTTAAATCGGCTAGCATCAAGGGAGCACCCAAGCATGCGGTTTCTTCATCGAAAGTATATGAAAAATGAATTGGTTTTTTTAAATTTTCAGAAGCAAATAATGGTGCCACTGCTAGAGTACAAGCAATAAATCCTTTCATATCACATGATCCTCGTCCATAAATTTTGTTGTCTTTTTCTCTTGCAACATATGGATCAGATGACCATTCCTTTGGCGAAGCCGGAACAACATCTGTGTGGCCAGATAATATAATACCGCCACCATTTAATTTTTTTTTGCCATTTATAGTTGAAAACAAATTTGCCTGCTGTGTAGATTCATTAATAGTTTTGGACGATATTGCTCCAAGCTTACTTAATTTTTTTTCACAATATTCGATTAGCTTGAAATTAGGGGCGCCCGAAACAGTTTGAAATTTTATTAGATCTGATAAAATTTTCAAAGTTTCAGGAAATATTTGATCGATAACTTTATTTTGCGTACCCATTTAAATAAAAATATATTATATATTCTCAATATGAAACAAGAAATAACATACGAAGATTACAGCAAAGTAGAGATTAAAGTTGGCACAGTTTTGAGTGTTAAAAAAAATGAAAAAGCAAGAAAACCTTCATTAGTTGTTGAAGTTGATTTTGGTAAAGAGACGGGAATAAAGAAATCCTCGGCTCAGATCACACATTACTATAATGAACAAAACTTAATCGGCAAGCAAGTTATAGGAGTTTGTAACTTTCCAAAAAAAAATATAGCGGGAATAATTTCCGAAGTTCTTATATTGGGCGCAATTGAAAAAGATGGAAAAGTGGTCTTGGTTCATCCGTCACAAAAAGTTGAAAACGGCTTGGGAATAGCTTAATACCAAAGTAAATTAATATATCCTGATATGACAACATTAATGATTTTCATGTTTGTGGCAGCGTTTACACCGGGGCCAAATAATCTTTTATCTTCCTATTCAGGTTTTAATTTTGGAATCAAAAAAACACTTCCTTTGATATACGGAGTTACTTTTGGGTTTCCTATACTATTAATAGTAATCAATTTTGGATTGATAGTTTTTTTTAAAAAGTTTCCAGCACTTCAAGAAGTTATAAAAGTACTTGGTTCATGTTTTATATTATATTTTGCATATAAAATTGCACAAGGCAAAAAAAGCGAAGAGAAAAAAATAGAAAATCCTACTAAATTTATTAATATGCTTTTTTTTCAATTCGTTAATCCTAAGGCAGTTTTATTCGCAATTGTGATAGTATCCACATTTATTGATCCAAATATAAATTTTGTTAGAGATACAATAGTAGTTT
>Ga0208894_1002159_pt1 | contig 11012 bp, 9 predicted proteins | sample ETNtaG_12_FD_185752 | JGI IMG/M metagenome (GOLD analysis project Ga0208894, IMG submission 185752) | Marine microbial and viral communities from oxygen minimum zone, Eastern Pacific Ocean - ETNP201306SV49 (SPAdes) (version 2) | ecosystem: Environmental > Aquatic > Marine > Oceanic ... | reverse complement strand
GGAAATAATCTCCTGGGGATCAAAGCGGCTTCAAAAATATACTTTGGTAAATCTTCTGATAATCTCACCCTTCCTGAAATGGCCATTTTGGCTTCTCTACCTAAAGCTCCAGGTTCGCTAAATCCCTATGGCCATCATGTTGACAGGTTAATGGATCGTAAAAAATGGGTCCTGGGCCAAATGTTCCATCTTGAATTTATTAGTCTTGAAGATAAAATTCGTGCCCAGAAAGCCGTTCCTAAATTTATTCCTAGAAAGTTTCCATTTAAAGCGCCTCATTATGTCAATTTATTGCTCAAAGATATCAAGCCTGATCGAGCAGTATTCACTACTATTGATTCGGCTTTACAAAAGCGGATCGAGCAAATACTCATTTCCCACCAACCGCGTTTAATGAAGCGCTCCGGGCGGCAAGCTTCTGCTGTCGTTTTAGATAACACAACATCTCAGGTTCTGGCCATGTTAGGGTCATTTGAGTACTCGACTAAGAACCATGGTTACAATAACGGCGCCGTCGCCTTAAGATCCCCTGGTTCTACTCTTAAACCTTTCGTTTATGCCCAGGCGTTGGATTCAGGGTTTAATGCTGCAAGTATTCTAGAAGACGTTCGAAGGAGTTATTCGGCTCCTCAAGGTGTATTTACGCCGGCAAATTTTAATCGGCGAGCGTATGGGCCTGTTTCCATGAGAGAAGCTTTAGGAAATTCCTTGAATCAATCCGCAATATTTCTGCTTAGTCGGGTTAGATATGACACCTTTTATGACACCCTAGCATCTCTTGGATTAATTAACTACCCCGAGCATGGTCCGAATTACTATGGACTTGGTCTTGTGGTTGGAAATCCGGAAGTGAGTCTTTTAGAGTTGGTCGCGGCTTATTCCGCCCTTTCAAATGGTGGAATTTATCGTCCTCCCCAGCTCCTTGTTCAAGATGTCAAGCCACCTGAGAGTCAAGTATTTTCACCAGAAGCCAGTTTTATTGTGACGGATATTTTGTCTGATCCTGGAGCCAGGGTTCTGACTTTTGGAGATTTTTTTAATCAAAAGCTTCCATTTAAAATGGCCATTAAAACGGGGACTAGTTCGCATTATCGAGATGCTTGGATTATTGGTTATACACAAAAATATACAGTGGGAATTTGGGTAGGGAATTTTAACGGTAGACCAACTAACCGACTGAGTGGTGCTTCCGCTGGTGGAGCAATTTTGGGAGAAATCATGAACGTTCTCCATCCAAATAGAGCCCCTGGGAATTTTGATATACCTCAAGATGTGGGCAAGGAGCCGGTTTGTTCCATTTCCGGAATGAAGCCATTAAAGACCTGCCCTCACATAAAACATGAATATTTTATTTCAGGCAATGAACCTAAAAAACTTTGTACTTTTCACGCCAAAGATGGGCAGTTACATAATCTTCCCACTCCTTTTGCCAGCTGGTTACATGGGAAACATCAGCGAGGTTCGGTGGGCCGGTTTCGCTTGGCGGGGTTCGAACTTAACCGGGGGAAAATATTTGATAATAACTCTAATACTAAATCAATTATTGGGGAAATTTTCGGATTCAAAGGGAGAAATTTCCGGTCAAAAACTGGAGGTGAAGTACGCATCACCAGTCCTGTGAACTGGGATGAGTATTTATTGACCCACGATCAGGGGAATCATGAAATTACCCTGGAATCAAGGGTCAACCAGCCGTTCCCTAATATTACCTGGTATATAGATGGGACGGAATATGCCAAGGTCGGTCCTCCGTATGAGGTTACCTGGAAATTGAAAAAAGGTATGCATGAAATTATGGCGGTGGATCCTTTTGGAAAGGGAGATTCCGTGACGATTTTGGTTGATTAAACTTGCAAAAGTTAACCAGATTGTTGAGGAAAGAATAACCTTGGTTGAAACTATGCAAAACTCAATGTGTCTATAAAAATGAGGATAAGGAAGCGGCATTTTACTTGGGAATCTTTAGTAGAGGGTGGTGGTAAGCGTTTCTTTGCCACAGGTACATTTAGGATAGTTTATAGTGCAGAGCCTGAAGATATCGCAAAGTCGAGAGCGTTTGCTAAAGACTTAGGATTCAAACAAACTACTAAGCCTATATCTTCTGATAGGATCAAGAGAATAGAGGTAGATATAGATAAGCTCTCTGATCTACCGGTGTCTGGTAAGTCAAAAGAGTTAAGGCTTAAAAAGATTTTACAGGAGTTAGAAAATCTTGAAAAGAAACTTAAAGATAACGACATATCACTTGATGATGCTGTCGCTATGTACGATATACGAAATAAAGTAAGAGAAGGGTCGATTGATAAAAAAACTGCCAGAATTGTAACGAAGGTGCAAGCGTTATCTGATGAATATACCCAGTTAGAGTTAGGTGAAACAATAGAGGGAATTAAGTTTGAGGATCTTATTACAACTGGTAATTATGTTAAGAAAATAAGAGAAGCTACTAAAGGAAGTGCATTTGATAAAGCAGATATAGTTGAGTTAAAGATAGGTAAAAACGGTGAAGTCTTATCAAACAGGGTAGTTGATGCTGGTAAGAAGCCAAAGGAGATAGTAAGGAAGGAGTATGAGGCAAAGCCCCACCTAAAAGATTTTTTTACAGTGCTTTTTTCTAAACATAATAGTAGCGACTATGAATTCACGTAAATTTTTAATTATGCTTTTTTATCTTTTGGAGTTTTAACGGAAAACTTCTAGATGAACTATTGAGTGGGGAGATTAGGGATAGTCGTTGATTACTATTAAAGAAATATTTTCATTGCTTATTGAATATGTTCCAAAAGCAAAGGCATTAGGCCTTGTTGATAAGTGCAAAGAAGTAGGGATGAGTCAAATACCTTATGTCAATGGTGGGGGTAGCAATTTACCTCATTCAATAGATAACGGTTTTAATTTTGAATGTAAATTAGATGGAACATCAAAATCAAAATTTGTGATTTTAGAATCAAAATCTTTGATTATGCAAGCTGGTATAGAGATTGCGTACGAAAAGCCTCTCCCTTTATTTAAAATAGATAATAATTACAATGAAAACTATAATTTAATTAAACGCCTGTCAGACGAGTTTTATGGACAATCTCAACTCAATAGATTAGAAATAACGGGAGAGCGTGCTGTAGAGTTTTTTTGTAATGGGCTGCCTAAACTCAATAGAGTAAAAATAGCGGGAGAACCTGTTATAGAGTGCATTGGTGAATCTGGAATAGTAAGTGTGAGTGCTTTGGAATGGATAAACTATGGTAACGCTTCTTCCGTTTTTTATTTGACTAAAGGAAATATTTCTGGACATGACTTTATCATTTTCAAAGCAGGGAGCAGGGAGTTTTGGTAGGATTTTAATTAAAATGTTTAAAAAAATTAGCAATCTTGTGCTGAACTTTGTCCAGCAAGTAGAAAATAATATTGTCATGGGAGACCAAAACCATGAAGTTGTTCCATTATAAAAATATAAATATGAAATTTAATATATCATTTCAAATCTTGTTACTTGCAGCTTTTTTATTAGTAGGGTGTGCTGCTAATCAGGCACAGGTAGAAGTAAAAGTTGAGTCTGAAGTTGCCTTTGCAGAACTAAAAAAAGAATATTATCCAAGTGGAAAGTTGAAGTCAGAAGTAAATGTTCTGGATGGGAAAAAAGAAGGAATTTTCAAACTATATTATGAAAGCGGAAAGTTAAAAGTTGAGAGGAATTATAAAAACGGCAAACTGGAAGGACTTGCCAAGGGATATTATGAAAGTGGTGAGTTAAAAGGAGAGGGAAACTACAAAAATGGTAAAAGGGAAGGGCTTGTAAAGTTGTACTATCCAAGTGGAAAACTAAAACAAGATTTAAACTATAAAAACGACAAACTGGAAGGACTTGAAAAGGAATACTATCCAAATGGAGAATTAAACTTTGAGAAGAATTACATAAACGGCAAGCAGGAAGGAATTGCCAAGGCATATTATGAAAGTGGAAAACTAAAACAAGATGTAAACTATAAAAACGGGGAAGTTGAAGGATTTGGCAAAATGTATTATAAAAGCGGGCAGTTATGGATGGAGAAAAACTTTAAAAATGGAAAAGCGGAAGGAATTGAAAAGCACTACTATGAAACTGGACAGTTAGGGGCTGTGTCTAGCTACAAAAACGACAAGAAGGAAGGAATTGAAAAGTTTTACTATAAAAGTGGTGGGTATCAGTACATAGACACTTACAAAGATGGCAAAAAAAATAACAGAAAAGCATATAGCGAAGAAGGGTATCTTAAATTTAACCAAGACTATCCATAATAACTTTGTTCAGCAGATAGAAAATAATATTGTGTTGAATATGCTATCATCACGCATTAATCCTAATAGGACCAGAAACCATGAAGTTCTTCCAATATTATAGTAACTGTCATCTTAATAAAGTCCTTAAAACTTCTGCACATCCAAGCATATCTTTAGTTGTATTCCTGCTTGTCACAATATTTATTCTACCTTCACTTACCTTTGCTGAAGTAAAAAAAGAGTATTATCCAAGTGGAAAATTAAAAGCTGAGAGGAATTACATAAACGGAAAGTTGGAAGGAATTAGCAATGTATATTATGAAAATGGGAAATTAAAATTTGAGAGGAATTACATAAACGGCAAGCGGGAAGGAATTAGCAAGAGATATTATGAAAGTGGAATATTAAAATTTGAGAGGAATTACATAAACGGCAAGCGGGAAGGAATTAGCAAGGGATATTCTGAAAGTGGACAGCTGCTGTTGGAGGAGAACTTCAAAAACGACAAGCGGAAAGGAATTAGTAAGATGTATTATAAAAGCGGGCAATTATGGATGGAGATGAACTATAAAAACGGCAAGCGGGAAGGAATTAGCAAAGGATATTATGAAAGTGGTGAGTATCGGTACAAAGACACTTACAAAGATGGAAAGAAAATTAATAGGAAAGCATATACTGCTAGAGGTAAGCTGGAGTTTAACCAAGACTATCCAGAATAACTTTGTTCAGGAGGTAATTAAATCATAGCATTAAGAAAGATTCGAACCTCCGACCCCCTGCTCCCAAGGCAGAGCATAAATTCCTTCCTAAATTATTAAATCAATAAGCATTACTATATTAATGATATAATCAAAATGTTACAAATCCTAACCAATAAATACAATAACTTACCGTAGGGTTTTGGGAATAGCAATTTCCTAAAAAAACTGACTGATGAACTCCAAATTCGACTACTTTACAGGTAAGGCCTTACCCCACAAAACTGATCCAACCTTAAAAGATGCATGTGTAGTTTTGTTTTTTTAATGGCAAATCAGCGTCTTACGTCTTATGGAATTATTCCCCCCCAGGATAGGAGGAGTCCCCTTGATAAATAAATCAAAGTCGAACTTTGCTTGAGCATGTCCCTTAAATGCTGCAAGTCGTATCCATCTAATTTAATACCCTTAAAGTTTTTTTACAAAAACTTTAAAAAACTGCAAGATTTCCACTGCTTATGTGTCTATTAATACAAATCCACTGCTAACCCTGAATATGCCATCATTAATCATTAATCTTATAGGAGCATAATCTATGAAGTTTTTCCCATATACAGATAACTGTCGTCTCAATAAAATCCTGAAAACTTCTGAACATCGAAGCATATCTTTAATTGTACTCCTACTTATTTTTTCTTTTCTGTTTTTGTTGGGATATTTGTATGAGAACGGAAAAGGAGTTCCACAAGACTACAAAGAAGCAGTTAAACGGTATCGACTTGCCGCAGAAAATGGAGATGCCGAGGCACAAAACAACATGGGAGTAATGTATGAAAAAGGACGAGCAGTTCCACAAAACGATAAAGAAGCATTAAAGTGGTTTCGTCTTGCCGCAGAACAAGGACTTGCCGAGGCACAAAACGACTTGGGATATATGTATAAAGAAGGACAAGGAGTTACACAAGACTATAAAGAAGCATTAAAGTGGTACCGACTTGCCGCAGAACAGGGACATGCTGAAGCAAGAAAAAAAATTAAAAGATTGGAATTGGAACCAAAACCTAAGGCCAAAGTTTTTTCATAGTCGACCCCTCTCCAAATATCTTTCAAGATAAACCCTGAATATGCTATTATTGCGCATTAATCCTCATAGGAGCAGAAACCATGAAGTTCTTCCAACATTCTGGTAACTGTCATCATGATAAAGTCCTGAAAACTTTTGTACATCCAAGCATATCTTTTTGGATTAACAAGCAGCGGAGCTTCGGACTTTTGTTTACTTTATCAAATTTTTAAAATTTCAAAAAACGAGATGGCTTAAACTTAGTTGTCTCGTTTTTTTTTGAAGGAGAATTTATGAAAGCTAAACCAAAAGACTTTTTCGATGGTGTAGATGCTTATGCTAGAGAAGACTATATAACAGCATACAAATTATTTTATTCATTAGCAAAATAGGGAGATGCTGACGCACAATTCAACTTGGGAGCTATCTATAAAGACGGAGATGGAGTTAAACAAGACGATAAAGAAGCATTAAAGTGGTTTCGTCTTGCCGCAGAGCAGGGAAATGCTGAAGCAAGAAAAATAATTAAAAAATTGGATGGCTCAATATGAAAGATAAGCGATTTGCATGTTTACTTATTTTTTTTTCTGTTTTTGTTTAGTTGTGGGGATGACGCTTCTCATAGAGAAGTCGATGAAGCAAACAAAAGTTATAACTCTGGAGATAAGGAAACTGCAAAAGAATTGTATTTAAAAGCAGCTGATAAAGGCAATACAGAAGCTCATTTTGCAATTGCTTACAAATATGGAGAAAAAATCATCACATAATAAATTGCTAAAAGTTGGAATCATTGGAACTATTGTTGCCGCCCTTTGCTGTTTCACTCCAGTACTGGTCTTTCTCCTCGGAGCATTGGGATTAGCATCCCTTGTAACTTATCTTGATTTTTTCTTAATTCCTACACTAATTATCTTTGCGGGAATGGCATTTTATGGTTTCGTAAATATGAACAAATAAATTTATGGATATTAATTTAAAATCTATTATTACTTGCCCTGACAAAGATTTCTAGCATAATTTCCCTTTGCAGATAACTTGGAGAAAGTACTCTTTTATGTCATATTGCAAACTTAAATATTTTATTCAAAATAAAATGAGGATGTCTCATGTTTATCATTAAATACACTGAATTTTTTCTTTCACCCTGCCGCAGGAAGATTCAATTACCTGGGATCTAATAAGGAAAGGAATAAAAAATGTTGAAAAGTAAGGTGGAAGATCAACGAAGAAGACGGGATGATGTAAATCTCGAAATAAAAGAACTGGACAGAGTTGCTATCTGCGTCAAATCCCACAAACTACTTAAGCAGCTTCTAAAAGAGAACCCCCGGTTAAATGAAATTATGAAAAATGCTCACAACAAGATTGAAGCTCTTGTTGGCGTAAAAAACTGGGTTATAGAAATTCTGGAAAAAAGTCCCGTAGCGTTAACATATTATCAAAACGCAAGTGAAGAACGCAAAACCTTTGAAGTCCTGGAATGGAGAGACTATGCTGCCATAAGACTCCTTGATTACATTGATAATGCCGGCAGAGAGTTTAGGGACTTGAACCTGAGAGGGGAAGTTGCGGTTACTAATCCGATAAAATTAATATGGCTGGCTACAACCTATGGAACCGGTGGTGCAAAGCCCTATTTCTTTAAGGATATGCTTCAACTTTTCCGTCAACTAAGCGGAGTGAGCGAACTTAAACTTTATGATTTAAAAAAGGTTGAATCCTGGATGAAACGTTTTCCTACTGGTTTTGATCCACGGATTGTTCAGTTACGAGAAGAAAATAAAGAAAGAATATTAAGAATAATTATCAAGCTGATTGATAAAGGGGAAATCAAGAGCAACAGGTTTAAGTTTGAGCCAGGTATATCGAAGGAACAGAAATACCTGGAAGCTTTGAAATGGTGGGACGACCATGTTTTTCATCTCAAATTTGCCGTACGTTCACCCGACTTACTTAATAAGCTGCTTGGAGATTCCCTTGATCCTGATACTATGAAAATACTATACCGTGCCGAAAAAGCAGGCATTCCTTTTTTTGTTAACCCTTATTATTTATCCTTGCTCCATGTCCGGGTTCCATACTTTGCTATTGGAGCAGATCTGGCAATCAGGGATTATATAATTTACAGCAGCCATCTTGTTGAAGAATTTGGCCATATCGTTGCCTGGGAAAAAGAGGACCTAGTAGAAGTGGGTAAACCCAATGCCGCTGGTTGGCTCTTACCCACGCGTAACAATCTGCACAGACGCTATCCGGAAGTCGCAATTTTAATTCCGGATACGGTTGGGCGAGCATGTGGAGGACTTTGCGCTTCATGCCAGCGTATGTATGATTTTCAAAGCGGCCATCTTAATTTTAGTCTAGACAAACTGAAACCCAAGAAAACCTGGTCAGAAAAATTAGATTTACTCATGCAATATTTTGAAAAGGATTCACAGCTCCGGGATATCCTAATTACAGGGGGCGATGCCTTAATGAGTTCCGATAAATCGCTTAAAAAAATTCTCGATGCCATTTATGAGATGGCATTGAGAAAAAAAGAAGCAAATAAAACCAAAAAAAATGGTGAAAAGTATGCCGAATTGCTGAGAGTTCGATTGGGAACGCGTTTGCCGGTATATATTCCTCAAAGAATAACAAATAACCTTATAAAAATATTAGCAGAATTCAAGGCTAAAGCTTCGGAAATAGGCATACAGCAGTTTGTTGTCCAAACCCATTTTGAATCACCCATGGAAGTAACCCCTGAAGCGCGTGATGCAGTAAAAAGGCTTATCTCAGCAGGATGGATTATAACAAATCAACATGTAATGACAACATCTTCTTCTCGCAGGGGGCATTCGGCAAAATTGAGAAAGGTGCTTAATGAAATCGGTATCCTTAGCTATTATTGTTTTTCTGTGAAAGGCTATATGGAAAATTATCATAATTTTGCCACGAATGCGCGCGCTATCCAGGAACAAATGGAGGAGAAAGTTTTTGGCAGGATACCGGAAAAAAATCATGACACTATCCGGCAATTCTCGGATGATGCAGAAAAGATGGTTGATAATATAGCGGATTTGCTCGAATCTGCTGGTTTGCCTTTTTTGGCAACGGACCGGAATGTATTAAACTTACCCGGTGTCGGCAAAAGCCTGACATTCAGGGTGATTGGGATTACGCGTTACGGCAGGAGAATCCTGGAATTCGACCATGATGCTACAAGGGTTCACAGTCCTATTATTCGAAAAATGGGTAAAATGGTAATAATTGAATCTAAATCAATAAGTGAGTATTTGAAGCATCTTGAAGACATCGGTGAAAATATATCAGAGTATGAGAGTATCTGGGGTTATTCACTTGGTAAAACTGAAAGTCGCTTTCCCCTTTACGAATATCCTAAATATGATTTTAAAATAACTAACAAAATGACCAATCTTGATGTAAAATGAAATCAATATTCTTCGATATTAAATCAATTAGCTTTCTTTTTCTTTGTAGCCATTCCTATTCTCATAATGGGGAAAGCGGTAGAGAGTGCCGCCTTGTCGGGGTCGACAGCCTATCCCAAACTGAGTTTATTTGATATTGCATTTAGTTCGGCTGCTACTTTGATTCACTGGGATCCGGCACAATTTCCCCGTGAAAGCTCTCTGCCAGTTTCTTTTTGTGTCCTCCTGCTCTCCACGATTTTCTTTAACTCTGGGTCGTTCTGTAGTGATTCGGAAGCGTACCTGAGTGCATCGCTGTCATTTTTGATGGCCTCGAGCACCACCTCCCGGTCGGCCTTAAAGTTGTCGGAAGCGTAAGAGAGCGCATAGCCGAAATTTTTTACAACCTCGAGTACGAACTCGCGGTCGGCCTTAAAGTTGTCGGAAGCGTAATAGAGCGCAGAGCCGGTATTTTTGACGGCCTCGAGCACCACCTCCCGGTCGGCCTTAAGGTTGTCGGAAGCGTGCTCAAGCGCATAGCCTGATTCTTTGACGGCCTCGAGCACCACCTCCCGGTCGGCCTTAAGCTTTTCGGAAGCGTACTCGAGCGCAAAGCCCCTGTTTTTTACAACCTCGAGCACCACCTCCCGGTCGGCCTTAAGGTTGTCGGAAGCGCACTGGAGCACCCGGCCGTTATTTTTGACGGCCTCGAGCACCACCTCCCGGTCGGCCTTAAAGTTGTCGGAAGCGTACTGGAGCGCAAAGCCCCAATTTTTGACGGCCTCGAGCACCACCTCCCGGTCGGCCCTGAGGTTGGGAGCGACGTATTCGAGTTCACTACCATCTTCCTTAACTGCCTTCAATGCGCTTTTGCGGTCTTTATATTTTATATCTGACATTTGCAACCCTCCTTTTTTTATTTAAATAATCTCTTGTGAACCAAAGATAAATGAACCTGCTAAACTACTTTTTCCAGATGTATCAAATGCATCTTTAGCAGCTTGCAAGTCACCACAAAACACGGCTGAAGAACCACTAAACAAAAACAGAAAAGAAATAATAAGTACACATGCAATTCGCTTAGCTTTCATAAATTGTCCCTAAAAAAAAACGAGACAACTCATCAGAGCTATCTCGTTTAGTTAAAGTTTTAAATTTTGAAAAATTAAACAAAAAACCGAACCTCCATTGGCTTTTAATCCAAATAGTTCTGCACCTGTGCTTACTTATTTAAGGGTGGATAATTACAACATATATGGTGGTGGTGGGGCAAGCTCTTTTTTTAAACCAGCTTGAATTTCGGAGCCTGCGTGAAAGGTTGTTACCTGACCTATCTAAATCTCAGTAGGCATAAGCCACCTGTAGCCCTTTTTTTATGTGGGAATTTTGTGTGATGGAAGCGGCAGGGATCTTAAATTCACTGTAGTCAAATTGTAGTCAACTCCAGTGTACTTGAAAGTGAAACCCACAGTAAGCCACAGTAATGATTTTAAAAGTAAACTAATAGATTTATAAGGAAAAAATGGTCGGGGCGAGAGGATTTGAACCTCCGACCCCCTGCTCCCAAGGCAGTTTCTAGCG
>Ga0208894_1002154_pt1 | contig 11023 bp, 9 predicted proteins | sample ETNtaG_12_FD_185752 | JGI IMG/M metagenome (GOLD analysis project Ga0208894, IMG submission 185752) | Marine microbial and viral communities from oxygen minimum zone, Eastern Pacific Ocean - ETNP201306SV49 (SPAdes) (version 2) | ecosystem: Environmental > Aquatic > Marine > Oceanic ... | reverse complement strand
CTTCCTCGTTTCCACCCTCCAGCTTTTTAAACCAATCTCTTGCTTCATCCTCCAGAGAAGGATTGTCCTTAGCCTCCTTGTGAAACCTGACATATAACTCATTAAGCTTGCTGATATTGAGCCCCGTCTCTTTTATCGAATCCTGATCTTTTAGCTTCGGACCCCATCTTTTGAATGCAACGATTAATTGTCCAAATTGTGTGCCCCAATCCCCCAGATGATTTATGCCTACGCATTTATATCCAATGGCCTTGTATAGATTGTAGATCGCATTCCCGATTACTGCTGAACGGAGATGATGGACGGCCAGGTGTTTTGCTATGTTCGGTGAAGAGTAGTCTATTACGGCTGTTTTGCCTGTTCCTGAGTCAGAATTTCCGTAAGAATCTGATTCAGTAAAGACCTCATCGAGGACAGTTTTGAAAATCATTTTCTTGGAGACGTAAAAGTTTAGATATGGCCCATGGGCCTTAATGTCTGTTATTAAGTTACTTGGTGCCAGTTTTTGTGCAAGATTGGCTGATATATTCAAGGGAGCTCTTTTTAACTGTTTCGCAATGGCAAAACATGGAAATGCAAAATCACCCATCTTTAAGTCCGGAGGAATCTCTATCAAACCCTTAATCTCATCCTCAGACAGTGGAATTTCAGCCTTTAATAAATCTACTATGTTTTTAATAAAAATATCCATTTTGTTCCTGTTAAATAAGTTATCAGTATGGTAAATATATGCATAGGGATTACAATGCTGATTACACTTCGACTTCGCTCAGTGTGACGTCATTCTCCTCCACGGCGGACAGGCAAGCGGAGTCGAGGAATCTAATTTGTTTGCTACAGAATAGTAAACTATAAAACTAGAAATTACAATTGCTTATTACTCTGTTGTTGAGTTAGATTATTGATATTCGGCAGTAGGAAAACCAACAGTCCTGCTATGGGCGCCAGGTATGCTACAACCACTAGCGACGTTCGCATGCTGTAATGATCTGCAATATACCCGATTATGGGAAGCATAAGACCTGCAGAACCCCAGACAAGGCCCATCGAAATGCCTGAAACAGAACTGGACATATCCGGTGGGCATAATCTTTGAACTATTAATATATTAATAGCAGATGCTGCAAATATAACCATACCGCTTACGCCTAATAATACTATAGAAAGAGTCCCGCTTGAATCTAAAAACCATAAAAGTAACGGACACGCAAAGATTGAGGAACATGTTATTACTATTTTCCTGTTTATTCTATCTGCCAGATATCCCCCGATCAAACCGCCAACGCTCCCGCTAATCAGGAAAATAGATATAGCGATTCCGCTCTTCTGCATTGAGAATCCTTTTTCTGTAAAAAGTATAGACATAAAACTCATGAAGCTCGTAATGACGATTGACCGGGTAAACATTATCAGGAACATAATCCATAGCGGTCGCGAAGTCCTGGCAAAAAGTACTTTCAAGCCTGACAGACTTGCATTACTCTTGGTGACGGGAATCCCCGGCAGTATCTTAATCAATATCAGTGCTAGGATTACTCCGGGCATAGACAATAACCATAACTTGTCGAATCCGTGTAACGAAGCAATCAACGTAATAACATAAGGCGCTCCTGCCAGCCCTATGCATCCAACCATAAGGAAGATAGACATCTGGAATGTGGATCTGTTCTGGCTTAAACCGGCTACAGTTGCTACGCCATTAGGATGAAAGGCCGCCACACCTGATGCTCCGATCATGAGCATTAAGACCAGAACAATGAAGTTTGGAGCAAGGCAAATGCTGCTCAAGAATATTGCCGAACATAAGACACCAACTACAACAAAGAAATGTTTTTTATTAAATCTGTCACCGAGAAAGCCGAATACCGGCTGCAGGATCGAGCCGAACACAGCCAATACTGTGGGCAATACAGACACCTGTGTTATTGTTAAATGGAGAGTTGTCTGAAAGTAAGACAAAAGCGGAATCAGGAAACCGGCATAGAAGTCGTTAAAGAGGTGGGCAAACGTTAACAGGACTATTGATGTAGATAGGAATCTGCCATTGTTTTTTGTCATTCAACTTTCTTACAAATACAGACTTTCCATCAAATACACGGTATCAATGTATTAAAAACTGAAACAACAACCTATCTCAACCCCATCAACGACCTTACATCTTTCATAGTTTCTCCAGCTATCTTTCTGCATTTCTCTGCGCCGGTATTAAGGGTGTCTATTACACTGGCAGGGTTGTTAATCAATTCAAGGCCTTTTTCTCTGATCGGTGCAAGTTCTTTAATCATATTGTCTGATAGTATTTTTTTACAATCAACACAACCTATCTCTGCAGTTCTGCACTCTTTGTTAATTCTGTCCCGCTCTGAATCTGTTGAAAAGTATTTGTGCAGGGTATAGACATTACAGATATCAGGGTTTCCGGGATCATCTCTTCTTTTTCTGCTTTCGTCAGTCACGGCTCTCGATAGCTTTTTCCAGATAGCTTCAGGTTCTTCGATAAGAGAGATATAATTATTCATACTCTTGCTCATCTTATTCTTGCCGTCCAGTCCCATGATCCTGGGGGCGTTTGAAAGTAGATGCTGCGGTTCAGGAAATAGTTCCCCATATCTCGTATTAAACTTTCTTGCTATTTCACGCGACAGCTCAATATGCTGAACCTGGTCATCACCAACAGGTACTGCACAACCTTTATACAATAAAATATCAGCCGTCTGAAGGACCGGATAGTCAAACAACCCAACATTGACGTTCTTTTCGTTCTGTCCTGCCTTGTCTTTAAACTGAGTCATCCGTTCAAGAATCCCCATAGGCGTAAGAGAATTAAGTATCCACGTCAACTCCGTATGTTCGGGTACTTGAGACTGTATGAATATAATGCAGCGATCAGGGTCAAGGCCCGCGGCAATGTTTGTAGCGGCGGCATTGATAATCTTCTTTTGCATTTCAGCAGGGTCATACTCAGTCGTTATTGCATGGTAGTCTACAATTGAGAAGATACAATCGTATTTATCAAGTAGGCTGATCCAGTTTTTGATTGCACCCAGATAGTTTCCTATATGAACTTCACCGCTTGGTTGAATGCCACTGAATAATCGTTTTTTCATTTCTAAATATTGACACTAATTTCACAAATTAGCACTAAAAAAATAAATCTTAACGCTCCCCTGACAAAAAGCGCCCCTGCCCGTCCGGCAGGCGGGGAGGACAAGTACGAAGAAAACAAAATTAAAAAAATAAAACAAAAGAGAATAGTTTTTCCCTTTGTGTTCTTAGTGGCTTTTTGTGATTACTATAATGTCATAAATTTTCCTGTAATCTTTTAACGGCCTCTTTGATGTCACAGGTTTTTCCAAATGCTGAAAACCTGACAAATCCTTCGCCGGCCTTACCAAACCCAGCGCCGGGTGTTGTGACAACATGTGCTTTAGTCAGGATCTCTTCGAAAACATCCCAAGACTTCTTGCCGGGAAATGCCGCCCAAATATAAGGGGAGTTAACTCCTCCAAATGTTTTTATACTCAACCCCTCTAATCCATCTTTGATAATTCTAGCGTTCTCCATATAATAGCTTACTTTTTCCTTTATTTCAGATAGCCCGGTTTCTGACAAAGCTGCGATCGCTCCCCATTGAGCAATATTTGATGAACCATTAAACAGTGTGCCCATTACTCTCTGCCAGTCTTTGCCTACGCTTTCTCCATCATCAAATTTAAGCTCCTTTGGTACAATTGTCCAGCCAAGCCTGACACCGGTAAATCCGGCAGGCTTTGACAGGGAACTGACCTCAATAGCACACTCCCTGGCACCTTCAATTTCGAAGATTGATCTTGGCAAGCCTTTTTCTTTAATAAATTCAGAATATGCAGCATCAAAGATGATTATTGAATTATTCTTCTTTGCAAAATTGACCAGCTCCTTAAGCTGCTCTTTTGTTGCAACGGCACCTGTAGGATTGTTAGGTGAGCATATGTAAATCAAATCTGTTCTTTTTGCTTTTGATAAATCAGGAAAGAAATCATTCTCAGCGGTACACCTCATATATTCTATATCATTAAATTCTTCTGTATCAGAATTATATTCACCGGTTGCCCCGATCATTACTGATCCATCTACATATACCGGATACGCAGGATCCTGAACCGCAATTGACACATCACTGCCAAATAGGAAAAACAGTCTTCCGCAATCAGGTTTTGATCCATCTGAAACAATTATCTCATCAGGACTTATAATATCGTTATACCAATTCTTTGAGATTCTGGTTTTTAATTTGTCTAAAAACGCTTGAGCTTGTGCATCGTCATCATATCCGGTGTATCCTTCGGGTGTGCCAAGCTTTGTTACCTCTTTATGAAGCCCTTCAATAATGTGTGTGCTTAGAGGCTCGGTAGTGTTTCCAATTCCAAGACTTATTAATTTGGCATCCGGCTCTTTTTCTAAAAGCGCTTTTTTACGTCTTCCAATTTCAGGAAACAGATATCCTGCCTGCAATTTTGCTATATTTTCATTTCTTTTTACCATTAAATTCCCACCTGTGTTTTAAAATTATTTTTCTGATGGAGTTACTACGGTTTTTCTTCCAACGGGACTTTGTTTTGCCGTCATCTCTTTTACATCAATTACGAGTACATTTGTTCTGTTCGCTGCATCTGTAGACTGGGGAAGCCTCGGTGCCTCAGGTGCATATTTTCCAATAAGCTTGTTCAAGGCAGAGGTTTTTTCATCAATATCAATGACGACCCTTATATCACCAAATATAATTACACTTTTATACTCAGTTGTGGAACCACATGGCATGCGCCTGCCGGGGATAATTGATATAATTTCGTCTATCTCAAAGCACACTTGTTGATTGTATTTTATATTATCAATCTTCCGGCCTTCATGTGCGCTATGAAAATAAATTTTATCTTTATCGTATACAAAGTTAACAGGCGTTATATACGGTATATTATCGAAGCATGTTCCCAATCTTCCTACCAAAGCATTTGACAGTAATTCCTCAACCTCTTCCCGGTCCGTAACTTCTTTGTCGCTTCTCCTCAAATTTATTCTCATTCAGGTTTATATGTCTCTTCCTACAGCTCTTGCAACTGCACCAGTTTCCTTCATCAGGTTTTCAAAAGCGTCAGGTGTTATTGACTGTGGGCCGTCAACATAAGACTTTTCAGGGTCTTGATGGACTTCCAATATCAATCCGTCAGCGCCAACTGCAATTGCACCTTTAGACATTGGGCACACAAGGTCACGCACACCTGTGCCATGGCTGGGGTCTACAATTATGGGAAGGTGTGTCAGTCGTTTCAACTCAGGAACAATACTCAATGACAGGGTAAATCTCGTATGTGTTTCGAATGTCCTTATTCCCCTCTCGCACAGGATAACGTTAGGGTTGCCATGTGAAAGTATATATTCACCTGCAAGTAGAAACTCATCTAAAGTGGCCGACATTCCCCGTTTTAAGATTACCGGCTTTTTACACTCACCAACTGCCTGCAGCAACAGGAAGTTAGCCATGTTTCTCGTTCCTACCTGCAATACATCAACATAGCTGCTTACCAGTTCTATATGTTCCGGGCTGAGTATTTCTGTGACTATGGCCAGCCCTGTCGCTTCCCTGGCCTTAGCCAGGTATTCAAGCCCCTTCTCTCCCAGCCCCTGGAATGAATAGGGGCTGGTTCTCGGTTTAAAAGCTCCTCCCCTGAGCGCAATAGCGCCAGCTTTCTTCACTTTCTCCGCAATATAATTAATTTGATCCTGATCTTCTACTGCACAAGGCCCGGCGATAACACCTATCTTTTTGCCTCCCAGGACCTGATCGTTTATTTTAATTTCTGTATCGGCTTTCTTTACTTCACGACTTGCTATTTTATATGGAGTTAAGATTGGGACGGCCTTTTCCACACCAGGTATGGAATCCCAGTATTCAGGTGGAATATCGCGTTTATCACCAATTACGGCAATTACTTTCCTATTGGTACCTTCCAGCAGTATAGTTTTGCAACCAACCTCCTCAACCTTTTCCACAACATGGTCAAGCTCACCCTTATCAGCAGTTGGTTTCATTACAATTATCATAAATGCACCTGTCTTACTGGTTTCATAAGAATATTAATTACCGATTGCATACAAATGATTATCATTTGAGCCAAAATATATTGTCCCATCCGAGCCTATTAATGGCGATGATTCTATCCAGCCCTCAGTTTGATATCTCCACTTAAGTTCTCCTTTTGAATCTATGGCATAAAGACTGCCATCGCTTGAGCCGATGTAAACAGTCCCTTCAGAATCCACGGCCGGTGATGACCCAATCCATCCGTGAGTCTTGAAATTCCATTTAAGTGTACAGTCGGCATTTATTGCATATACCTCCTTGTTGTAAGAGCCAAAATACACTGTCCCATCACTGTCTATTGCCGGTGATGACTGCACGGTCTTTCCTGAATTGACTCTCCATCTTATCTCGCCATCCGGATTGATTGCATACACAAGACCGTTTTCAGATCCGACATAAACAACTCCATCCTTATCTACAGCTGGAGAAGAAAAAGATTGATAAACATTGCTGCCAATTCTCAGATTCCACCTTAATGTTCCATCGCGATTTAACGCACAAATAATACCTTTGCTTATGAGAAAGTAAATGCTTCCGTCATCTCCGATTGATGGTGAAGAACTTATAGAGCTGTAAATCTTGTTCGTATAATTCCACTTCAGGTTTCCATTTATATCGGTTGCATACAGATTACCATCTGCCGAGCCGAAATAAACAGTGTTGTCTTTCCCTATAGTAGGTGATGAATAAATCTCGCCTTCTGTTTCATAAGCCCATTTGAGACTGCCATCTGAACTTATTGCATAAAGTTTTTTGTCTCTTGAGCCAAAGTATATTTTACCATCAGGTCCTATGGCGGGAGATGAGGTTACTTCACCTCCTGTCTGAAAAGTCCATACGAGCTTACCCTCAGAGCTGACCGCATAAAGCTTCCCATCTACCGAGCCAAAATATATTGTGCCATCCAGACCAATTGCAGGTGATGACGTAATCCTTTTCTCAACTTCAAATTTCCATTTAAGTTTGTTTGTCTGTGCTCCCTTAAAAGGGCTGATCCCGGTGTGTCTCAAATCATGCCGAAACATCTGCCACGGAGAGTCGGCCGAGTTTGCAATAGAAAAGTGTACTCCAAGACCTGCAACTAAAACAAGAGTAGCCAATAAAACATTAAATATTTTTAAGAATGTCTTTGTGAACATAACGGCTTCCTGAAAATAGAATTTCTTTCCTTATTTCGCTCCAATAGCATAAACATTACCATCACTTGAGCCAAAATATATAGTCCTGTCTGGTCCTATCGTTGGCGAAGATCTTATTACACCACTGGTCTTAAAACTCCATAAATATGTTCCATCAGGACTTAATGCATAAAGCTTTTTATCCCAGGATCCGAAATAAATATTTCCGTCAGAATCAATTGCCGGAGAAGATGTTATAACGCCATTAGTCTTGAAAGTCCATTTCAAAATTCCATCAGGATTAAGTGCATAAAGACTACCGTCATTGGAACCAATGTAAACATTGCCATCCTTGCTGACGGCCGGTGAGGAATCAATCCATTTCTTTGTCTGGAAATACCACTTTTGTTTGCCATCAGGGTTTAGAGCATATAACCTGCCGTCACTACTTCCTTGGTAAATCGTACCGTCAGGTCCAACTGCCGGCGATGATGTAATCTGCCCTTTAGTTTTAGAGTGCCACTTTAACTTGCCATCAGGATCAAGTGCATATATGCGGCTGTCATTTGATCCAAAATATACTGTACCCTCATTGCCTATTGCAGGGGAAGAATCTACATACTTGCGGGTAGCAAAGGCCCATAGGATTTTTCCTGCAGGGCTTATCTTATACAGATAGTAATTATCCGAACCTAAAAAAAGGTTGCCATTGGCTGAGATCACAGGTGATGAAGAGATCCTGCCTTTTATTTGTATTTTCCACTTAAGTTTGCCATCTAAGTCTAAGGCCAATATTTTTCCGTTCCAGGCGCATACATAGATAACATTTTCTGAAATTGCCGGAGTAGAGAATATCTTGCTTCCAATATCGTAAGACCACTTAAGTGTGCCATCAGGTTTAATTGCATAAAGTCTCTTGTCTTGAGAACCTATGTATATTGTTCCGTCATGGTCAAGCACTGCAGAAGAATCCACAATATTCTCAGTATGAAAACTCCATTTAAGATTATTACTGTCCGGCCCTTGTAGTGTGCTTTGTCCTGTATGCAGGGAATCATGTCGGAACGCACTCCATGGTGTATTTAACCCCTGTGCGCAAACAACATACACCTTAGAGTAAGTAATTGTCATAATAGCAATTACAATAAAGATTGTTTTAAAAGCTGAAAGCCTTCTACATTTAAACTGAGTTGTTTTGATTTGTGTCATTTGTTATAATTTTTAGAATGAATAAACCGTACTTCACAACAATCTTACTCTTCGTACTTGCCGTCTGTCAATTCATTATGTACGTTGAATTGCAAGGTGCAGAAGCTATTCATGATAACGATAAAGTTTCTGACATTAGTGACTCTGCACAAGGCCCGACAATCTTTTTCGAGAAGCCGGACTTTGATTTTGGCCAGATCTTCAAAGGTCAAAAGGTTGAGCATATTTATGAGTTTGAAAATCGCGGCAAGGATATCCTAAATATTAGAAAGGTAAAAACATCATGTGGATGTACTGCCGCAATATTAACCAATAAAACTATTCCTCCCGGCAACACGGGAGAAATCAGGACCACATTCAATCCTGGTTCTCGTACAGGAAATGTAACTAAAAGTATATCCGTTATAAGCAATGATCTTGAGCGTCCCAGCTACAAATTAACGATTTCCGGCAAAATTATTGAAGATGTAAGTATCAAACCAAGGAATATTGATTTTGGTTCAGTTTCACTTGGAGAAAAGACAAGCAAAACAGTTACAATTAAATCACAAACCAAGCCTGATTTTAAGATAAAAAAAATTACACCGTCCAAACCATTTATAAATGCTTCAATTACTGAAGAGAAAAATGGTGAATATATTATCAAGGTAGCATTGGAGAATAATCCTGAAATTGGAAGATTCAGTGGTGGGATATATCTGGAAACAAACAGCCAGAGGCAAAAAAAGGTTACTGTACCATTTTTTGGAGAGATAGTAGGGGATGTTACCACTTACCCTAAGAAAATCCATTACGGCTTTGTCACCAGAGGAAAAGAGTTAACTCATAACCTTTTCGTTAAGATTAACAAAAATAACATAAAAATATTAAGTATTAAGACCTCTCCGGATTATGTCAGTTCAGAAATTGTTGAAGAAGGTAGTAAAGATAATCACCATTACTTAATCGAAGTGAAATTACATGCAGAAGCTGCTGCCGGAGAGATTTGCGGGCTATTAGAGCTTTATACAAATAGTGAAATTCAGCCTGTTGTAATAATACCCATAATGGGAGAAATAGAGGAAGGGTAAATACCGGTACTGCAAATCTTTCATAACGGCATGCAGGGAAGCTTATAATGATCAGGATTATCAAACAATATTCAGTCTTTAAAACCTTAATCATAGTTTTTACGTTGCTGGTTTTATCAAATCAGAATAATGACAGGCTTTATGGAAATGAAACCGGTGAAAGCCTGAATGAAACATCTGAAACTGCTATAAACGTCATCTTTACCGGTGAGGAAAATGGCTATTTAGAACCCTGTGGTTGTTCTGAAAAAGAGCTTGGCGGGCTTCCAAAGCGACATTCATTAATCAATCTTCTGCGAGAAAGAGATGAAAACTGGATTCTCTTAAGTCTTGGAGACCTCCCCGGCAAGGTCGGCAGGCAAGACGAAATCAAAATGGAAACAACACTTAAGGCATTAGGCCAGATGGGTTACGCTGCACATAATATTGGCGAGAAGGATATCAGCATGGGTATTGATTTGTTAGGATATCTGTCCCAGATAAGTAGTGTTGAATTTATTTCAAGTAATATCGTTAATCCTAATCCACAGATTCTCAAAATAAAACCTTATGTTGTAAAAGAGATAAAGATAAAAGAGGTAACGGTAAGGGTTGGTATTTTAGGCATTGTGTCGCCAGAGCTTATTGATGATGCCTATCAGGAAATAGAGGTTGTTGATCCTGTTGAGTCGCTTAAGCCTTTACTAGACAAACTGAGCGATAAGACAGATCTCTTAATATTGCTTTCTCACACAGAAATAGAGGATTCTGTAAAGATTGCAGAAGCCTATCCGGGATTTGACTTAATAATCTCAGGCCACAGGGTTGACAGGCCAAGTCTCTATCTTGAAAAAGTGAAAGATACATATGTAGTTCCGGTAGGGGAAAAGGGTAAATATCTGGGAACAGTTACCATGCCACCAAAACTTAGTCGGACAGATGAAAACAGGCCTTCTAATAGTAATTTGCCCGCTGTTGAAATAATATCATTAGATGAAAGATTTGAGGATTCACCTGAAATAAAGATGCTGTTAAAGATTTATCAGCAAAGACTCAGGGATGAAGAACTGTTAAAAAGGGTGTTTAAGGTTGATACCCCATCAAACCTTACATATATAGGGAATGATGATTGTGCTGTCTGTCACAATAAAATTTTCAAACACTGGGAAAACACAAGTCACGCCTCAGCATACGAGACTTTGTTGAAAGTTGAACATGAATATGATCCTGAATGCATAGAGTGCCACACCACCGGCTTAAACTATTTTACAGGTTTCGTCACCATTGAGTCAACACCGGGATTGAAGGGGGTCGGTTGTGAAAGCTGTCATGGACCCGGAAGCGCTCACAAAGAGACACAATCAAAAAATTATGGTATGGTCGATGCGGATAGTTGTATAATCTGCCATGAAGATGAGCATAGCCCCGGCTTCCAATTTAAGGATTACTGGCAGAAGATAATACATCCACCTGAAGATAAAAGTCGTAATTCCTACAACTAAAAAAAGGCAAGTTTATTCTTATGT
>Ga0208894_1002153_pt1 | contig 11025 bp, 12 predicted proteins | sample ETNtaG_12_FD_185752 | JGI IMG/M metagenome (GOLD analysis project Ga0208894, IMG submission 185752) | Marine microbial and viral communities from oxygen minimum zone, Eastern Pacific Ocean - ETNP201306SV49 (SPAdes) (version 2) | ecosystem: Environmental > Aquatic > Marine > Oceanic ... | reverse complement strand
GCAGATCTACCCGTGCGATGTCAAGTGGCTAGAGGCGCGCAAGATCTGTGCTGTTGCTTCTGCAGATGCGGGAATTCTTCTTTTTTGGGCTGGTCTTCGAGGGTTGCTCGCCAACACATCAATTCAGGATTTATGGAGATGTCGTGAGCTGATTGGAATGCACCGAATCTATTCGGGATCGCTCCATGTGCTTTCAACATGTAATTCCTGCAGTTGATGGTTGGAGACATCTGCAGGGGCTTGGGTCATTAGGCAGCGGGCTTGTTGGGTTTTTGGGAAGGCGATCGTGTCGCGGATCGATTCTTCCCCTGTTAACAGCATCACGATCCGGTCCATTCCAAAGGCCAGACCACCATGAGGTGGAGCACCCATCTCGAGGGCATCGATCAGGAAGCCAAATTGCTGATTAGCTTCTTCTAGAGGCAGACCGATAGTTTGTAGCACCTGTCTTTGTAGTTCGGCATTGTGGATGCGCAATGATCCACCACCAAGTTCCAGGCCATTCAGCACCAGGTCATATGCCTGGGCACGGGATTTAGGCAGGCGCTCTATCCAGGCGTCAGGATCGTCGCCGAGATCTTCTTGGTTGGGTGCGCAGAAGGGGTGATGAAGAGCTTCAAGGCGGTTTTCGTCAACGTTTAACTCGAACATTGGGAAGTCCACTACCCAGAGGAATTGCCACAGGTTGTTGTCTTGATCATTGGGGATCAGAGCCAGCTCATGACCAAGGAATTGCCGCACCCGATCGAGGGCCTTATTGACTGTGGCTGTATCACCGGCCCCAAACAAGATCAGGTCGCCGGCTTTTGCCCCAGTGCATTTCAGTAGTGCAGCTTTTTGTTTGTTGCTGAGGTTGTCCTTGATTGCACCGATGCTGTCGATTTCATCTGCATCGCGTACTCGGATGAAAGCCAAGCCACCAGCTCCGGCGGTCTGGGCTTCGCTGAAAATATCGCCGCCAGGTTTGATGCGCACGTTGCTGACGCTCTCATTACCTCCTGACACGACTATGCACTTCACGGAACCACCAGCGGCCACGGCACCTGAAAACACTTTGAAGCCCACATCCTTGACAATGTCACTGACGTCATTGAGCTCCATCCCGTAGCGGGTATCGGGCCTGTCAGTGCCATAGCGGTTCATGGCCTCATGCCATGTCATGCGTGGGAAGGGGAGTGGAAGCTCGATTCCTTTTGTTGCCTTCCAGATGGCAGCAATCAGTCGTTCATTGAGGTCAAGGATCTCGTCCTGGCTCATGAAGCTCATCTCCATGTCCAGTTGCGTAAATTCTGGTTGCCGATCAGCGCGCAGATCTTCGTCTCGGAAGCAGCGGGCGACTTGGTAGTAACGCTCTAGGCCGCCCACCATCAGCAACTGTTTGAACAGCTGGGGTGACTGTGGCAATGCAAACCATTCGCCTCCACATACACGGGAAGGGACCAAGTAGTCGCGGGCACCTTCTGGAGTGGATCGCGTCAAAACAGGTGTTTCCACCTCGATGAAGCCTTCGTCTTCAAGAAAACGTCGTGCTGTCTTGATGGTGGCGTGTCGGAGGTGCAGGTTGCGCCGCATGCGCTCCCGCCGTAGATCCAGATAGCGATGGCGCAGCCGCAGTTCTTCTTTGACAGGTTCTTCGTCGTGGATTGAAACCGTGAAGGGCATGGTGCCTGTTACTGGATTCAGGACTTTGAGAGCATCGGCTAAGACTTCTATTTCTCCAGTTCCAAGCTTGCTGTTGATGGATTCATCAGGTCGGGCTCTGACCCGACCACTGATATGCAGCACCGTTTCATTACGCAGGTTTTCGGCAGTTTTGAATAGCTCAGCACCTTGATCTGGATCCACGGTGATCTGTACGGTTCCACTGCGGTCTCGCAGATCGATGAAGATCACTCCGCCATGGTCGCGACAGCGGTCAACCCAGCCACATAGTTGAACGTTGGAGGCGATGTGTTCACTGCGCAGGTTGCCGCAACCGTTGCTGCGCATGAGGAAAGCTTCAGTATGAGAAGTGAGTTTCCCACAGGAGCTCTTTCAGTTGAAGGATGCACGGCGGTAAAAGGGCCGCTTCACCACCGTCGCTGGATGATTCTTGCCACGGATCTCTACCTCCAGCACATTGCCGATGTGGGCTAGTGCTGTGGGGACATAGGCCATGGCAATAGCTTCTCCCAGAGTGGGTGACCAAGTGCCGCTGGTGATTTCTCCTACTTTTTCATTGTTGTGCAGCACTGGGTATCCATGACGTGCAATGGCTCGTCCCGGTAGCTTCAGGCCGATTAGTCGGCGAAGAGGACCTTGTTCTGCTTGCTGCTCTAAGGCAGTTCGCCCAATGAATTGGGCGGGAATTTCTAGGTGCACCAACCAGCCGAGGCCAGCTTCGAAGGGTGTTGTGTTGATGTTCATATCTTGTCCGTATAGATGCATTGCTGCTTCTAGGCGCAGTGTGTCCCTGGAACCGAGCCCGCATGGGCTGATCCCTTTAGCGAGTAGTGAGAGCCAAAGGGCGCGCCCGGCCTTTGCATCCAGCAGCAGTTCAAAGCCGTCTTCTCCGGTATAACCAGTTCGTGCAATAAAGACTGATTCGGGTTGTTCTGTTCCTAAACCGTTGAATTGAATGTTGCGATGGCCGAAGCGTGGGAGGTTGACCAGTGATTCGCCACTCAGGCTTTCCAGCACTTCTCTAGTTTGGGGACCTTGAACTGCTAGCAACACGCCATTGGCTTTGGCATCCGAGGTGACGATGTCTGTGGTTGCTAAATGTTGTTTTAACCAGGTGGTGTCTGTTTCGGCGCACGCTGCGTTAATCACTATCAGCAGACTTTCTTTTTCCCCTTGATTGCTTTCAATGTCGTAGATGACCAGGTCATCTACGATCCCGCCTTTTTCGTTGAGCAGCACCGTGTAGCAGGCTTCTCCAGGGCCGATGCGATGTAGGTCGGTGGGAACCAATGCCTGCAAGGAGTCTTTGGGATTGGTTCCTTCAAGACGAAGCACACCCATATGAGAGACGTCGAACATTCCTCCGTGCTTACGCACTGCCTGATGTTCTTGGAGTAAGCCGGAGAACTGCAGCGGCATTTCCCAGCCGGCAAAGGGGACCATTCGGCCACCGGCGTCTCGGCAGAGTTCATGGAGGGGTGTGTATTGCAGAACCAAGGGGTTTAAAGAGTTAGTGCCGAAATCCTATGGAGTGTCTTCTTCTGTCTGCAGAAGTGGAAGGAAAGCCGCAGATTTGATTACATCAGTCGTCCGATCACAAAACAGTCCTTACCCTTGGCATCAATCGGGGATTGAATATGTCCACGAGAGCCAGCTGCAAAACCTGTGAGCACTGTGGTGAAGGCCAGTTTGAGGATGGGGGCTGGTGTCGAATGAGGCAAATTACCGTTCATCACGAGTTGGCGCAGTTTGCTTTGTGTCATCACTGGATGGAACAAGCGCCATCGCTGCCAGTGCTGAACGAGAAAGCACCTGAACGCCACATGGATCGTCAGCTTGAGCTAGGCCGTGCCTTGGTTGGCTCCTTTCGTAAGCAGCTTTGATTAGTTGCTGATTCCAAGCATTTTGAATTAGCGAGTGCTCAAGAGATACCTACTGTTCGCTTTATTTAGATCTTTCTTGCCGGCTGAGCAGCATTAACAAGCTGCGAGTTACTTTTGCGGCAAGAACACTACTCATTCCTGAAGTATCAAGCTGGGGAGCTAGTTCCACTACATCGGCGCCAACGAGTTGATGTCCTTTAAGTACTTCTATGACCGCAGCGAAGTCGCGCCATAAAAAGCCGCCTGGTTCTGGTGTGCCTGTCCCCGGCAGCACGCATGGGTCGAACCAATCCAGATCCATTGTCAGATAGATAGGTTGGCCTTGATGTGCAGCAAGGGCTTTGGCTAGCTCAGTTGCTGCTTTGCCGGGGGTATGGCTCACTAATCGTTTCTGTTCGTGTAATTCCACAAATTCTGCGCGTGTTCCACTGCGGATGGCTAATTGCAGTAGCTGACTACTGGGTAGTACCTCCAGGCAACGGCGCATGGCACAGGCATGATTATGTTTTGCACCAAGCCATTCTTGGCGTAGATCTGCATGGGCATCCAGTTGCAACAGCACTAGATCCGAATGGCATTCAGTCATGGCGGCCACTGCGCCAGTGCTGATTGAGTGCTCTCCGCCAAGCATTAACGGCTTAAGACCTATCGCCAAAATGTGTTGGGTGGCTTGTTTGACTGCTGCTACAACTGGCTCGGGATCACCGTAGGGAATTTCAACGGCGCCAAGGTCGGCGAAGTTGATGTCTTCTAGATCTAGATCAAGTTGTGGGCAGTAGGTCTCTAGGCCGTTGCTGACTTCGCGGATTGCTGCTGGGCCGAAGCGGCTGCCTGGCCGGAAGGATGAGGTGCCGTCGTAAGGAACGCCAAAAAGTCCAACGTTGCATCCTTCAGGATCGCGTCGGGCAGCCATGAAGATCGCACCTTCATCGTCGAATTTTGTTTCAGTGATTGCTGTGTTTTGGGGCATCAAGCCAGCTCCCTTTCAATAAAGGCTGGTATTGCTTCAAAGGCACCCTGTTGCCAGCGGGGGCTCCAGATTTCACAGCCTTTGGATACTGCCGCAGCTCGCGCTGGTAGGGGGTTGCGATAACGGGGACCATCGACTGCGGCGAAGGTCCAGCTCCACCAGCCGCTCGGATACATCGGCACCGAGCCGTATAGGGGATCTGCATGGCCGAATACCTCACGAATCAGGCGAACGGTGTCGATGTGAACCTGTCGAAACGCTTCTGGTGACTCGCTTTGACTAGCAAAAACTCCCCCTGGCCTGAGGATGCGCCGGCACTGCTTGAAGAAGGCCCGATTGAACAGGCCTTCAGCGGGCCCACTCGGATCTGAGCCGTCCACAAGCACCACGTCGTAGGAGGCTTCTGCTGCATTGGCAGTCCAGGCAATGCCATCTTCTAGGTAGAGATGTAAGCGGGGGTCGTTCCAGGCATGGCCTCCCAGGCTAGGTAGATGTTGTTTGCTCAGTTCCACCACTCGGCCATCAATTTCCACCATGTCTAGATGCTGCACCTCTTGGTGGCGCAGGCATTCTCTTGCCGTGCCGCCATCTCCGCCGCCAATAACCAATACCCGTTCAAGTTGATCAGCGCTGCAGAGGGCTGGGTGGACCAGGGATTCGTGGTAATGACGTTCTTGGTGTTCTGCGGTCATCCAGCAGCCGTCGAGTAACAATCCTTTCCCATAGCGACTGCTCTCGATCACAGTGATTCGCTGGAATGGGCTGATTTCATCAACCAGCACACGACCTTGAAGGCCATAGCGAACGCCCTGGTGGTGTTCATCAATCCAGCCGCTTGATGTTGCTGGAGGGCTTGTCATGGCAACTAGGCGTGCAACCTTCTTTTAGCTAAGTCTCCCGTAGGGCCGGGATGTCAGCTATGGAGCGATGGCGTGAGAACTTATCCTCAAGGAGCGCTTGGTGATTCCTGCTGGCAGAACTTATATTTTGGACAACTAAATCACGTGTTGGCCATCACTCAAGAGAGAAAAAGCTTAAACTTTATATTTTTTGTTTTGGTTGATAAAAAGATTTTGGTAGTAAATTACCCCTGATTATTGCTTAGCATGGCTGGGCACACCTTTTGATTAGGTATTAAGTTTTTAGTCATCAACTGTGGGTTTGTCTTGACGTTTTTGCTTTAAAACTCCCCGCTGTTTCTTGCTTTCTACTCTACGTTTTTTTGCACTACGACTGGGCTTGGTTGGTTTTCTAGTTTTTGATGGAGGCTTCAGGCTTTCACGTATTAGATCTGCCATGCGTGCGAGTGCTAACTGCCGGTTTTGGTATTGCGATCTTTCTTCAGATACAACAACACGTATTGAACCTGCTACTACTCGGCTGCCAAGTCGATCAATAAGGCGCTGCTTACGCGCTGGACCAATCGAAGATGATGTTTCTATATCAAATAATAGTTCAACTCTTGAATCAGTTTTATTCACGCCTTGTCCACCAGGCCCAGAAGATCTTGAAAATCGCCAATGAAGTTCCCCAGCGGGGATCGTAAGACGTGGATTGACTTTTAAATCAGGCATTGAGTTAAAGAATATCGTTTTTTTGCGTGTGCGATAAAGCTATAAATCTTTCATATCGACTGCTAGAAATGGATTATTGATCATTCATCCTTCGCTTGATCCTGGCCTTGACTTTGACGGTTTCGAAACGCTCTCTCACCTGACCACAACGCAATAGCAACTAGAACGGCGGTAATAGTGAGTGGAAAATCACTAAGGGTTATGGCAAAAACTTGATTGATCATGATTGGTTGAAGCAAAAGAAGAGGCATTGAGTTTCACTGTTGAATACTTACATTATTCACCTCTGTTGGTTGAATGCTTCAATGTGCTTTGGTTAGATATTTTACTGGCGCTAGCTTCTGCACGGATCTCTGCTTTGGCGGCTTGCCAGAGTTGCTCAAGTTCAGCTAGTGATTGGTCGTTAATTTGGCCGTCGATAGCAGCTTCAACGCGGGAAAATCGTTCGAGGAAGCGTTGATTTGTTCCGACAAGACCCTCTTCTGGGCTGAGGCCGCACCAGCGAGCAACATTCACCACTGTGAACAGCACATCGCCAAGTTCTGTTTGTGCATGGTTGAGGTCATTGTTGGCGACGGCTTCTTTGAGTTCCTCGAGCTCTTCGTGCACTTTTCCCCATACTCCATCGATGGTGTTCCATTCGAAGCCAATCGCAGCAGCTTTTTTGGAGATAACCATTGCTCCAGCCAATGCTGTTTGACCTCGTATTTTGCTGCGCAGACGATCGCTGATAGGACTAGTAGAGGGTGCGTTGGCTTGTTCGGTAACTTTGATCGACTCCCAGTTTTGTCGCACTGCCTCGCTATCAACAGCTACTTCATCTGCAAAAACATGGGGGTGACGGCGAATCAACTTTCTGCTGATACCACGGGCGATGTCTTCGAGATTGAAGCGTCCATCTTCGCTAGCAATCTGAGCATGTAGCACTACTTGTAGAAGCAGATCTCCCAACTCTTCATTGAGGTGGTTGTCATCGCCATGGCGGATGGCATCGGCCACCTCGTGTGCTTCCTCAAGCACGCAGGGAATCAATGAGCTATGGCTTTGCTCTAGATCCCATGGGCAGCCTCCTTCTGGATCTCTTAATTGGGCTACTACGTTGATCAGTTCAGTGATGGCTTCTGATGTTGCATGTTGGTTTTCGGCAACCATGGCCATTGGTCTGTGGTTACCTACCTTCTCATCGATGGCGCCAGCGGTGCCACTCGGCCGGAAGTGGATCACGATCGAGAATTAGGTGTAGCCAAGCGCTGGCTTCCAGACCGAGCAGTAGTGACAGGATGGGCTGAAGATTAAGCCCCACTTGCTCTTTGAATACCTTGGTGACGCTAACCAGCGTAGGAAAACCGAAAGGTTGCAAAAGCATCAGTAGTAGGGCTGTCCAACTCATCAGGTAGACCAGCCTCAGCCCGGTGCCGATCAGAGGACCGTGTGAGAAGAGGGAGCGATGGGGAATTAGTTTGCGGTAAGGCCACCAGAGTCCTTTGAATGGCCCCCAGCGTTTGAGTGCCTTTGAGCGTGTATCTAAGTCAGGAGAGAGCCAAAGCCCGCCGATCGCAAATGCCAGGCCACCGATCAGACCATTGGCTAAGCCCGCTATAAGGCTAAGAAAGAGGCAAAATGGCAGACACCAGAAGCATGTGGCGTTGTCGTGTTGTTTGCCTGAGGCCATTGCTGCTTAGAGAGAGTTGAGCCCAGCTGTACTCGTTAGTGCAGAATTGTCTATTAAGGGCGATTAGCTCAGCGGTAGAGCGCCTGCCTTACAAGCAGGATGTCGCTGGTTCGAACCCAGCATCGCCCATTTCCCCATTAGGCATCTGCAGTTGGGGTTCATGGCCAGTCTCAAGTCTACTTTTGACTCCTATGTGATGAATCACTCTTCTCTCCTAGGCAAGCTGGTTTGTACTTCTGATAGTCGAGGTCTCTCGGTCTTGAGGGAAATTGTTCCTTTGCAGTTTTGAGAGTTATGCAGGGTGGCTTCAGTTTGTGCATTACTCCAACTGCTGCAGCTGAGCTGGGCCGACAGGCTGCTTTTGCCGGCACAGCGGGTTTGATGCATCTCGATTTGGTTGAGGACACCTGTGATGAAGGTTGGTTGCATGTTCGACTGCGCCCCGGTCATTGCAGCGGTATTCCGGTGGCAAGGGCTGATGGCATCACTCTTTATGCACCAGAGAATCAGCTTTCTTTAATTGCCGGTCTAATCCTTAATTATCATGGAGATCTGAGTGGCGGCGGTTTCTTGATCAGTTCGCCTTACGGAGCTGAAAGCTGCGCCTGTGGTGGAGGTTTTCGCCTTGCCACAAAAGATGAGTAGTGACTTCTTTTTTGTAAAGTCGAATCTAAGCTTTGAAGGGAAAATGAACTAGATACAGCGCAATTGTCTGCTCTATGAATTCATCTGTCGGCAGGATTCTGGGGGGATTATCAGTTCTTAATGCTCTTTGTGTGTGAGTTCTGCACAGTGGAGATCGCAAGAAAACCTGGTCTGTAATGAGAATTTCAGGGCAGTTTCTGACATTTTTGGCAGCTCTCGCACAGACCAAAGAACTCCAGTGTGTGGAAGATCAGCTGAAAATCATGACTTTGCTCTTGCGGGATGTTGAGGTTGTGCAAAGGGCAATGCTCGATCGGTAGCGTTTGGCCGCAGTCCACACATGTGAGGTGATGGAGGTCCCTTTCCACTGGCGCATAGAGAGCTTCACCTGTAGGCAGGTGTCGGCATCTCACCAATCCTCGTTGTTGAAGCTGTCGCAAGTGTCTGTATACGGTCGCAAGCCCCATGGCATATGGACTGTCCTGCAAGGCTCGATGAAGCTGCTGTCCGCTCATTTCATCGCAACAGCCGCGCAGTTCCTTCAATAGTTGGTTCTGTCGGATTGTGGGTTGGCTGTTATCGACAGGCATGGAGGATCGCGCTCATTTGCTCTTCTAGCTCAGACGAGCTGTCAAGAGGATTTCCTTTGAAAGAGATTATTTTCAGGAAGTGTGCACTGCTGTTGTTGATGCCTTTTTTAGTTGGCTTGGCTTTCACAGTTACTGGAATAGAAAAAGGTCATGCTGATCACTATCCATCAGCTTCAATCGCTCGTGACTGAATCAGCAGTTTCAAGATTTTAGAAACTGAATGTGACACCGGTGCCGACATGGTGCTGCCAGCCTTTACCCCAGCCTGAGCCTCCTTTTGAGCTATAGGCGGGCTGCCAGTGGGCGAACACAACGGTGTTGCTGGCGACTGGATAGGTAAGTCCCAGTTCGCCTGCGAAGTCGGTGCGCTGTTCTAATCCTGAGTAACTACCCGGTACGTAGAAGCGAGGCCCTGCGTTCAGGGTCAGGTTTAACTTGTCGATATTGAAGCCGACCCCAAGACGGGGATCGGTGTAGTTGCCCATCCAGGTGCCGTCCGTTTCCCAGCCCTGTCGATGATCAAGCGAGAGATAAACCCCATCGATGAGGTCTTCAATGCGATCGCCAAGGGCAAAGTTGACGTCTCCATCACCGAGTGCCCAGAGCACTTTCGCTCCTAGTTCACTCTTGAGTCCTTTTATGTCTTCGTCTTGATCCTGAGTGACGTAGTAGGGATTCCAGGAGACCGAGAGGCTCAGGCGGTCGTTGGGTGCATAGCGCACTTGTAGGGAACCGCGGACATCAGTGCGCTTGTAGTCACTGTTGTGAGAGTCATGTCCCGAGTGATCAGCATGCTCGTCATGGCCATCGTCTTCATGGCCATCGTCATCGTGCATGGCATGGTCGTCATGATCTTCGTGATCATCGTCTTCATGCTCGTCATGGTCATCGTCGCTATGGCTATCTGTTCCCTCGTCATGATCATCGGCATGAACCTTGCCGTAAAAGTGTTCTGCTTCTCCCCACACCAGGGCTGGTCCAATGGAGGCCTCAATCGCGATGCTGCCGCCATTCTCAAGACCCCATTCCATTTCCAGGCCAACCAGACCATCAATGGCGTAGTGCTCAGGGTTGCCATCGAGGTTGGTCATGAACCCCCCATGGCCTTCGATTGTTAGCACAGGGGAAGCGCTGAATTCTCCAGCCTCTAAGGCTTTTTCTCCACCTCCTCCATGGTTATGGTTGCCACCGGCAACGCTGGGACGGCTGAGGCTTGTTTCAAGTGTTGCTGGAGTAAGAAGTAGCGCTAGAAGCAAAAACTGTTGACGATTGAAGAGACGATGAGACATTCGTTTTTCTAGTAATTAATTGAAAGGGATTTAAAAATGGTGAAAATGAATGGTGAAATTTTCTCTTCAACGAATCGCTGACCATCGCGCAATTAGTGCATCGGCAGCGGCCTGATCACACTGGCCTCCTTGGCCTTTGACCACAGTGCAAATGTTCAGCGTTGCCGTGCCAACTGTGGAGCGATTGGGAGCGAGGCCATCCGCGAATAGGGGGGCACCATTGATTGGCACTCCGGTGCTGCGGCTGATGCGACGCAGGGTTTTGCTGATAGGAAGAGATTCGGGAAACAGAGTTTGGGCGCCGGATCCCTGCACTTTGGCTGTGATTGCCCTAAGGCTGGAAGGTCGCAACACACCGCCTGTGGTGAAGGAATCGAGCATGGTGATTTGTCTCAGCCCATAGCGATTCGTTAGGTGGCTATAAGCCTGGTGTTCACTCACGAGAACGCGCTGATTCTCAGGAATAGTGGCGAACTGCTTAGTGCCCCAATCACCAAGGGCATTGAGGACGTTAATAGCTTCTGCCGCCCGGGCAGCCAATGCAGACCGTTGCGATGCAGGTAGGACTGGAGCGAGACGATCAGCAACAACGGCAACCATTGCGGCTGAGTTGGCGGGATCGTGCCAGACGTGGGGATCTGAGCCATCGTTAGCTGGCAGTGCCTTCTCAGCCACGGCAATCACCTTGGCTGAGCCGCTGATTTTGTTTGCACTCGGGGTGAGCTTGAAGCCGTTATGCA
>Ga0208894_1002114_pt1 | contig 11166 bp, 8 predicted proteins | sample ETNtaG_12_FD_185752 | JGI IMG/M metagenome (GOLD analysis project Ga0208894, IMG submission 185752) | Marine microbial and viral communities from oxygen minimum zone, Eastern Pacific Ocean - ETNP201306SV49 (SPAdes) (version 2) | ecosystem: Environmental > Aquatic > Marine > Oceanic ... | reverse complement strand
AGAATACTGGGTCATATCACCCTGAATGAAGATGATATTGTCGTGGATATTGGGAGTAATGACAGCACTTTATTACAGGGTTACCCTGAGGACAAGGCAACGCTGGTAGGGTTTGACCCTACGGGTGAAAAATTTGGGAAATATTATCCTGATCACATCACCCTTTTTGTTGATTTTTTCAATGCGAAAACTTTTAAAGATAAGTTTGGCGATAAGAAGGCCAGGATAATTACCTCAATTGCCATGTTTTATGACCTCGATGAGCCGCTTGAGTTTGTCAGGGAAGTATTTGATATTTTGTTAGATGATGGAGTCTGGGTTTTTGAGCAAAGTTATATGCCTTTTATGCTGGAAGCAAATTCGTTTGACACGATTTGTCATGAGCATCAGGAATATTATCGTCTCAAAGAAATCCATTGGATGATGAAAAAGGTGGGATTCAAAATTGTCGACATTGAATTCAATCAGGTGAATGGGGGAAGTTTTTCTGTCACCGTGGCAAAACCTGATTCTCCGCTACAAGAAACGTCAGACCTTGCCAGGCTGTTGACAGAGGAAGAGAACAAGGGTTTGAGCACGAACAAACCTTATGATGACTTTGGAGCTCGAATTAATGAGTTTAAATCCAGCCTGCGTCAACTTCTGGATAAAATTCATAGCGAAAATGGTTTGATTCTTGGGTATGGTGCCTCAACCAAAGGAAATATCCTTTTGCAGTTTGTCGGTATTACATCAAAGGATATACCTTATATGGGAGAGGTGAATGCTGATAAGTTTGGCAGTTATACTCCGGGAACCTTGATACCTATAATTTCAGAGGATGAAGCAAGGAAAATGAATCCGGATTATTTCTTTGTTTTTCCATGGCACTTTAAGGACTTTATTCTAGAAAAAGAAAAATCTAATGCTGGGAAAAGTTATTCGCTGTTATTCCCGCTCCCGTCAATCGAAATAATTTAAACTCGTCGCCAACGGATTCAATCCGTGAAAATCTTTGTGTTCTGATGCAAGAGGGAAGGCTAAAAAGAAACTCTGATGATAAAAAACCTTTTTAAAAAAATATCCCGCCCACTGAATTATATTCGGCTGAAGACTCGACCTTGGCGAAGAAAGAGACATGAGTTGGAAAGAAGGTTGTTGGAGGTGGAAAAGATAATGGGCTCGATGGTGAAATTGTATTCGTGGGACCTGAGGAAAAAAATTCTGGATCAGCCAAGGTATATGGAAGAAAAAAGACTGTTGAGATTCGGGTTCAAGGTGTATTCACAAAATGAAGAAGATGGAATCATCAATGAAATTTTCCAACGTATTGGAACGACAAATAAAACGTTTGTTGAGATTGGTGTGGGTAATGGATTGGAAAATAATACCCTGCATCTTTTGCTGCAAGGCTGGAACGGTTTGTGGGTTGATGGCGCCTGGAAATTTGTTGATCAGATCAAACAAAAATTCGCATTCTCTTTGAACAATGGAACCTTGAAGGTCAGACATGCCTGGGTCCAGAGGGAGAATATCAATGAATTAATTGCAGAGGGACCTGAAGGGGGGCGGACACTTGACTTGCTGAGCCTAGATATCGATGGTAACGATTATCACGTCCTGGAAGCCATTGAATCATTAAACGCGAGAGTGGTGGTGATTGAGTATAACCCAAAGTATCCACCTCCGGTCAAATGGGTCATGGCACATAATCCCGACCACTGTTATGATGGCTCTGATTATATGGGGGCCTCACTGGGAGCTTTCGAAAATTTGCTAAGTGGAAGAGGATATAAATTAGTGGGATGTAATCTGTTAGGCGTAAATGCCTTTTTCGTTCGAGAGGATTTGGTGGGAGATCACTTTCATGATGATTGTTCGGCAGAAAATCATTACGAACCGGAAAGGTTTTTTTTAAACGATGGATTGGCGCCTCTGCACGCGGCTAATTTTGGTCCTTTTGAAATCAAATAGAGATAGGTGTTGTGGTTGAAAAATGTCATCAAATATACCGTTCACCCTCATTATAGCGGACTGTACTCCAGAGGCTTCCATCGCGGATTGCCTCAAGAACCTATCAAGCTGGTCTCCTCGCAAGATCATTGTATCGAATAACCTCAATCCTGAAGAAAGGTTCCCTGATAATCTCGTTGCCGAATCGATTTTCTGTGACTCAAAAAGCATTCTGCGGTTATGGGAAAGAGGCATCAAAGAAAGTAAAACCCAATGGAACCTTCTCATAACCTCCAATGAAATTGTCACCGGGCAACTCAAAATTTCTATCGAAAAACAGGTTAAAAATGATCCCAATTCGCAAGAGCTATTCAAGTTAAAGAAAAAGATTATTTTTTTAAAAAAAGTTTTGAAGTACCCATTGGAGTGGCCCTGCGAGTTTCCTTCCAGTCTTGTTTTTATTCCGGATATAAAAAATTTCAGCTTAGAACCAGGGCGACATGACGCGAGCTCCTTTCTTGAGGGTGAACTGGTTCACTTCAGCAAACCATCGCTCAATGAAAGTGTGCAGGAGATAACGCGCCTTGCTGAAAACTATGCGGACAATAAGTTTCTGTCTGGCAGGGAATGTGGTCTGGCGGCTCTGATATTCCAATCTTTTTGGCAACCGAGTTCAGAATTTATTAATAACCTGATCTTTAAAAAGGGATTTCGTGAAGGTTATGAGGGAGTGGTGTTTTCTGTTTTAGGCGGCATGATCTCTTTGCTTGGCTTGCTAAGATATTATGAGAAGTATTTTCGTGAGGGGGGAAGGATATCGCGAAATAAGGACGATATCAAAAATGTCCTCGTTATTAAACTGGGCGGGGCCGGTGACGTTATCCTGGCAACACCAGTCATAAGGAATTTAAAAAACCTTATTCCTGACGTTAAGCTTCATGTTCTGGTCTTGAAGGATGTTGCTTCTTTACTTGATAATAACCCTTATATAGACAGCACGACCCTGATCAATTTTGACGACAGCGCACAGGAAATAGTAAAGATTGCCGACTCGTTTAATCAATATAATATAGATTTGACCATCAACCTCCAGTCAACAAACTTTTCCACCAAAGTCCTGAGGAAGATTTCCTCGCGCTGGAAAATTAATCGCAGTTATTATTTTCGAGATAAATTTACTGACGTTCTGGTTGGTTTTGCGAATACCTACCGCTCGGTGATAGATAGAGATCTTGATATTCTAAGGTCCATAGGACTAGAGCCTGTCGATAAATTTACAGAAGTATTTCCGGCTGAAGATGAAGTGGCCTGGGCAAAGCAGTTCTTTTCCGAAAATGGTTTGTCGCGCGATAAAAAAACGGTGATTGTTCATCCTTGCAGTTCGCTGGCAATCCGGTCCTGGGGAATCGAAAATTTTGCTCTTGTTTGTAAAAATCTTATTTCCGAGGATCATTGTCAAATCATTATCAATTGTTCGCCAAAAGAATTGGATAGTGTTGCCCCGATAAATAATTTAGCCCCTGAGGTGTGCGTGTTCTCCGGGTCGTTGAGGGAACTTCTCGCGTTAATAAATGAGGCAGATTTGTTTGTTGGAAACGATTCCGGTCCATCGCAATTTTCGGCGGCGCTCAATATCCCCACCATTACGATGAACGGGCCCAGTACGTCCAGTATCTATAGAGACCCTGACCTGTTTCAAGGTCAACATTACACATTCAATAAAGAGGTCCATTGCCGCGATCTTTTCCATTCGCAGTGCATGTTGAAAACGGACCCGGTCACGAATCACCCCGTTTGCGATGAAATGATTTGCCTTGATTTCACGGTTGAAGAAGTGACCTTGAAAGCTCAGGAATTATTGAAGTCATCAGGTAAGCGTAATCCTGAATAAGGGCTGTCAGGCCAGAAGCTGATTCACTTTCTCCCATACCATTTCAACAGTGATTGAGTCAAAGAAATTGGATTGATCTGTTGGCGCGTGATCCAGCGTGTCCATTGCAGTCGATTGCAAGACCTGGCATAGCTGTGGATCTATCTGGCAGGGACCAGAGTCACTCGGGTGGGTTGGGCCAAACAGGGCGATGGTTGGAACTTTGGTGGCGAAGGCGAGATGCATCGGGCCGGTATCTGTTGTGATCATAAGCCGGGCCTGATCTATGAGTGCACAATTGGCGCGAAGTGAGCGGTGGTGGGCGTGAGTAACGCGTTCCTTATTGATTTGATTTTCTATTTCTTCAATCGTTTGAGCATCTTCTGGTCCGCCGCCAAGGATTATTCCCAGTGAAGTGTTTTCAAGAATGAGTTTTGCCAGGGAAGTCATTCTTTCGCTGGGCCACCGTTTGTGGGGAAGCGATGCTCCAACATTGAGATAAACAAATTCTTTGCTTTTCATTTGATTTTGCTCAAGAAAAGAAATTACCTCAGCATTGTCCTTGTCATTTAAAAAAATATCCATTTGCACGCCATCTGATTCAACGCCTGTTTTCTCAACGAGTGCCATACGTCGAAGAATGGGATGGGTTGTTTGCGAAAATTTTAAAATTTGCTCGTCCAGTAAACCGGGAAGATTTTGATGTGCCAATATTCTTGCATACCGCAGACGCGGCAGGAGTCTTCTGATATCCTTGTTAGCGTGGAAGATCAGAACCTGATCGTAACGCATTCCCATTAATCTGGGCAGTAGCGCCAGTTGATGGTACCACTGCGGTGAATAAGAAATCACTGTCCTGATATGAGGGTTGCCAAAGTAGATACCTTCGCACTCAGGCCGGATGAGTAAATCGATTCCCGCATTGGGGAAAGATTTTTTAAGCGCACGAACTCCCGGTGTACCCCAAAGGCAATCTCCCATTCCAGTTGTGCTGATGATTAAAATATTTTTCACAGATTGGCAGTTAAAGGGGGTCAAGGCGTATAGTAACCGTTTTGTTTGCAGAGGTGGCAGATTGTTTCTAGGTCATTAGGTTGATCCAGAAGTTCCTTTCGCGCGGCGACATACTTTGCTCCGTTCCAGATATCCGAAAAATCTTTTTCAAATACATTGCCCATGGAATATTTATTTTCTGTCACGACACATCCACAGGGAAAGACATCGCCGTTCCAGTTGACGAAAGTTTCCATCCAGGGACGTTTGCAAAACTTTATCGGATTTTTACGTTTCTTCTCTTTAACGTCGTATGGATTATAATCCTGATTTTCCGGGATCCACTGCGCGTCTTCTTTTATGTTGTCTTCGACTTTCTGGAGAATGTCATTTTTTAGATTGGTTCGCATAACGCTGAAGGTGATATCAACGCCGAGTTCTTTGGCTCGTTCCCTGGCCATGTCCAGTTGGTGCTCGTTTTGTTTCATGACCAGAAAATTCCAAACCACCCCCAATTTGGAGCTATGTTTTTTATTTGCATCTACCAGACGCTTCATATTATTGAAAACTTTTTCTATGTCGCCACCCACCCGGTATTGCTGGTAAACATCCTGACTGGCGCCATCAACGGAAACGATCAATTTGTCCAGTCCGGATTTAGCCAGCCCTTCAACTTGTTCATCGGTCAGGTTGTTCAGGTGGGCGCTGGTGATAGTACGCAGGCCCTTGTCAACAGCACTGTAGCGAATCATCTCAACAAAGGATTTGTTGAGCAAAGGTTCGCCCCAACTGTACAAATCGACAGACTGCAACCATTTCCCCATGCTATCAATGACAGGTTTGAACTGATCCAGTTTCATGAGACCTCGATCCACGGTTTTATCACCCAGTCCAGTAGGACATAGCGGGCATTTGAGGTCGCAATGGTTGGTTGGATCAAGCGCCAGTTTTTTCGGCATGGACCATAGTCGGGATATCCCGAGTCGGTAGCCGAGTTTAATGAGAATGCGGTTAATCCGGTGACGCAAATTGAACATTCCTAAAATACTTTCTTGAAAATTTCGTAAACTTCTCCCACTGATATGGACTTGGGGGAACTAAACGGCTCGTGGGCGATAGCCGTAGCCATGGGCGACAGTGGCCCACAACATTCCACAGGATAACCAATGTGAATAGAAATCAGTTTGATGTCAAAGCAGGAAGCGATATGGGTTAAGCCATTATCCATCCCAAGAAACATCCACGCTTTGCTGATCATAGCGGATGAAGGCCCCAGGGGAAATCCTTTTAGCTGAATTGTACCACTATAATCGTTAAGGCTGTCCTCTGAAACAAAAGTTATGATTTTGCAGTCATGGTTTTGGTTTATTTTTTGAATGAGGGAGTGTGTCCGTTCAATCGGCCACTCCTTCATTTCTTTTTTTGATCGGGTTTCCGGGGCAAGAATCAAAAGTTTGTCGGTGCTCAAAATTCCTAATTGCTCTAGTTTGTTTTGAGCTTCTTTCAGATCATTGTCGTTCAGATAAAGTACGGGCCTACGTTGTTCCAGTTGGACGCCACATTTTTCCGCGTATATATCGACGAGATGTTTTTTTTCCTGCCACCATTCCCGGTTGGGATTGTCGAGCAGAAGTACCCAATCGTGATTTTGTGATTTTTGTCGATAGGTGTACCAGCGGTGACTTCTTTTCCAGACGTTGTAGGAAAAAGGAGTGTCAAATTTATCGATATGAGGGTCGCTCTTGATGGTGTTAAAGAATATGCCATCGCCAACGCCAAAGGTGATTGTGGCTTCAGGGTATTTCTTTTTCAAGGCGGCCACCGATGGGGCGGCGGCAACCAAGTCGCCCACTCCACCAATCAGTCCAATGAAAATGGATTTTGGATTCTGGCATGGGTAGGGGATGCCTAACCATTTTTTAAGGACTAAAGGGATCATTGCCTGAAATCAGCCCTCTTCATGTGAAAGCATTTTTAGTGCCTGGGTGTAGACTTCATCCGGAGAAAAATCCAGACAAATGCGATCATCGCAATGAGTCAACTCACATTCTCTGCAATCAACATCTTTGTAAAATACAAAATGCTGGTCTTTCACCGGATGGTAGGGACGGAATATTTCGCGGATAGCCTGGCTGAACAAAACGATAGCGGGAATTCCAAACGCCGTGGCCACATGGCTCGGAGAGGAATCGTTATCGATGACAAGGTCACTTTCGTGGATAACTGCTATCATCTGCCGGACTGTAATCTGATGAAAGATCGCCAGACCGGGAATGTCATCCAGCAAAGTTTTAATTTTTGTGTATTCAGGATCTGTGCAAATTATGATGGGCTGGATGTTTTCCTGTTGATTCAATTTCAGCGTCAGTTCGCTGAATTTTTCAAGGGGCCATTCGCGAATCGGCACTGCGGCGGTAGGATGAATCAATACCGTTTTTTTAGCCGGGTCTAATCCTTTGGCTTTGAACTCCTCTTTAGCCCACCGGAGTTCTTCGTCGCTCAGGAAAAGTTCTGTTTTTATGTTGCTGGGTTCCAGGCCAAGGCTCCGCATACAATCAATATCACGTTCAATGGAAGAACGATAGAAATCGGATTCCTGAGTGATCAGATTGTAGGATTTGTTTCGACCTCGATAATAATTGTTGATTCTATATTTGCTCGTGATTCTGGATAAGAGGTTTGAAGACAGGCTACCGCTATGAGTGTTCATCACCAGATCAAAGTTCATTGAACTGAACTCTTTGCATAGCTTGTTGATGTCTGTTGAAGAGGGATCTTTGGGAAGATCGAATAGACGGTCGATATGCGGGTTTTGCTCAAATACCGGTTTAGAGTAAGACCAGGTCAGTACTGAAATCGAGGCATCCGGCAGGTGCTGTTTCAAATTATGAATCAGGGGAGTGCATAATATGTTGTCGCCAATGTCACGAAGCTTTATCACCAGAATATTTTTAAGGGATGGCAGATTGTCACGCAGGAGTTTTCCTTCGCGAACGTATAGTTCGTAATAACGTAGATATCCGAGGAGTTCCGCATGAGCATCGCATACAGCGAAAACGATTCCTTCGAAACCTTCCTTGAATCCTTTCCTGGAAAAGTAGGCTCCGCCAAAAATCTTCATGGAGGAAATAACAGCGCGAATAAAAAGAGAGCGAAAAGAGAAGGTCGGTTTGTTTTGTGCCAGACGAGCGGCCCTTTCATCTGCTTTTCTAATCACAGTATTTTCGCAATCGGAAAGAGTGTCTTCTCCGTAACGGATCAGTTCTCCATCAAACGGCACACATTTTTTTGGGAGCTTGCCATGATCGTTTGAATTCTGGGAAAGGTAGACCAGGCAGGATGGCTGAGAGTCGTGCCAGTCCAGCGAGTACTTCAATCTTTTTTTAAGGAAAACTGTGATTAGCGGGAGTGGAAATTGGCAGGGAGTGTCCCCAGTGCTGTTTGACTTCTCCATAACTGTTTTTCTCAATTGACCGGTAACGACTTCATTGGAACGGATAAGTAGAGCCCAGCGGTTGTTTATCTGGTTCAATCCGGAACCCCAGCGGGAATTTATGTCCGGATCGAGGCAAACAAACGTTGATGCCTTAAATTCTTCAGCGATTTGTTTTATGCTCTCGTCACTTTCAGAATGGACAACAATGACCGGCGAAACCCAACCTGTCAGGGCATGCAGACAAGCTCTTAGTTCTTCCGGTTGGCCTTCGAAAGAGATGACTGCGGCCGGACTGTTTTTGGATTCTGAATGGCTCATGGAAATAAATTAGGTGATTCGGGATCGCATGGTGAAAGTGCGCGCTTGGGGATGAGAGATTGTCTTGTTATTCGACTTGTTTGCAGTGATATGCTAGATTATTTACCGACCACTTGCAACTGATCGTTCACCCTGTTTGATCCGAGCTCCTACCTTGAATCCGCTCCACATACTCCATACTGAAGCCGCCGCCGGATGGGGTGGGCAGGAAATTCGCGTATTTCAGGAGACTTCCCTACTTCTTGAACGAGGCCACAGGGTTTCCATAGCTTGCAGGGAGGGCAGTCCACTGGAAGAACGTTGCCGGTCGCTCACAGATTCGCGTTTCAACTGTATTTCCCTTGCCATGGAAAGGACGTTGAGTCCGGGAGCATTCATCGCTCTCTACCGGTATATTGGCGAGATCAGCCCCGATATCATCCATACTCACAGTTCCGTTGACAGTTGGCTTGGCGGTATCGCTGGCAGATTTGCGGGTGTTCCTGTTGTGCGCACCCGGCATGTGTCCCTGCCGGTGAAGGATTTTTTCCCCAACCATCTTATATATTCCCGTATTCCTGAACGAATCCTGACCAGCGGCGATGTGATCTCTGATATTGTCAAGAGAGTCCGCTGTGTCGATCCGAATAAAGTGATGTCCATTCCCGCTGGAGTGGACCTGTGCAGATTCAATTCATCAATTTCTGGAAGGGAAATTCGCGAAGAGCTGAAGGTTAAGCCCGACCAGCCTCTTATCGGAAAAATTGGTGTCATTCGTGGATGGAAAGGGCATGACTATTTTCTTGAGGCGATCCCGTTAATCATGCAACAAATTCCTGATGCCCGGTTTGTAATTGTGGGCGATGGCCCAGGTTTCGAGCAGATAAAATCTAAAGCCAAAGCGGCGGGCCTGGAGGACAGTGTGACCCTTCTCGGTCATAGAGAGGATGTCCCCGAAATCATGGCGGCGTTAAACGTGCAGGTCTTGGCTTCTTTTACTGGCGAGGGTACGCCGCAGGTGATACCTCAGGCCTTTGCCATGAAGGCGCCGATGGTCGCCACAAAGATAGCTTCCATTCCCGAACTTTTGGGAAATGGTGATCGTGGGATTTTGATCGAACCGAAAAGCGCATCGGGTATTGCCGAAGGAGTGCTGAAATTGATCAAGGACCCGGAGCTCGCGAATCGACTGGTTGAAAACGCGTGGTCTTTTTGCAGAAAGGAACTCACTGTGGATAAAATGATGGAAGAAACTATAGCCGTATATGAAGAAGTGATCTCTTCTTCAAAAAAATAATCGGACACTATAAACTCTTCGGCCTGTTATGAAAATTGCTGTCATAAGACAAAAATATGTCAACTATGGTGGGGCTGAGCAATTTGTCTCTGAGTACATCACGCACCTTGCCAATGCCGGGCATGACATCCACATCTTCGCCAATCAGTGGTCATCTTCTGACCATCCCAATATCAAGGTCCACCCAGTACGCGCGATAAAGCTGAATTCATTTTTAAGAACCCTGTCATTTGCCTCTTTTGCCGCTCGGGCGGTGCGTGCTGATTCGTTCGATATCGTACAAAGCCACGAGCGAACATGGTTTCAGGACGTGTACCGGGCAGGCGATGGGTGCCACCGCGAATGGCTGGAGAGGCGGGCTGATTATTTACCCTCTGCTAAAAGACTCTCATTCAGATTTAATCTGTTTCACCAGTTGGTTCTGAAGCTGGAGAAGGCCATTTTTGAAAACGGACAATGTAAAAAAATTATCGCCATTTCCGAGATGGTGAAGAGGGATATTTTAAAACACTACGAACTTCCGGAAGACAGGATAGAGGTGGTTTATAACGGAGTACGGCTGGATCGATTCCACCCGGATAATAAAAGCCGTTATCGCAGTGAGGTTCGCAAACGGCTGGGTATTTCGGATGACGAGGTGATGGTGTTATTTGTGGGGTCTGGATTCGAGCGCAAGGGCCTGGAGTACCTGATTAAATCCGTGCAGTATCTGAAACGGAAAAACTGGCGACTAGTTCTTGTAGGAAAAGGAAAATGGGAACGGTATTTGAGTTTCGCTTCGGACGAGAATCGGAAAAAAATAATTTATCTTGATCCCATTGATGAGATTGAAACACTGTATGCCTCCGCCGACCTGTTTGCTCTGCCATCTATTTATGAACCTTTTGGCAATGCCAATCTGGAAGCCCTGGCCTCAGGTCTCCCGATAATCACAAGCCGGAACTGTGGCGCGGCGGAGATAATCACACCGAAAAAAGATGGAATTGTTTTAGCGGAACCGTCAGACGCCAAAGCCATAGCCGAGGCCATAGATCATTTAATGGATCCAGAGGTGAGGGAGCCGATGAGCCAATCGGCTCGTGCATTGGCTGAACAGTTTTCGCAGGAGCGAAATGCTGAGGCGATGCTGAAAATTTATGAGAAATTGACTTGAAATATGGAGGTATTTTGACAATGGAGGGAATATAATAATTACATGAGGCAGGACAGGCGGGAGCTATAGGGCACAGGACATTGTCTTTTGCCAGCGCCTCCCTCAAACTGGTTTCGGCTGTTTTTACCGCTCCCAGTATGAATAATGACCTCGGTCTCAATGGTAATTTCTTTCATCCAATTTACAAA
>Ga0208894_1002112_pt1 | contig 11170 bp, 10 predicted proteins | sample ETNtaG_12_FD_185752 | JGI IMG/M metagenome (GOLD analysis project Ga0208894, IMG submission 185752) | Marine microbial and viral communities from oxygen minimum zone, Eastern Pacific Ocean - ETNP201306SV49 (SPAdes) (version 2) | ecosystem: Environmental > Aquatic > Marine > Oceanic ... | reverse complement strand
TACCAAAGTTGAGGATTCAGAAATAGAATTTCAGCTTGAAAAATTAAGAAAAAACAAAAACTAATCTTTGTTAACTGTTTTTTTATTTTATCTATAAGCTATAGCAATAAATTCAGCTACACATGCAGGTTTTTCATGATCTTTTAATTCAAATATAATGTTAAGCTTATATCGAACCCCTCCTTCTACTTTATCACATGAAATAAGTGAGATTCTTGCTCGAATTGAAGAATTAACTCTTGTTGCATTCATAAATCTAACTCTATCGCAACCATAATTAACACCCATTCTTACTTTATTAAATTTAATAGTCTCATAACAAAACTTAGGTGCAAGAGATAAAACTAGGAATCCGTGAGCTATAGTTTTTTTATATGGAGAATGTTTTTTGCATAATTCAGGATTAATATGAATCCATTGATTGTCATCAGTAATTTTTGCAAAAGAATTTATTTGATCTTGTGTTACAGTTGTCCATTCTGAAAGCCCTACTTCTTTTCCAACATGATTATTAAGATCAGATAATTTATTAATTTCAGTAGAATAAGGTTTGTTTTTTTGAACTAGGTCCTTCATTTTTTACTATTATATATTAGAATTACATTGGCATTGCACCACCATTTGCATGTAGGACAATACCACTTACAAAACCTGCTTCTTTGGATGCAAGAAATAAGTATACATGACCCATGTCTTCTGGAGTTCCAATTCTTCCAACAGGAATCATTGATATACCTGCTTTAATTATATCTTCAGGCATGGAATCAGACATTTCAGATTTAATAAAACCAGGAGCTACTGCATTAACAGTTATATTATATCTTCCAGTTTCTTTGCATAGGGCTCTTGTGAATCCAGCAATTGCAGCTTTAGAAGCCGAATAATTTGCTTGACCAAATGCACCCTGGAAAGCATTAATTGATGATGCATTTATTATTCTCCCATATTTTGCTTCTTTCATATGAGGCAATACCGCTTTTGTAGTGACATAGAGTGAATTAATATTTACATCAATTACTCTATCCCATTCATCCCTTGTCATTTTTAAAAGAGATCTATCCCTTATAATTCCTGCATTATTTATTAGAATATCAATTCTGCCATACTCACCTATTAATTTTTCTACTGCTATATTTACAGATGATTGATCAGTAACATTTACTTTTTGAAATATTATATTTCCACCTTCTTTTTTAATCCTGTCAGCAGTCTTTTCACCTTCATCTAAAATATCCCACATGGCTACAGTTGCACCTTCGTTACAGAAAATTTTACAAATACCCTCTCCAATTCCTTTAGCACCACCAGTAATAACAGCTATTTGACCATCCAATCTACCCATAATTAAATCTTAAATTTTACTTTTTAGTTGCTTCAGCTTTATAATCTTTGTCATCAATAACAATTTTAGCAATTATTTCTCTCATAATTTCAGAAGTTCCACCTCCAATAGTTCCCACTCTACAATCTCTATACATTCTTGCCATTGGATAATCTTCTGTGAAACCATTTCCGCCAAAAAATTGTAAACATTGAGTAGAAACTTTTTCATGTAATTCTGTGCAAAGTAGTTTTCCCATCGAACAGAGTTTTACATCATATATTTTTTTGTCATATAGGTCACAGCAATGGTAGCTGAAAACTTTTAATACTTCAATTTCAGATGATAATTGAGCAATTCTATGTCTTAACACTTGTAATTCATTAATACTTTTACCAAATGCATTTCTTTCTTTCATATAATTTAGTGACTCGGAAATTGCAAACTCCATTGTTGCGATACTACTGGGAAGAAAACAAAGTCTTTCTAATTGTAGCCCATTCATTAGATAGTAGAATCCTTTTCCTTCTTCACCTATCAAATTTTCTGATGGAACAACTACATTATCAAAACTAAGTTCTGCTGTATCAGATGATCGCCAACCAAGTTTATCAATTTTAGTCTTAGTTATTCCATCTGAATTTAAGTCTATAATTAATAAACTTATACCTTTTGATCTAGAAGTTGGATCAGTTTTCACAACTGTAACAACAAAATCCCCATACACTCCATTAGTAATAAATGTTTTTGATCCATTTACGACATAATTATCTCCTTTTTTTATAGCATTTGTTTGTATATTTTGAACATCTGATCCAGCATTAGGCTCAGTAATACCAATGCAGCTTATTAAATCTCCAGATACTATGCCTGGCATATATTTATCTTTTAGAAAATCACTTCCATATTTTAATATATATGGAGCAGACATGTAATGAACTGCTTGTTGTGTGATAGTAAATCCTCCTGAATTTAGTTTTGCCATTTCTTCAGTTAGAACTACTTCAAAGAAAAAATCTAGGTTACTTCCACCGTATTTTTCAGGAAATGAAGGGCCTAGAAACCCCATTTTACCCATTTTTTTCCAAATTTGTTTAGGAATTTTACCTTCCATTTCCCACTGATTTAAATTTGGTTTAACTTCTCTATTTAGAAAATCTCTAAGACTCCTTCTAAACATTTCATGTTCTTCAGAAAAATAATTCATTTTTTATTTATTTAATTAGTGTTCTTCTTCTTCTTCTTCTTCTTCTTCTTCTTCTTCTTCTTCTTCTTCTTCTTCTTCTTCTTCTTCTTCTTTGTAGATAATGAAATAATTCCTAAATCAGAATATTCGTCAAAAGATAAAGTAATTGTCTTATAACGTAAATAGGAAATTTCAACCTCTCCAGAATTTCCTTTTATTTTAAGTGAAAAATTACCATCAAAGTCTGATGTTGTCCCATTAGTTGTGCCTTTTTCAATAATATTTGCACCCGGAAGAGGAGCATTTATTTTTTCATCTATAACAGTACCTGAAACTATAGTTTGTGCTATAGCAGTTGTTAAAAAAGATAAAAACATAAATAGAGCAAGAAAATTTTTAAATTTTATTCCCATATTATAGCTTCACTATTTTCATGCCATTGGTTATATTTAGACATAAATTTTTCATCTATTTTAACTCTTTTAATTTTCAGTGTAGGAGTACACAGGCCATTTTCAGGAGTCCATGCCTCTTTCATAATAACAATGGTTGAAATCTTTCTATGACTTGCTAGATTTTTATTTACAGATTTCATCTTATTACTAAGCTGTTGTTTTAATGTGTCTTTATCAAAAGAATTAGCTCCTTCAGAAGAAACTGCAAGAAGAATTGGTGATGCTATTCCAAATCCAACTACACATATTTGTTCAAATTCAGTAACATCTCCAAATAGTGCTTCAATTTTTCCAGGCTCAACAAATTCACCCGTAGTTGTTTTAAATGCGTCTTTGACTCTTCCTGTTATGTATAGATTGCCTTCATCATCAATTCTTCCCCTATCTCCAGTATATAACCATCCGTTTTTAATAGTGTTATTTGTCGTTTCGGGATCATTATAATATCCTTTCATTACATATGGCCCTCTCATTAGTATTTCACCAGTTTCAGAGTCTACCTTAATATCAACTTCAGGTTGTGCTTTACCAACAGAACCTGGCTTGTCAGTAATTTCACCTGGAAGTTGAGTGCATATTGCACAATTCTCAGTCATTCCATAGCCATTGGTTATCTTCACTCCAAGATTCCTATACCATACTCTTTGCGATTCTTGCATTGGCGCAGCTCCAGTTACAATTGCTTTTGCCTTGCTTAATCCCAATTTTTTCTTTAAAACCATTTTAAGTAAAGAAGAAACTACAGGTATACTTAAAAGTTTATTTAACTTTTCTTGAGGGAATTTGGATAATACACCCATCTGAAATTTTGTGTATATTCTTGGAACTCCAAAGAAAACGGTTGGTTGAACCGAACCTAGATTTTGTGCAAATTTTTCTACAGATTCTGTAAATGAAATGTTTCCTCCATATCTAAAACAAGTAAATTCCACTACAATTCTTTCAGCAATATGATTTAATGGCAAATAAGAAAAGAATGAATTTTTTCCATTAAAATCTACCCTCAATGGATTGTATTCTGGAGTTGTTAAGCATTCTGTTTTTTCATTAGTTTGATAATCTAAAACTACTCCCTTGGGCGTACCGGTTGTTCCAGAAGTAAATATGATTGTCCACACATCACTACGGTCTGGGTAAAAATCTTCTCGTTGGGGTTCAAACTTATTAATAAAATCAAACCATTTATGACCTTCAGTAATTTCTGAGCAATCCTTATAGTGTGGAAATGCAATTAACGGCATATCCTCTGGAATTCCCTTTTTAATTTCATCCCATGCATTAACTTTACCCATAAAAAGAGCACTTACATCTCCAAAATGCAAAAGACTTTGCAGTTCTTCGGAATTTAAAGTTGGAAAAAAAGGAACAGATATATATCCTGCCATATATATAGCTAGATCAGCAATAATCCATTCTCTACAATTTTTAGACATTAACCCAATATGACTTTTAGGAGGTAGTCCAAGAGTTTTTAATCCAGTAGCTAATTTTCTGGCCATTTGACCAGTTTCTCCCCAAGTATATTCTTCCCATTTATCACCAAATGGTTGCCTTAAAAAAGGTTTATCTTTTAATTTTCTTTCCCATTTATAGAAGTTAAATTTGAATTTATTATTGCTTTCCATTATTAGTTTTTTACTGTAGTTTTTATAATTTAGGTGTGTTCAAAACCTTTTTCTATAGAAAATGAATATAGAATGTAACTTTTTTTATTTAAAACTACAAAAATATATGTATCTCGTAGCCAATAAATAGATTTTCAAATTTAACTTCTATAAATTTTTTATGTATGATTTGTAATCTCATATTTGGCTTTGCGCCTCATTAATTCTTTAAATTCTTGACTTGAAAAGTCCAGGAATTTCATTATATTAAATAAATTACTAACAAATGAAAAATATTATAAATAATCTATTAAAATAAATTTTTATTTAATGAAAGGTAAAAAGTCAAATATTGATGTTTTAAGTTCAAATTTTATTGAAAATGAGATTTCTATGAAGAAATTATTGAAAGAACTCAATTCTTATTTTAAATTGTCAAAGTTAGAAGGCAATAAAGATAAAATTAAAAGAACCAGAAAGAGAAAAAAATTACTTGCTAGAGAAAAAATAGACTTATTACTTGACAAAAATAAACCTCATATAGAATTGATGTCACTTGCTGGCTTAAAACATGAAAACGGATTTGGAGCAGGTGGAACTACAGTAGTTGTTTTGGGTTATGTTTCTAATGTTCTTTGCTTAATTAATGCAAATGTTGCAACAAGAAAGGCAGGTGCAATTGATTATGCTACAAGCTTAAAAAATCTAAGATTATCACAAATTGCTAATGAAAATAAATTATTAACTATAAATCTAGTCGAAAGTGGTGGAGCTAATTTGCCAGATCAAGATAGGGTTTTTAATAATTACGGAAAGTTTTTTATGGAGATGTCTAGAAGATCTAAGAAAGGAATTCCAACAATTTCTGTAGTATTTGGCAATGCAACGGCAGGTGGCGCATATGTTCCTGGCATGTCTGATTATTCAATTCTCCAGAAGAATGCAGCTAAAGTTTTTCTAGCAGGACCACCATTAGTAAAGATGGCAACTAATGAAGATGCTAATGAAGAGGAATTAGGAGGAGCTCAAATGCATAGTAGTATTTCTGGTGTTTCAGATTTTTTAGCTAATGACGAAAAACATGCTATAGAAATAACAAAAAATTTAATCAAAAAGATTAAGCAACCTGCAACTAACAATTATGATAGCGATGCATCTTCTCCAAAATTTGTTAAAGATGAGATTTTAGGGATTATTCCTTCTAACTTGAAAAAGCCTTTTGATATTAGAGAGCTTATCAAGAGATTTGTTGATAGTTCTGAATTTATTGAATTTAAAGAAAATTATGGTAGAACAATGTTTTGCTGTTGGACAAAAATTAATGGTTATCCTATTGGAATTATTGCTAATAATGGAGTAATTTTTATTGAGTCAGCAAGAAAGGCCACCCATTTTATACAATTAGCTAATAAATCTAATACTCCTTTACTATTTGTTCATAATACTACAGGCTTTATGGTAGGAAAGAGATATGAACAAAATGGAATGATTAATAGTGGATCTCAATTAATTCATGCTGTTGCCGGAAGTACAGTTCCACACATCAGTCTACAGGTTGGTAATTCATATGGTGCTGGAAACTATGCAATGTGTGGTAGATCTTTTGACCCTAGGTTCCTTTTTTCATATCCAAATGCAAAATCTGGCGTTATGGGAGCAGATCAGTTAGCTGGTGTAATGGAAATAGTTAAAAGAAATTCGGCATCTTCATTAAATAAAGTTGTTGATGAAGAAAAACTTAAAATAGAAAAGAAAAGGCTGGCTGAAGAGGCTGATGAAAAGGCGAGTGTTTGGCATACTACATCTGAGGTTTGGGATGATGGAGTTATTGATCCAAGAGATACCAGAAAATATTTGTCTTTAGCATTAGCAGCCGTTTATAGTCATGAAATAAAAGGATCTAGTTCTTTTGGAGTATTTAGAATGTAACATTTTATTATGAATTTTTATAACAATAAAGATATTCAAGATATAAAATCATACAAATTTGATTTTATAGAATTAGACGAAAATGATCACGTCTTTACTATCATATTAAATCGTCCAAAAAAGAAAAATGCCTTACATCCACATATGATCAATGAAATAGCATTTGCAATGCATTATGCTCATTTCAATAATTCTGTTAGGATTGTTGTCTTTAAAGCAAATGGTGATACATTTTGTGCTGGAGCAGATCTTAAAGCTATGATGGGGGATATTGAACCTCATAATTCTACAATACCAGCTCCTGAAAAAGAAATTTTAATGGGCGATCTTTTTAATTCTATTAATAAACCCACAATAAGCTTTGTAGAAAAGAATGTTTATGCTGGGGGTTTTTTAATATTAGCTGGATGCTTATATGTTATAGCAGATGAAAATTTAAGATTCAGTCTGCCAGAAGTTAAAAGGGGCCTTTTTCCAATGCAGGTAATGTCTAGTCTAATTCAGGTAATGCCTGCCAGAAAAGTTTTAGACTGGTGTGTTAGAGGATATAGTATTTCTGCAATGCAAGCAAAAGAACAAGGACTTGTAACGCATCTCTCAAATCAGGATAATATTGATAATGAGCTATCTAATTTAATTAAAGAAATACTAGAAAATTCACCCACTGCAATTAGGCTAGGAATAGAAGCATACAATTATATTACTAATAAACCTGATCAACAAAAATATTTATTAGAAATGTTAAATAAGGCAATCAATTCTAATGATGCTAAGGAAGGAATTAATGCATTTAAAGAAAAAAGAAAGCCCAATTGGAAGGGGAGCTAGTTTTTTAATTTACTATGCGTGCATAGTAAAATTTTACTATATTTATTGTCTAAAAAAATAATATGATAAATAAGCAAGTTCTATTTACTAAAAGACCAATTGGTATCCCTGACGAATCAATTTGGAAGCATGTTGAGTCTAAAGTAAGAGATTTACAGGATAATGAATTCCTAATTAAAAATCACTATATATCTTTAGATCCAGCCATGAGAGGATGGATGAATGACGCACCTTCATATATAGCCCCTGTTCAATTAGGAGAAGTAATGAGAGCAGGTACAGTTGGTGAGGTAGTTAAATCAAATAATGAAGATTTTAAGGTTGGTCAATTTGTTTCAGGATGGGGAGGTGCTCAAGAATATTGTATAAGTTCAGGTGATAATTATAATAAAATTTATCCAGGAGAAATGCCAATCCCTACATTTCTTGGATATTTAGGAATGCCTGGAATGACTGCGTATTTTGGAATTTTACAGGAGGGTAAAATTAAAGAAGGTGACATAGTCTTGGTTTCAGCTGCTGCTGGGGCAGTAGGTAGTTTAGTAGGTCAAATTGCTAAAATAAAAGGATGTAGAGTTATTGGAATAGCTGGAGGAAAAGAAAAGTGTGACTTTCTTGTTGATGAATTAGGGTTTGATGATGCAATAGACTATAAAAATGAACAAATCTATACTTCATTAAAAGAAAAATGTCCTAATGGAATTGATGTGTATTTTGATAATGTTGGAGGAGAAATTTTAGATGCTGTTTTAACTAGAATTAACAAAAATGCTAGGATAGTAATATGTGGAGCTATATCCCAGTATAACAATAAAACTAAAGTAACAGGCCCTTCAAATTATATGTCATTATTAGTTAACAGAGCTAGTATGAAAGGTATGGTAGTATTTGATTATAAAGATAATTATATGAAAGCTATTACTGATATAGCAACTTGGTTTAAAGAAGGAAAGTTAAAAAATAATGACACAATTATTGAAGGAATTGAAAACTTTCACAAGGCATTTCTTAAACTATTTTCAGGTGATAAATTAGGGAAGCTTGTATTAAAAATTGTATAATAGATATAGTATTGCAAAAATTAATTAACTAAAAAATTAATTATGAAAAATAAAATTCCCTTATTTGATGATTTGTCAGTCCCTGTAATTGCAGCCCCATTATTTTTAATTTCTGGACCGAAACTTGTTATAGAGTGTTGTAAAAATGGAATAGTTGGTACATTCCCAGCTCTAAATCAAAGAACTACTGAAGGTTTTGAAGAATGGGTGATTCAAATTAAGACTGAACTAGATGAATTTGAGAAAGAGACAGGAAACAAACCTGCACCTTTTGGAGTTAATTTAATAGTACATAATACAAATCCAAGAGTTAAGGCTGATTTGAAAATATGTATTAAACATAAGGTACCTATAATTATTACCTCTCTGGGAGCGGTTTCTAGATTAGTTGATGCGGTTCACAGTTATGGCGGAATAGTTCTACACGATATTGTAAAAAAAAGACATGCTGAAAAAGCAGCTGAAGCCGGAGTTGACGGACTAATTTTAGTTGCTGCAGGTGCTGGGGGTCACGCTGGAACTATTAATCCAATGGCATTAATTTCTGAAATAAAAAGTTTTTTTAATAAAACAGTTATTCTTTCTGGATGTATAAGTAATGGAAGAGATGTTGCTTCTGCAATGCAGATGGGTGCAGATTTAGCATATATGGGTACTAGGTTCATTAATACAAAGGAAAGTAGAGCACCCGAGGATTATAAACAGATGATAATAAATTCTGGAGCTACTGATATTGTATATACTGCAGCAGTTTCAGGAGTTCCAGCTAGCTTCTTAAGACCTAGTTTAGAATCTATGGGAATTACCCAAGAAATGTGGTCAAGAAAAGCTAAGGTTGATTTTGGAAAGGAACTTGATGCTGCACAAGCTGAAGCAAAAGCATGGAGCACCATTTGGTCTGCAGGTCAAGGAGTTACTAATATTTCTGATGATCTTCCTGTTAAAGAATTAGTTGATAGAATTACCAATGAATTTAAGGAATCCATAAAAGAGCAATCGAAATTTTTAGACAAGTATTAATTTATTGGAATTAGTTCACTAGAAACATCAAATATTGATGGTAGGAAATAATATACAATAAGAGTAATTATAATTATTGATATTATATTCATCCAAATTCCTTTTTTAAACATATCTTCTATTTTTAATAGTCCTGAACCAAAGACTACGGCATTTGGAGCAGTTGCAGTAGGCAACATAAACGCACATGATGCTGCTAGGGTTGCACTAATTAATAAAAAATATGGATGAACATTAATTGCAAGAGCAATTGTTACCAATACTGGAAGTAGCATTGCTGTTGTAGCCATATTTGATGTCAGTTCAGTAAGGAAATTAATAGTTGTAACAATTGTAAGAATTACAAGTATTAATGGGATACCATCAAGGTTTTTAAGTAGATCAGCAATCCAAAGTGAAAGTCCGCTTTTTGTAAATGCACTTGCAATAGCCATACCACCACCAAATAATAATAATATACCCCAAGGTAATTTAGCAGTATCTTTCCATACCAGTAAAGTTTTATCAACTGAATTTTTTTTGGTTGGAATAATGAATAAAGTTACAGCAAATGAAATAGCGATTATGGTATCATCAATTGTTGGTATAATTGTTTCAAGATAACCTCTTAAAATCCATGCAATTGCTGTTAGAGTAAATACAATTAAAACTCTAGATTCTTCATATGAAAATTTACCCAATAACTTAATTTGATTTAATATTTCTTTTTTTCCTTCAGAAAATTCTTCATTAGGGAATTTGTAAGCAACTTTAGTTAGATATAACCAACAAATAATTAGTAACATAGCGCTTATTGGAATCCCAAATTTCATCCAGTCAAACATGCTGATTTTTATTTCATAGTTTTGTTCAACAACTCCTGCAAAAATCATATTTGGAGGTGTTCCAATTAATGTAGCCATACCACCAATTGAAGCACTATAAGCTATTGCTATCATAAGAGATTTGCCAAAAACTATATTTTCATTTGCTATTGTATTTGGATCATCTTTTAGTTGTGCGATAATTGCTAATCCTACTGGAAGGATCATAATTGAAGTTGCTGTATTTGAAATCCACATTGATAAAAATGCAGTAGCAATCATAAACCCTAGAATAACTTTTGATTTTTTTGATCCTGTTAATCTAATAATATTTAAAGCTAATCTTTTGTGTAGATTCCATTTTTCAATTGCTAGAGCAATAATAAATCCACCAACAAATAAGAAAACTAGCTTGTGACCATAAGATGCAGTTGTCGATTGGAGATCTAAACCTCCAGAAAGAGGAAAAAGAACAATTGGAAGTAAGGCAGTTACAGCTATTGGTACGCATTCAGTAATCCACCATATAGCCATCCATACAGTGGATGCAAGTATACATTTGGCCTCATAGTTTAGTCCCTCAGGATTAAAGAAGAATAATATTAAAGTAAATACTATAGGACCTAAAAATAAACCAACAATTTTCTTTGATAAATTCATAATTAATTAAAAATTAATGATATTTAACCAATATTTTGAATTATATAAATTAAAATGATAATATAAATAAATTAACAAATGAAAAAAAGTCTAATAACAATTATTATTATATGTTTTTCAGTTATTATAAATGCGCAGGAAAACCAAATAAATAATTCAAGTTATGATTTAGGAGATGGAATATCATTTTCATTTAATGAAGGTAATTATCTTTTTAATATTTATGGCTTTTTAAGACCAGCATATATTTATAATGATATGTTATCTAATGACGAGGAAGAGATGTTTAAGGAAATATCAAGA
>Ga0208894_1002090_pt1 | contig 11264 bp, 7 predicted proteins | sample ETNtaG_12_FD_185752 | JGI IMG/M metagenome (GOLD analysis project Ga0208894, IMG submission 185752) | Marine microbial and viral communities from oxygen minimum zone, Eastern Pacific Ocean - ETNP201306SV49 (SPAdes) (version 2) | ecosystem: Environmental > Aquatic > Marine > Oceanic ... | reverse complement strand
ACCTTGCAATTCTAAATCCTACATCCAACCTACCCTGGGTTCCGTAATCTCGATAAGAGAACCGTAGTGAGCTGATACTGGAATGCCGCCAACTCGAACCACGAATAACCCTGGCGGTTCCCTCTTCTGGCCCCAATGGATCTGAATCAATTTTCTTAAGGTTTTCTAAATAGACCGAATAATAGTCATTCACCCATTCTGCGACATTGCCACCCAAATCATACACTCCCAAAAGATTGGGGTTAAACTTACCGGCTGGAGATGTTACAGGATAGCCATCCCAATAATCAGTTAAAACATTTGCCACTAGACTTTCAGTTGACTCATCTGCAAAGTTTCCAGATTGTTCCTCGGGAGGCATGCTCTGTCCCCACGGGTATCTTTGCTTGCCTGCCCCTCCGTTGTATCTTGCCAACCACTCCCATTCAGCCTCTGTAAGCAATCGATAACCGTTAGTGACTGGTTGTTTTAATACAAACTGACCATCTAACTTATCGTAAGCAGGTTCCAAGGATTCTTTCTTGCTTAACCAATTGCAAAAAGCCACGGCTTCGGACCAAGTCACCATCACCGAAGGATGTAAACCATTGGATAGCTCTCTAAAGGTTTCAGCTCCAGAAGTATGTTTGGGTTTAAATTGCCTGAATTCTTTATTAATAATCTCCCTCATACCAACATAGAACGGCTTGGTGATCTCCACCAATCTCTCTGTTTCATTTGCGCGTCTTCCTTGATCTCTTCTTGGCGCACCCATCATGAAAGTTCCCGTTGGAACTAGACGCATCTTCAATCCCTGACTGGTGGAGATTATTTTTGGCATGGCAGCCAAGACAGACTCTTCAGGTGTTAGTAATCTCACCTCAATCATTTGCTCAAAACCGGGGGTCGGTTTGACATTGATCTTTTGGGTTACCCGTCCCTCTTTTTTAACAGTCAGAGTTTGTTCTTTTGCTAATAACTGAATGCTTGCCGGTATGGATGCGATTTGCTTATCATCGGAAAAAATTGCTGCCTTTTTTGTACCAGTGATTTTGATAGAACCCATTAATGGTTCAAGAGTTCGCTGAAACTCGATGAAATCAATTTGAGCCGACTCCATTGCTTCTCTTGTATCTAGAATAATTTCCTTGCTCACAGATTTATATCCGGGTTTAGAAATTTCTAAGAGATGGGTTTTCTCAGGCGGTAAGTCGATCACGATGGGTGACAAGCCCCGATAAATTCCATTAATATTGATCGCAGCATCGGTCGGCTTGGTTATCACTTTGAGTGTGCTATCTAATTTGGATAATTCAATACCATCAATCACTTGCGATTGACTGGCCTTAACCTTTAATCTTTGTTCAAAGAGTTTATAGCCTTTTTTCGTGAGCAGCATTACATACTCCCCTTCAAGAATCTCTACGGTGTCAGGAGTAGTCCCGATTAATTGTCCATTAATAAGAATGTTGGCTTCCATAGGTAAAGACGCAATTGAAATTTCTGCCCAAGCAGGGATCAAACTGATTTCCATCTCCTGCTGTATTTCCATCCCCTGAATGAGAATATTCTGTTCTACTGCAAAATATCTCTCCGTTAGAATCTCTAAAGCATGCTCACCTGCAGAAATAATAAATTCCCCGTTCTGGCTTGGCTCAAAAACAGTATCATCTACCTTCAGAGTTATTTTGGACTCAGGGTCGGTTCTGATAAAAAGTTTCCCTGGCAATCGTTTTAAGTCAAAAACAAAATTTTGACTTGAATCTTCGTTAACCTCTATGGTTTCAATGAGCGGATAATGACCCGGATGTGAAATATTTAATCGATAGTTGCCTTTTCTCAATAAATACCGACCCCCTATTTTAAAATGAGGAAACCCACCTCCACGAACGCTGATTGTTGCATCCATGGGCTGAAGTTGTATCAAAACGGCATTTGCTGTAAACAGATAGAAAAGAAAATAGGTCAAAGTGACAATGAAAGCAGCAATAATCTTATTGTTAACTCGGATTCGACCCTTGTTCTTAAACGCGTGCTGACTCATATCCTCTCCTTACACTGCACGCGAATTGTTTGGTCTTTTTTGCTAGCAGACACTTTAAATCTTAGTTGCACATCACGATACCCGTTGCGTTTACCAGTTGCTATATAAACACCCGGCCTGAGTGGAATCACAGATCGTTCGAACACGCCAAGATTTCCAATCTTAAAAATAAGGATTTCTGTTGCATTGTCTGAAAAAATGGTGACTTCTATCGGTATTGCCGCAATCTTGAGAATTTGTGCCATCTCACTGATCTGTTCTTTGAGGACTGGCCCAGGATTAATAACGTTCTGCGCCTGCGTCAGCATTGTTTCAGCCTGAGTAAAAAATTTATCATCGTTTAACTTGTCTTTACTGCTGATAAAGTAGGTTAGATTATTTGATAACTCAATGCGTTGATTCACCCTAGTAAGACTCTCTTTGATCTCGCCAATATTTGGATCCAGGTTTAATATGCTTTTATACAATGCCTGCGCATTGTCCCATTGCTCATTGACCTCAGCAGTTAAAGCTTTGTATTTCATCGACTTGATGTTAAAAATTCTTTCCTGAGTATCCAACTCCTCGAAGGCTTGTTGAATCTCAGGAGATTCTCTCTGAATGTCTACAGCTTGATCAAACGATGATCGTGCTAATTCAAACCGATTCTCCCTGATGGCCTGATAACCTAAAGAGAGTAAACGTTGAAACTCTTCTGTCTCAAATTGCTCTTTACTCCGATCAAATCCAGACTGTGCTTGTTGCCATTCCTGATCTATGGCCAAGGCCTCTTCAAAGGCTTGTATAGCTTCTTTCCACTGCCTCTTTGACTCAAAATCATTACCCAATTGAGTCAATTCCAACACACGATTAAGCTTAAGCGCCCGATCCAATCCTTTTTTTGCTTCTTGGTTGATCCCATCAATGGCAAGAGCTGTTTCATAATTTTTTATCGCTAATTCTTTATTTCCTGACAAAATCGCTTCCATACCTCTATCAAGAGATTCTTCCAAAAGAGCCGGTATGCTCATTTCTAATCCAACCAAGTGTTGCATAGCATCACGATAATTATTGGCAGCAAGATGATATTGAGCTGTTTGGTAATTGGTATCACCTTCTTGCTGAAGTTTTAGAACCATTTCCCATTGTTCCCCTCCCCAAAATTGAACACCAAAAAGTTTTATTTCATCAATTTTTATCAATAATTCGGAAAACATGGCTTGAGCAATAGGTTTCTGTGCCAAAATTTCACGGTCTATTGTTAACTGATCTGTTTGGGATTGAGAATCGTCTATCTGTTGGATTGGTTCATCGGTTTCTTGAATTACAACTGGCAGAACCAAAACAACAATTAATAAAACCACCATTGAGATAGCTGCCAGAGCATAGGCATGCCTCCTACTGACCTTATTTCTGTCATCTTTTTCAAGATTTTGTTGATGAATAGTTTTTGCTGATTTTTCAGCTTGATTACTGCTTAAATCTGTTTTGATTTCTGAGCCGTTTTCAGAGTTCTTGTGATCCATGGAAATTAATTTTAACCCTGAGGGTCAAGATTTTCAGAAATATTAAATCCCGTTTCCTCATTGTAAATTTGTCTCAATAATTTACGCCATTCTAAGAATTTCTCTTTAGCAGTTCCTGTCAATCTAAGCGTCTGTCCTTCAATTTCTATGATCAAGGGCTGTGCCTGAATGTCAAAAGATTCGCCTAATTCCTTAAGAGATTCTTTATGAACTTTCGCTTCAGCCGTCTTACCCATACCACTTTTAACTGCTTCCATTCCACCATACACTGCAACTTGTTTCATTGTGCTGCTCGCTTGACTATCCCCGTCGTAGACTACAGCTCCAAGTATGGCAGCTGCACCCAACAGCTTTCTAGTTCTTGCACTTCTTTGTAATTCCTCATAGGTCAGTATTTCTTCACGAGAAAGTTTTCGCCAATTTTCATAAGGGCCTGAGATATCCTGATATAACTTTGCATAGTACTCATTCAAAGTATCCACAAGAATAAACTCACGTTCTTTGACGCTCCTTATCCTCTCCATCATTGCGTCATTTTCTGAAGGCAATCGTATTGCACTAATAATATCTTTGCTGTTCTTTTCGAGATAGTCTTCATAAACGTCTGGAATTAACTCAGCAGCAAACCTTAAGTCACCTATTTCACTGATTCTTTGTAGCTCTGCTAAGGACAGCAAGTTTTTAATTTCTAAAAGATCATTAGAAATTTTATTGTACAGGTTTTGATATGGATCTTGAGTATGATCTCGTCTTTTACTGTAAGCACTCTGGGGAACAGTTGTTTCATAGACTTTATTAATCCACTCCCTACCAGTTATATCCCAAACGCCAATTCTAACCGCCACCTTAAGACCGTTGGATATCTCTACTCTACCCGAGACAATTAAGTCCATTGCTTCTGATTTCTCTGGTAAAACCCAAATGCCACCCCAAAAACCAGTGTCTTCCAAAGTTGTTTTAAGATGATAAGGCATATACCTAGCCTCGGCCTTTCTAACTTCTGGAAAAATCAGTTCTTGCTCTTCTTTAGGTAAATTGGGATCAAAAATTAAAATACCAATATCTAGTAGTTGTGCTTCTGCAAGTTCAATTTGAGCACGTTGAAGAGGTATATTTTCATACTGGATCGTTTTTGAAGAAGTACAGCTTGAAACCTGTAATAACAAGACAAGCAACACCACAAAGAATTGCTTATTCATCAACCGGCTAAACATAATTTCATAATTTTATCTAATTCCCATGTGTTTTCTATACTCATCCCACAATGCTTCTCGAATTTCTGGATCATCCTCTTGGATAGCTGCCTCTCTGATTTGTCGAGCAATCACATCCTCTCCGGTACCATCCATGGGAATATCATCGGGGATTCTTTCCTTCATTTGTTCCGATTGATGGCTGGACTCATTTGAATCATTTTGTTGTTGAGAAGAAGCTTCATCTTGGTCTTGATCAGTGGCTTCACCTATGGAAGATTCGCCTGAAGCATTTTCCATGGGTATTTCTCCTTCCAAAAGACCTGATTCAACCGCTGATGCATCTGCAGCTTCCTGAGCACTCATTCCATCTGATCCTTCACCGGATGAAGCAATCACTATCCTTTCACTTGCCATTTCTTGATCAAAAACTCCCAATGATTCGTCAAATACACTGGCAGCAGAATCACTACCAGACATTGAACTCATAGCTGATTCCTGCGATCCAGTTTGTGAAGAGCCTGCTTGTGTTTGACCAGAAGATGAAACTCCGGTTTGTGTATTGGATTGACCTTGCTGGCTGTTTGATCCAGATTGCTGTTCTTGTGTACCACTAGACCCGGTATCACTAGCCGAAGCGGTGCCTTGAGATGTACCAGAAGAACTTGTTGTGCTGGGAGAACCACTAGACCCAGATGGTGTACCTTGTCCAGAAGGCATTGATGAGCCGGACACAGACTGACCTCCACTGCTTATTGAAACGCCAGAAGAAGAGCTTTGAGAAGCACTAGAAGAAGAGCCTTGAGGAGGGCTAGGGGAACCACTAGATCCAGATGGCATTTGTGGACCCGAGGGCATTGATGAGCCAGATGCTGAGGGACTGCCGCTACTCATTGGCTGAATAGCGCAACCACTAACCATTAGCAGAGCTGAAAAGATTAAAACTATTTTATGTGCTGACATATTCATAATCCCAAAGTCAGCTTAGCAGGACTGATTTAATTATAGCATCAAAATATATAGAAAATAATGTACGTAAAACTCAATCACTACTCGTCACATAGCCTTATTATTTGATAGGATTTCTCTCTAATATCAATTTATCGGGAGTGATAATGAGTAAAGAAAATGTTTTAAATGAATTAAAGTGCCAGGTTGGAACTTTAATTCATCAAAGTAATTGGATCGCAATCAGTCAAATAATGATCGATGCATTTGCCAATGCAACTGATGACCATCAGTGGATTCATATAGACCAAGAAAAAGCAGCCAAAGAATCACCGTTTAAAGCAACTATTGCACACGGTTATTTTACGCTATCTCTTTATCCAAAATTAAGAGGACTCGTCGACCCGAAAGATCCACCCTTCCCTGGTACAAAAAATATTATTAACTATGGGATCAATAAATTGAGATTCCCAGGGCCTGTAATTTCTGGCAGCAAAATCAGGTCAAATTGCACTCTGCTTTCTGTAGAAGAAGTCAAAGGTACTATTGAATTAATAGAAGAGTATTCAGTTGAAGTGGAACATCAAGACAGGCCTGCTTGTGTTGCGGAATGCATTATCCGATTGTATTTTTAATTTACTATGTCAGACATACTGCAAGAGCGACAGTCATCTTACCTAAAACTCACTATCAATAGACCAGAGGCAAGCAATGCGCTCAGCCTTGATTTGTTTGACAAACTCAGTGAAATTTTATCTGAGAACAGAAATGATCCCGATTTAAAATCAGTGGTTGTCACTGGACAGGGAAATAAAAGCTTCGCAGCTGGTGGAGATATCAAAAAATTAAATAACGTTCGTTCAAAGAATGAAATTAATCAAATGATCTCAATAGGTAGGCGAGCATTGAATACAATTAGATTCTATCCAGTGCCAGTCATTGCTCTAATTAATGGTCATGCACTCGGAGGGGGTGCTGAATTAGCACTCTCTTGTGACTACCGAATTGCTTTAGAATCAGCATCGCTAGGATTCTCTCAATCAAAACTGAATATCACCACAGCTTGGGGTGGTGCCATTGATCTGATCAATTTGGTTGGTAATTCAAAGGCACTCCTTATTCTTCTAGAAGGCAATACTTTCTCAGCTGAAAAAGCCAAAGAATGGGGTATGGTTGATTGCGTGGTACCAACTCTGGAGGATGGGCTAAAAACATTGGACTCAAAGTTAGACTCTCTGGACGGTTGTAGCTCGAAAGTCATTCGGGGCTATAAATCAATCATTAATCAGAATAGAAAAAAACACCATCGAAGTCTTGAAAAAATAGAAACTGAAGCCTTTATTCAAACTTGGAGTGATGCCGATCACTGGAATGCGGTCGAAAAATTATTCTCTCAGAGCCCTTCTTAGAATTTTACCAACATTAGTTTTTGGCAGTTCCTCGTCCATGAACTCAATCTGCTTGGGAACCTTATAGGCCGCTAGATTCTCTCTGCAATAATCGATGATGGCCTCTTTGGTGAGTGTTTTCTCCCCTCCAAGAACAACAAATAATTTCACAGCCTCACCGGTCTTCTCGTCTGGTACCCCGATGGAGGCAGCTTCGATGATATCCGGATGCATACAGACCACATCCTCGATTTCATTGGGATACACATTGAATCCAGAAACGATGATCATATCTTTCTTACGGTCCACGATTCTAAGGAACCCTTCCTCATCCATGGTGCCAATATCCCCTGTCTTGAAGAACCCATCCTCCCCGATGACCTCAGCGGTTGCCTCCTCATTCTGCCAATATCCCTGCATAATCTGAGGCCCTCTGGCACAGATTTCTCCCGGTTGGCCCCGTTCAACTTCATTGCCATCATCATCCCTGATAGAGATTTCAGTCTCGGGGATCGGTAACCCGACACTGCCAGTAAATTCCTTCATGTACACCGGTGAAGTAGACAGACAAACCGATGTTTCTGACAAACCATAGCCTTCGAGCAAAACTTTGCCAGTCAAAGCTTGCCATCTCTCTGCGGTAGACTTCAATGTCTTCATACCGCCAGATCCTGAGATTTTCATGGCATCAAAATTGACATTTTTTATCTCCGGGTGATTGAGCAGACTCTCATACAGTGTGTTGACCCCATTGAAAGTGGTAAAAGGCCACTTTTTCATTTCTTCAACCAATGCGGAAGTATCTCTCGGATTTGTAATCAGTACATTCAAAGCCCCATTGCCATATCCGGAAAGCACACAGACCGTCAAAGAATAAATGTGATAAATCGGCAACACATTCATATATATATCTTCTCCCTCTTCTCCTATTACGCTTGTCAACACACTTCTCAATTGTTCCATATTGGCATTTAAGTTGCCGTGTGAGAGCGTGGCTCCCTTAGAAAGACCTGTGGTTCCACCTGTATATTGCAAAAAAGCAATGTCATTGTTGGATACAGGAACTACCTTAAAGTCTGCTATTGGGTGTTTCAGAGTATCCTTGAATTGAACGGCCTTGGGAAGATTATAGGGTGGTACAATTTTTTTAAGGTATTTCACCGCAACATTCATCAAGATCCCCTTGGGGAAGCTCAATAAATCACCAATTTTTGTGATAATCACGTGTTCAATCTCTAGTTCTGAGAAAACCGTATCGAGAACATGAGCTGAGTTCTCAAAAATCATAATGGTCCTTGCTCCTGAATCTTGTATTTGATGTTTAAGTTCTCGAGGAGTGTAAAGAGGATTGACGTTCACGACGATCAAACCCGCTCTGATGGCACCGAAGATAGCAACCGGATATTGCATTATGTTGGGCATCATGAGTGCTATTCGATCTCCTTTTTTCAGGCCCAAATTGTTCTGCAGGTAGGCAGCAAATTGTTTGGATAGTTTCTCAACCTCTTTATAACTGAGAGTTGAACCAAAATTTGAAAAAGCAGTAAGTTCCTGAAATTCGGATTCAGCCTCATCTAAAAGTGTTATTAAGGTCCTATTCGGATCCAATTCTAGGTGATCAGGCGTCCCTTCTGGGTAGTTTTTCACCCATGGCTTGTCTGTGCTCATATTCCTTATAATATTATATGTGAACTTGTTATTCTTACATTGTATTAATTTTTTTTCACCCAATTAGTTGCATCAAAGAACTCTTATCGCCATTATGATGTCCTTATTGGGTTAATAGGATATGAATAAATCAAGAATTCCAAATTTTTATCGCTTGTCCATTAAAGACAGAGTTGAAGCCGTGTTTGAAAGAGGTCTGATTTCAGAAGAAGATTATCTGGCACTAAAAAATCAACAGCAACAACTGGATCTGAACAGTGCCGACAAGATGATAGAAAATGTCATTGGTGTTATGGGATTACCCATCGGTCTTGGGCTTAATTTTTTAATCAATGAAAAAGAATATGTGATTCCGTTAGCAGTTGAAGAACCGTCGATTGTTGCAGCATTAAGTTCGGCTGCAAAAATTGCAAGGAAACATGGTGGTTTCAAAGCAGAATCTACAGATCCCATTCTGATTGGACAAATTCAAGTTGTTGGCATTAAGGATCTAGCAAAAGCTCGATCGGAGATTCTAAGTAGAAAAAAGGAAGTTCTAAATCTTGCCAATAGTTTTCATCCAAGAATGCTTGCCCGTGGTGGTGGTGCGAAGGATTTAACTGTTAAAACCTATCCACTAGATTCATTTGATCAAGAAATGTTAATCGTTGATCTTTTTGTCGATACAAGAGATGCAATGGGTGCCAATTTGGTCAATGGAATGTGTGAAGGTGTGGCTTCGCTAATAGAATCGATGACTGAGGGGGAAGTTTTCTTGAGAATTCTATCTAATCTTTCAGATAAATCCCTGGCCACTGCTTCTGTCACAATCCCCACATCAGCTCTTAAAATCAAGGGCTATGATGGCGATAAAGTTAGAGATGGAATTATCATTGCTTCTGATTTTGCTCATGTGGATCCTTACAGAGCCTCTACTCACAATAAGGGTATTATGAATGGTATTGATGCGGTTGCACTAGCCACTGGAAATGACTGGAGAGCTATTGAAGCAGGAGCACATGCCTATGCTGCCAGACACGGTCGCTACTCTGCATTATCAAAATGGTCAATAGACGATGAAGGCAATCTTGTAGGAAAAATAGAACTACCGATCAAAGTTGGAACCGTAGGAGGACCGATGGAATCGAATCCTGCTGTCGCTCTAAACTTAAGAATAATCAATGTTGAATCGGCAATGGAATTGGCTAGAGTCATGGCTGCTGTGGGATTAGCTCAAAATTTCTCAGCGTTAAAGGCCCTTGTCACCGAAGGTATTCAGACTGGCCACATGACACTTCATGCAAGATCAGTAGTCAAAGCAGCAGGCACTCCAATAAAGTTTTTTGATCAAGTACTGGAGAAATTATTAATAGATGGTGAGATTAAAGTCTGGAAAGCAAGGGAGATTCTTGAAGGTTTACAAAAAACAATGGGCACAAAATCTACTAAGAATCTTGGTAGGGCAAGAAAGGTATCCCAATCCATAGAAGGTATTGGTTTTGGGAAAGTTATCCTTCTGGGTGAACACTCTGTTGTCTATGGACGCCACGCAATTGCAGTCCCTGTACCTCTATCGGTTAGAGTAAAAGTTGAGGATTCCGGAGAGGGTGTAACCTTACTGATTCCGTCATGGGGTATCGAATACCAATTGGATAAAGAACCAGATCAAAGACAATCGTTTGAAAAACCGGCTGGTGCGATACTGGATCAACTGGAATTAAGCAATAAAGACATGACCATTGAAGTTTTTCCTGATATTCCCAGAGGAATGGGCTTAGGAGGATCTGCAGCAATTGCTGTTGCCATTATTAAAGGATTGAGTAACCATTACAAACTTGCCTTGAGTGATGACGAAGTCAACCGAATGGCCTTTGAATCTGAAAAAATTGCGCATGGTAATCCAAGTGGAATTGATAACACCATGGCCACTTTTGGACAACCAATAATTTTTAAGTCAGGTGAGACTCCTTTGGTTGAGCCATTAAACATTAACGATAATCTCTCCTTGGTTTTAGGTTTTACTAGGAACGAAGGCTCAACAGCAACAATGGTGAGCAACGTTCAAAGAGGCTGGAAGAGAAATACTTCAATTTTTGAAAAGATTTTTGATGATATCGATCAGTTGGTTTTAAAATCCATTGCGGCCATCCAGGATAGAGATCTTAATACGCTTGGAGAGATGATGAATTTATGTCAGGGAATGTTAAATGCCCTTCAAGTATCGACACCCGAACTTGAACGCCTTATTTCAATTGCAAGAGCAGCGGGCGCGCTGGGAGCTAAACTGACTGGAGGAGGTGGAGGTGGAGCAATCATCGCCCTGACCCATGAAGAATCCAGTGTAGCAGAAGCAATTGAATCAGAAGGTTTTAAAACCCTTAGTTTTACAGTTAAAAATAATGAAGACAAGGGAAGAAAAAGTCTCTAGCCCTGATGAACTATTGATCCTAGTTGACCCCAGCGACAATGAAGTGGGGTTTTTATCGAAAGCGGAATGCCATGAAGGTAACGGACAATTGCACCGGGCTTTCTCAGTGTTTATTTTTAATTCATCTGGCCA
>Ga0208894_1002077_pt1 | contig 11305 bp, 9 predicted proteins | sample ETNtaG_12_FD_185752 | JGI IMG/M metagenome (GOLD analysis project Ga0208894, IMG submission 185752) | Marine microbial and viral communities from oxygen minimum zone, Eastern Pacific Ocean - ETNP201306SV49 (SPAdes) (version 2) | ecosystem: Environmental > Aquatic > Marine > Oceanic ... | reverse complement strand
TTACCTTTTGTATTTCGTAAATTTGTTTTTTGATACTCAAATTTCTATGAATTACACCTATTCCTCCTTTTTCTCCAATGGCTATAGCCATTTTTCCTTCGGTAACAGTGTCCATGGCCGATGATACCAAGGGTATTTTTAATGATAAGTTTTTTGATAGTTTGGTTGATGTATTTGTTTCTGAAGGTAATATTTCAGAGTAATTAGGTGCTAATGTTACATCGTCAAATGTTAGAGCTTCTTTGATAGGGTCCATGTCCTTATATAAATGATTCTTAAGAAAAATAAAGGAGAACTATCTTAAATGCTTACAAATAATAAAACTTTCTTTTGAATCTTTTCTGCTAGCTGGTGGTTTGTATATATGAACTTCTTTGAATTTTTTTTTTGTACTTTCAACAATTTCATTAAATGTTGAACCCATAAATAATTTGGATACAAAACTTCCTTGTTTTTTAAGTGTAGTAGTTGAAAAATTTAATGCCTCAATACTTAGTTCTCCGGTTACTATAGAATCTACATTTTTATTTCCAGTTGTATTTACAGCCATATCTGAAATTACGACATCAATTTTGCTGCCAAAATAATCGATAATTTTTTTCTGTTGAAATTCGTTTGTAAAATCGCCTCTTATTTGATGAGTATTTTCTATTTTTTCCATTTCTTTTATATCTATAGAAACTATTTTTGAATTTTTAAAATTTCTAGATACATATTGTGACCAGCTACCAGGTGCTGCCCCTAAATCTACAATATAAATACCATTTTTAAGGATTTTGAATTTTTCGTTTATTTCTTTTAATTTATATACCGCCCTAGATCTGTATCCTTCGATCTTGGATTGTTTAACGTAAATATCTCTTTTTTGTTTAATTATCCAATTTTTTGAAATTTTATTTTTTTTCAACTATTTCTCAAGCTTTAGACTTTTGTCTATTGTGTCTCCATCTAAAGTTTTAATTTTCGAAACAAATTTATTATTATTTCGAATTTGACCATTTTCTTTCATTTAGAGCACATCTTCATGATGGTCCGAGTTATCATTTATAATCTTGTTATTTTTATTAATCTTATAATAATGTGCAACACTTACTGGAATCATTAATAAATAAAGTATTCCAGAAATAATCAATGTGTTAAAAGTGTAAATTAAAAGTAATCCAAAAAATAAAACTACAACTAGTAATAAAAAAATTGTCATACTTCTTGGAACAATAATTTTTTTTAAAGAATATGTAGGAACTTTGCTGATTAATAAAATTGAAATAGAAATAAATAAAATTGGCACTAAAATTTTATAATTTGGATTAAAGAACTGAATTTCACTAATACTATATACTAAAGGCATAAGAACTAAAATTCCTCCTGCGGGAGAAGGAATTCCTTCAAAAAAATTATCCTTCCAAGAAAACTCTCCTTCTGAGTTAACATTAAATCTTGCCAATCTTAATGCTACACAAATTACATAAATTAAAGATATTAACCATCCCAACCTTCCAATTTCTACAAGAGACCAAAAATACATAATAAAAGCTGGAGCTACTCCAAAACTTATAACATCTGTCAATGAATCTAATTCTTTACCAACTTTTGAAGTACCTTTTATTAATCTAGCAATTCTTCCATCTAGTCCATCAATGACACCGGCTACTACTACTGCTATTATCGCTAATTCAAAATTTCCATCAAAAGCAAATTTAATAGAAGATAATCCAATACACACTCCTACTAAAGTTAATATATTTGGAAGAATTACTCTTGAGTTTTTGGCAGATACCAATTTAATATTTTTGTTAGGTTGTTCCATATAACTATTTTTTTGCTATCAAAGTTTCTCCTGCTATAGTTTTTTGATTTACTTTTACAAGTGGTTCATAATTTTCAAAATATATATCAGCTCTACTGCCAAATCTGATCATTCCTATTCTCGAACCTTGTTGCAATTCTTCATCTACAGACGTTTCAGTTACAATTCTTCTAGCAATTAAACCTGCTATTTGCACTACTACCACTTCTTCTCCATGTGAATTTTTTATTTTATAATAATTTCTTTCATTATCTTCGCTTGCTTTATCCAATGATGCATTAATAAATTTTCCTGGCTTATATAATATCTCAGAAATTTTTCCTGAACATGGTGCTCGATTTACATGACAATCAAAGACATTCATAAAGATACTTACCTTTTTAAATTTTCTATTTTCTAAACCTAGTTCTTTTGGTCCTTCGGTCTCTAAAACTTGTAAAACTAATCCATCTGCTGGACTAGTAAGATAGTTATCATCTCCTATTGAAATTCTCTCAGGATCTCTAAAAAAATAATAGCACCAAATTGTAAGGACCAATCCTATAAACCCTAAAAACCCACTGATAAAATAAAGTACAATTGTAATTAAAACGAAAATTACAATAAATTTGTATCCTTCATTATGAATTTTTGGAAAAATCTTGTCTAACATAAAGTCTCAATTGATAATTTTGCATTAATATGTATATAAAAAGAAGAAATTCAATTAATAAGATACATCAAAAAATGAGTAAAATTAAGGTAAAAAATCCAATCGTCGAGTTGGATGGCGATGAAATGACTAGAGTCATTTGGGAGTTCATAAAAAACAAGCTAATACTTCCCTATTTAGATTTGGGTATTGAATACTATGATCTTGGCATGAAAAGCAGAGACGATACAAATGATCAAATAACAATAGACTGTGCAAAAGCAATAAAGAAAAATGGAGTTGGTATTAAGTGCGCAACAATAACTGCTGACGAAGCAAGAGTAAAAGAATTTAATTTGAAGAAAATGTGGAGATCTCCTAATGGAACAATTAGAAATATTATTGGAGGAACGGTATTTAGAGAGCCAATTATTTGTAAAAACATTCCAAAACTTGTTCCATCTTGGACTGATCCATTAATTATTGGAAGACATGCCTTTGGAGATCAGTATAGAGCAACTGATTTTTTAGTTCCAGGTAAAGGTAAACTTGAAATTAAATGGACTTCTGAAGATGGAAAAGATGAACAAAATTATGAAGTGTTTAACTTTCCAGGACCTGGAATTGCTTTATCTATGTATAATCTTGATAAATCAATCGAAGACTTTGCGAGATCTTGTTTCAATTACGGTTTAATAAAAAAATGGCCAGTTTATTTTTCAACAAAAAATACAATTTTAAAAAAATATGATGGAAGATTTAAAGATATTTTTCAGAAAGTTTTCGATGAAGAGTTTAAAGCTGAATTTGACAAGAACAGTATAATTTATGAACATAGATTGATTGATGATATGGTTGCTTGTCTAATGAAATGGAGTGGAAAATATATTTGGGCATGCAAAAACTATGATGGCGATGTCCAGTCAGATACTGTTGCTCAAGGATATGGTTCTTTGGGCTTAATGACTAGTGTTCTATTAGCGCCTGACGGTATAACAATGGAAGCAGAAGCTGCTCATGGAACTGTAACAAGACATTTTAGAATGCACCAACAAGGAAAAGAAACTTCAACAAATCCTATCGCTTCTATTTTTGCTTGGACTAGAGGATTGTCACATAGAGGAAAATTAGACAACAACGATGAGTTAATAAAATTTTCTAATACTTTAGAAAAAGTTTGTATTGATTGTGTAGAAAGTGGATCAATGACAAAAGACCTTGCTATATTAGTAGGACCTTCAACAAAATACCTAACAACAAATCAATTTCTTGATGAGATTGATCAAAATTTGTTAAAACAATTAAACTAAGGATTTAATTTTTTCTAAAGCTTCGTCTATTTTAGATTTGTCTTGACCGCCAGCTTGAGCAAAATCTTGTCTACCTCCGCCGCCTTTTCCTCCAATTATTTCTGATCCAAGTTTAGCAAACTTAACAGCATCATACTTATTAGTTAATTTTTCAGTTACACCAACAGCCAAGCCCACCTTTTCGTCTTTGCTTGCAAATACAACGACTATTCCTTCATTTAATTCTTTTTTTCCATTGTCGACTAGTTTTCTTAAATCTTTAGGAGGTAAGTCTTCAACTTTTTGAAGTCTTATTTTTACTCCATTAATTGTTTCATCTTTAATTATATTTTTTGATTTATCGCCTAAGATAGATTTGACACTTAATTGTTCTAACTGTTTTGATAAATCTTTAATCAATCCTTTTTGATCTTGGTTGTCTAAATTTGGTTTTCCTCCAATTTTAATTATCTTTTCAGATAGTTCGTTTATTAATTTCTCATCTTTTTGAGCGGAAAGACCTGATAATTTTTCTTTATTTTTTAAATAATCGTCTAATTGCTTGTCTCTTAAAGCCTCAACTCTTCTAACTCCTGCGGCAATAGAAGATTGGCTTATAATCTTAAATTTACCAATATCTCCTGTATTTCTGACATGAGTACCGCCGCACAATTCAGTTGAAAAATACTTACTTTCTTCATTGCCCATCGATAATACTCTTGCTTCTTCGCCATACTTTTCACCAAATAATGCCAAAGCTCCGTTTTCAACTGCTTCTTTGGGCGTCATTAGCCTTGTTTTTACTTCAGATTTTTTTTCTACCATTGAATTTACATAAGTCTCTATTTTATTAATTTCTTCTGCGCTTATTGGTTTCATATGACTAAAATCAAACCTAAGTCTATCTGATTCCACCAAGGACCCTTTTTGAGTTACATGCGCTCCTAATACTCTCCTCAAAGATTCATGTAATAAATGCGTAGCAGAATGGTACGCTCTAATATTATCTCTTCTTGGAACATCCACTTTCATTTCAACGTTTTGATTTAATTTTATAGATCCACTCTTTACTTTTCCATAGTGCACAAATAAATCACCTAATTTTTTTTGTACATCCGATACATCAAATTTAAATTCTCCTGAAATTATTTCCCCTTTGTCACCTACTTGTCCTCCCGATTCTCCGTAGAAAGGTGTTTGATTAACAATGATCATGCCTTCTTCACCTGAATTCAATTGATCAACTTCTTTGTCACCTTTAAATAAAGACAATATAACTCCTTCGGCCTGGTTGGTTTCGTAACCTAAAAATTCTGTTGCTCCTAATTTTTCTTTAATACCAAACCAAATATCATCGATAGCACTATCACCAGAACCTTTCCAATTTTTCTTAGCAAGCTCTCTACTCTCTTTCATCAAAGAGTGAAATTTTTCATTATCAATTTTTAAAGATTTATTTTTTAAAATATCTTCTGTTAAATCTAACGGAAAACCATAAGTATCGTAAAGTTTAAAAGCAACATCACCTGGTAGTACTTTGTCTATTTTAGAAATCTCATCATTTAAAATTTTAATTCCTCGGTCTAGAAGAACTAAAAATTTTTCTTCTTCCATTTTTAAAGTTTCCTTAATTAAAGACTCTGCTCTTTGTAACTCAGGGTAATTATCTTTCATTTCTTCCATTAAAGTTTTAAAGATATTAAAAAAGATTGGTTCTTTGGATCCTAATAAATGAGAATGTCTCATTCCTCTTCTCATAATTCTTCTAAGAACATATCCCCTACCTTCATTAGAAGGCAAAACTCCTTCTGCAATTAAAAATGAACTAGCTCTTAAGTGATCAGCTATAACTCTAAAACTTGATAAATTTTTCTCATTAGGTTTAACTTTAACAATTTCAGAAGTAGAATTAATTAATTTTTTAAAATGATCTGTTTCATAATTGTCATGAGTACCTTGAAGCAATGCTGCAACTCGTTCTAAACCCATTCCAGTATCTACCGAGGGCTTGGGTAGGTTAATTCTTTTATCTTTCGTTACTTGTTCAAATTGCATGAAGACCAAATTCCAAATTTCAATATATCGATCCCCATCTTCGTTTTTGCTCCCTGGCAACCCTCCTTTTAGATGATCGCCATGATCATAGAATATTTCTGAACAAGGTCCACATGGACCAGTTTCTCCCATAGACCAAAAGTTATCTGATGTTGCTACTCTAATAATTTTATCATCGCTAAAACCCGCTATTTTCTTCCAATAATTAAAGGCTTCATCATCTTCATGGAATACTGTCACATAAAGCCTATTTTTATCTAGACCAAAGTCTTTGGTTATTAAATTCCAAGCTAATTCAATTGCTCTTTCTTTAAAATAGTCACCAAAAGAAAAATTCCCGAGCATTTCAAAAAAAGTATGGTGTCTTGGTGTATAACCAACGTTTTCTAAATCGTTATGTTTTCCACCAGCTCTTACACATTTTTGTGAGGTGGTTGCTCTTTGATAGTCTCTTTTTTCTAATCCTGTAAATACATTTTTAAATTGAACCATTCCCGAATTTGCAAACATTAATGTTGGATCATTGCTGGGTACAAGATTGCTAGATTCAACAATCTTATGATCACTTTTCTCAAAGTATTTGAGAAATGAGGTTCTTATTTCATTTAATGTTTTTGCCATATTTTTTAAAATACAGCATTTTTTATTGATGTCTATATGATGTGAAGGGAAAAAAGGCGCTCAATCGAGCGCCTTTTTAATAACTAAAAGTTATCTGCTAATTTTTTTTAGTAGGAATTTCCTCTTTTGTCTCAACTTCTGCTTTTTCTTCATTCAAAGGGTTGCCTTCAATTTTTTTTGAAATCACACCTGCTTTTTCTCTGATTGCCATTTCAATTTCTGCGGCAGCTTTTGGATTTTGTTCAAGGAAAAGTTTTGCATTTTCTCTTCCTTGACCTATTTTCTCTCCCTTGTAAGCATACCAAGCTCCGGACTTCTCAACTATATCTGCTTTGGCTCCAAGATCGATTAGTTCCCCTACTTTACTAATTCCTTTTCCATACATTAAGTCAAATTCTACAACCTTAAATGGTGGTGCTACTTTATTTTTAACCACTTTAACTCTCGTTGCATTTCCAATAATATTTTCTTTTTCTTTAATGGCTCCAATTCTTCTAATATCCATTCTAACTGATGCATAGAATTTTAATGCATTTCCTCCTGAAGTTGTCTCAGGACTTCCAAACATTATACCAATTTTCATTCTAATTTGGTTAATGAAAATAACCATTGTGTTTGTTTTTGAAACTGAACCAGTTAATTTCCTTAATGCTTGACTCATTAATCTTGATTGAAGACCTACATGATGATCTCCCATTTCTCCTTCAATTTCCGCTCTTGGAGTTAATGCTGCAACAGAATCAATTACAATAACTGACATAGATCCTGATTTGATTAAAGTATCAGTAATTTCTAAAGCTTGTTCTCCAGTATCTGGTTGGGAAATTAATAATTCCTCAGTATCAACACCTAATTTTTTTGCATAAACTGGGTCTAATGCATGTTCTGCATCAACAAATCCACAAATACCACCCGCTTTTTGTGCTTCTGCTACTACTTGTAATGCTAAAGTTGTTTTTCCAGAAGATTCTGGTCCATAAATTTCAATAATTCTTCCTTTTGGCAATCCGCCAATTCCAAGTGCTAAGTCCAAACTTAAAGAACCTGTTGAAACAGATTCAATATCCATAGCCTTTTGCTCACCAAGCTTCATCACAGAGCCTTTTCCAAAGTTATCTGTAATCTGGCTTATTGCTGCATCTAATGCTTTGTTCTTTTCTTTATTTTCCAATTCTTTGTCTTTTGTGGATTTCACCACTTTTAGGTTATTTTTAGTCATTTTTTGCCTCTTTTTTTACGTTTTTTAACAGTCGAATCATATTTTAAATGTACACATTTTGTTCTCATTGGCAATATATTTCTTAATATTGATTAAAATACTTTGAATTACTTAAGTTTTAGATAGTTGTTATTAAGCAAGCCAACAGATTTTAAAAGACTGTACTGTGCCATTAAGTAGTTTCTCTGAGAATTTGCTAGAGAAATTTGAGCAGTAAGCAATAAAGAATTTGATTGAATTACATCAAGAGTAGTTCTTGATCCTCTTTCATACTCAGCTGAAATTCCTTCGTTTGCAATTTTAGCAGCTCTTACTTGAGCTATAACTGAATTTAAAAAACTTTTTGAAGATTCCAAACTAGACCAAGCGCTAGCTACCGTTGTATCATTTGTTTTTATAGTATCTTCTAATAATAATCTTTTTCTGTAAGTTAAATTATTATTTTTACTAATTGTTGATCTTTTTTTGCCTCCAGAATAAAAAGGCCAACTTATAGTTGCTTTTAAAATATCTTTTTCTTTTCGATCATAAGTTGAGCTTAGATCGTCAGCATAAGATCTTTCCAAAGATAAAGATGCGGTTGGTTTTAAATCTGATTCTGAGATTGCTAAATCTTTTTCCGATTGAATTAAATCAAGTTCAGCAATTTTAATATCGGGATTATTTTTTTTTGATAATTCAATAGCGCTATTCAAGCTGCCGGGAATACTTACAATTGCTTTTGAAGATTTTTTAAGTTTATTTGGGTTTGGAGAATTCCCTATTATATTTTCATAATTTAATTTACTAATTAATAAATCATTTGAAGCTTGAGTAAATTGTGCTTGCGCTCCTGCTAAAGAAGATTCTGATTGTGAAAGATCGGTAATTGTAATTTGTCCTCTATCTAATCTAACTTTATCAGTTTCAACTTGTCGTATAAGAAGATTTAAGTTTCTTCTATTAATTTCTAATTTTTCTCTTGCTAAAATTAAACCTGTAAATGTTTCAATTGCACTATAAATAACATCTTGTTCTTTTTTAGTTAGCTTTGCTTTTGCTAATTCTAATCCAACAATATTTTTTTCATGTGATAAATCTCTTCCATAATCAAGTAAAGTTTGTTCTAACTTGATTGATGATGTCAAAGGATTGGTATCACTTATGCTGGCATCACCACCACTTTGATTTGTAAGTTTATTGGTATCTTCAAAACTTTTTGAACCACTTATAGTTAATGATGGCATATAATCAGCTTGGGAAATATTTATATCTTCTTCTGATGCTTTAATATTTTCTCTTTCTGCATTTAGTTGGGTATTATTTTTATAAGTATCGTTTAGAGCTTCATATAAGCTAACAGCAAATACATTTGTGCTAAAAAAAAATGTAATAATAATTAAATTTAATATTCTTTTCATTTCATTAATTATTTTTTTTGGTCTAAAGGATGGTTCTCTCCATCATTCACTGGAACATTTTCTATTTCAAATGGTTTAACACCTTCAACACAAGCAATATTTACACCATACGCATTTGGATTGCTTCTTGGTCTGTTGTGAGTGTGGATGCCGCAATTTGAGCAAAAGTAATGTTTTGCCGTGTTTGTGTGATATTGATAAAGTTTTAAAAGTTCTTCTCCTTTAACTAGTTTAAAATCTTCTGGTCCAAGAACTCCTATGATGTAACCTTTTCTTTTACATAAAGAACAGTTGCAACGCATAATTTTTTTGAAACCTTCTTCTGGAACGTTAACTTCCGCTTCTACTCCTCCACAATGACATGTTAACTTTTTATTCATTTTTTTGATAATGATTGAATATACCATGTGTTTATTCTTTGCATTTTTATTTTAAAACTGGCATTGGCGACATTTATCCACAGGCATACTAAATATAGTTTTAATGTTCACGTTTTGATTCACTTTTGATTCACTTCCAGACTCAAAATACAACCTATTTGACACTATTGAATAACTTCTATATTAATAAGAACAAAGTAAGAACATTTATGAAGCTAACAGTACCATATTACTTACACAAAGCTGGCGCTGGTTTTCCATCTCCTGCCACGGACTATATCGAAGAAGATATCGATTTAAATGTTCATTTAATCAAAAATGTTCCAGCAACCTTCGTCATAAGAGTTCAAGGTAAATCAATGGTGGATGTTGGTATTAATGATGGTGATCTATTGGTCGTTGATAAGAGTTTAAAGCCAAAAAACTTTTCAACAGTTATTGCCAATGTTCATGATGAGCTGGTTGTTAAAAACTTTGTTCAAGATAAAGACAAACAATTTTTAACATCTGGATCTAAAAACTTTGAAGATCGAATTTTAATTAACGAAGAAGCAGATATTTTTATCTGGGGAGTTGTAACTTATGTCATCCATTCAGTGTACTAAGAAAATAGCATTAATAGATTGTAATTCTTTTTATGTTTCTTGTGAAAGATTATTTAATCCTAAAATAAGAAAAAAACCTGTTGTTGTTTTATCCAACAATGATGGTTGCATTGTTTCAAGATCTAATGAAGCAAAGGCTTTAGGGATTAAAATGGGTGAACCTTATTTTAAAGCAAAAGATATAATAGTTAAAAATAACGTTCATGTTTTTTCATCAAACTATTCTTTGTATGGAGATCTATCTAGAAGAGTGATGCGAACTCTTAAAAGATTTAATTCTGATATAGAAGTTTATTCAATTGATGAGGCTTTTATAGATTTATCAAATTTTCCTGATAATGAAGTTGAAAACGTGGCACAAGAAATTAGAGCAACTGTATTACAGTGGACAGGAATTCCAACCAGCATTGGTATTGCTAAAACAAAAACATTAAGTAAAGTTGCAAATCATATTGCAAAGAAAAAACAATCCGGTATTACAAATTTTATTGGAGTTGAAAATATAGATCCATTATTAGAAAAAGTTAACATCAATGATGTTTGGGGAGTGGGTAAACAGCTAACTAAGTTCTATCATAAAAATGGAATTTATAATGCTAAACAATTAAAAAATAAATCAAACACTTGGATTAAAAAAAGTTCAAATGTTTTGGGATCAAGAACAGCAATGGAGCTTAGAGGTATTTCTTGTATTGATATAGAAAAAACAAAATCAAAAAGAAAAAGTTGTGTAGTGTCACGTTCTTTTGGACAAAGAGTTGAAAAATATCAAGAATTAAAAGAAGCAGTTGCAGGTTATTGTTTGAATGCTTCTGAAAAAATTAGATCAGAATCTTTAATTGCAAAATCAATTACTGTTTTTATAAGGACTAGTCCTTTTCAAAGTCGTTTTGGATATTATTCAAATTCAAAAACAATTGATTTTCCAATTGGAACAAGCGACAGTATTGAAATAGTTAAAACCGCTTTAACAATTTTAGAAAGTATTTTTAAAAATGGTTACCGTTATCAAAAAGCAGGAGTACTGTTATCTGGCTTATCAGAGTCCACTAATAATAAAAATCTATTTTCTTCTAAAAAAGATGAGAAAATAAATTGTTTAATGAAGTCTATTGATAATACCAATTATAGATATGGCAGATCAACTTTAAGTCTTGCAAGCGCTGGTGTTCGTAAAAAATGGAGCTCAAAAAGGCAGCACTACTCAAGGATAGATACGGTTGATTTTCATTGTTTACCAACGATAAAAGCTACCTAATACCACGATCCCTAAAAGTTTTTTCATGTTAAATAATTTT
>Ga0208894_1002069_pt1 | contig 11320 bp, 14 predicted proteins | sample ETNtaG_12_FD_185752 | JGI IMG/M metagenome (GOLD analysis project Ga0208894, IMG submission 185752) | Marine microbial and viral communities from oxygen minimum zone, Eastern Pacific Ocean - ETNP201306SV49 (SPAdes) (version 2) | ecosystem: Environmental > Aquatic > Marine > Oceanic ... | reverse complement strand
AGAATTACCGCCATATACCATCCCAGATATCATTTTGTCCTTACTTGAAAGAACTTTAATAAAAAGATCATTATCTTTTATCTTTTTAGAAAAAACTATAATACCTTCGTCTTTATCAATCATTTAACTTATTAACTTGTAAGTAAAGATGAATCTTTGATTTCATAATATTAGAAATATCATTCTGACTCCTTTCTCTAATTTTTTTAATAGTTCCGCCTTTTTTTCCAAGAATAATAGGCTTATATCTCATATTTGTTAAATCAATTGATTGTTTTATTTTAATGTCATTATTTTTTAGTGATTTGAAAAGTAAGTTTCGAACAATTACATTGTAAGGTATTTCTTTATGTAAATATTTTAATATTGCATTTCTTGTGCATTCGTTTGACATAAATATATGATCTTTGTTGCTAGTTTCACCTTTATGAAATAACCAGTTACTATATTGTGCTTTAGATTTTAGAAAAATTGATAATTTATTTAAACCTTTTCTGTATTTTGCTGAAATATTAAAAAAAGCTTCAACAAGATTTAAATTATTTAATGATTTAATATAAGGAAGAATATTTTTATTATCGATTAAATCAATTTTATTAAATATAACTATGATTAATTTCTTTGCTTCATTGATTTTTTTTATATCAGAACAAATAGTCTCATATTTATATTTAGAAGCATCAATTATATATAATATACAATCTACTTCCTCAATAGCTGTCCAAATATCAATTTTTAATCTCTTTTGACTAGCAACGTTAGAATTTAAAAAATTTGATCCAGGAGTATCATAAAATACAATTTGAGTATCATTTATATTAATAATCCCTTTTATTATATTTTGAGTAGTGTTAATTTTCTTATTAGTTATTGATACAGTTTTATGAACAATAGAATTCATTAAGGTTGATTTTCCTGCATTAGTTTTGCCGATTAAAGCAATTTTAATTAATTTATTTGTCACTAATTAAATCTAAAATTTTTTTTGCAGCTTCTTTTTGAGCTTCTCTTATTGAATCTCCAGAACCTTTCACTAATTTCATTTTAAGAACTTTTAAAGAAACTATAAAAAAAGGAGAATGGGAAGGACCTGTTTTTTTTATTAATTTATATTCTGGTAATTTTTTAAATTTTTTTTGGGATATTTCTTGTAACTTAGTTTTAGGATCTTGTTCATTTGATTCCTGAAGATTCAAATAGGGTGACCAAAATTTTTTTATGAACTTAAATGCTGAATTGTAACCACCATCAACAAATATACTTCCGATCAACGACTCAACTGAATCAGCTAAAATTGATTTATTCATTTTATTATTTTTTCTTTTATGGGAATATCTTAGAAAATTATCTAATTTTAAGTCTAAAGAAATTTTGTATAAAAAATCTCTCTGTACTAAATAAGATAATTTTTTAGTTAGAGATCCTTCATTAAAATCATTAAACTTATAAAAAATTAAAGAAGCTATACATAGGCCCAAAATTTTATCTCCTAAAAATTCTAATCTTTCAAATTCATAAAAATGATTAATTGGTTTATTTTTTTTATCTATGTAGGAACTAGGATGGATTAAAGAATTTCTTAAGTTTTCTTTATTTTTAAAAGAATATTCTATAATTAACTCAATATCTTTATTTAATATTGTTTCGATCATTTTATTTTATTCATTAATCTCTCAAATCTTATAGAAGTAGGCCATTTCCAAAATTCAAAAAAACGAGAATTTTCTAAGGAAAAAAAAATAAATTGTGCCTTACCAACTAAATTTTCAAAAGGAACATAACCTAATCTATTCAAAAACCTACTATCTTGAGAATTATCTCTATTGTCACCCAAAACAAAAAAATGTTTTTTTGGTACTTCATATAATCGAGTGTTATCAACAATACCATTATCCATCAAATCCAGTACTTCTATCTCGATGTCATAAAAAAACTCTTTATATTTTCTTAATCTTTTAGTATTTTTGTTTTTATCTACATCAATAAAGTCATTAGTTTTTTTTCTTAAAATTAATTTATTGTTTATAAAAATTTGACCATTAATTATCTTAATTTTATCACCTGGTAATCCAATCACTCTTTTAATGTAATCTGTACTATTATCATAGGGAGTTTTAAAAACAGCAACATCACCTCTCTTAGGTAGTTTTCCAAAAATCTTACCTGGAATCAGAGGAATAGAAAAAGGTAATGAGTACCTAGAATAACCATATGACCACTTAGAAACAAAAATAAAATCTCCAACTAGCAAATTTGGTTTCATTGAACCAGAAGGGATATTAAAAGGTTCGGCAATAAAAGATCGAATAAGTAAAGCAATAAAAATAGCTAAAGTAATTGACTTAAAATTATTAATAAAACTATTTTTATTTTTCATTTATAAAAATAATAACGTTTGCAATAGCATAGTTTTTTTCATCACTTAGTGAAACTTCAATTTTGTAATCTTTTTTTGTTATTTTATTAATTCTTTTTAGAGCATTATTATGTAATTTAATAAATGGTTTTCCATATTTATCATTAACAACTTCTACATCTTTCCAAAAAATTCCTTTAGCAAGACCTGTACCTAAAGCTTTAGAACAAGCTTCTTTAGCTGCATATCTTTTCGCATATGAGTTTGTAGGGTTAAAACAATTCTCAGATCTTATGATTTCATTATTAGAAAAACAACGTTTTTTAAATTTTTCTCCATATCTATGAATTGTGTTTTTAATTCTTCTAATATCAATTATATCTGTGCCAATTCCAACAATCATTTGTAGCCCTAACTTTATCCTTTTACTCTTTCTAAGGATGAAATTTCAGATAATAATCGCAAAGCTGCCATAATATTGTTTAGATGATTATTATCTCGAACCTCTATATCTATAATAATTTCGAAAAAATCAGTTTTTCTCGAAGTAAAAAGGATGTTTGATATATTGCCATTATTTTTGGCTATTACTGTTGTAACCTTACCTAAACTGCCAGCTTTATTAGTTAATACAATCTTGATTCTTGAAGTATGAATCCCTTTATTTTCGTTATCACTTTCCCAAGATATATCAAGCCATCTCTCTGGACTATCAGAATAAGAATCAAGAGTGTTACAGTCAACTGTATGAATAGATACGCCAAGTCCTGCTGTTACAATTCCCACAATTTTATCACCTTGTATTGGAGAGCAGCATCCTGCTAGATGATAGCTCATACCCACAGTCAAGCCTTTTAATTTAATGGGTTGATTTTTATTAAATTTATTATTTTTTCTATAAGTAAATCTAAGTTCTGGAAAAATTTTTTTTAAAACAGCTGACGAAGTAATTAATCCTGATCCTAGAAGTTCATACAATTGATCAATTTTTTTACAGTTAAATTCATTTAAAATATTTTCAACTGCATTTTCTGTAAATTCAATATTCTCTTTTTTGAATTGGTTTAATAAGATTTCTTTTCCAAAAGCAATATGTTCATCAATTTTTTTTGATCTCATAAATCTTCTAAGTTGCGATTTAACTTTGCTTGTAACAGCAAATCTTTCCCATAAAGGTGAGGGCTGAGAATAATCTGAGGTCAATATTTCCACTTGATCACCATTGTTTAATTGGGTTTTTAAAGGTTGCAATTTTCCATTAATTTTTGCAGCCACACATTTATCGCCTATTTCTGAATGAATAGAATAAGCAAAATCTACAGGTGTAGCTTTTTTTGGTAACTCCATAACTTTACCTTTAGGACTAAACACATAAATATTATTTTGAAATAGTTTAATTTTTGAATTTTCTATCAACTCATCCTGGGATAATGAATTATCCATCAAATCTAAAAGATCGTGCATCCATTTATATTCTTTTGTATCACTTTCTTTTATGATTTTTGGATCTTTATATTTCCAATGAGCAGCTGCACCATATTCTGCTATTCTATCCATAACATTTGATCTAAATTGAATCGCAATTCTTTTGTTTTTAGGCCCAATAACAGAAGTATGTAAGGATCTATATCCATTTGCTTTAGGCGAAGAAATAAAATCTTTAAAACTTCCTTGTATGTATGAAAACTTTCTATGAATGATTCCTAAGGCTTTGTAACACTCTCTTGTTGAATTAGCTATGACTCGAAAAGCCATAATATCTGACAATTCTTCAAATAATATATCTTTATTTTTAATTTTGCACCAAATTGAAAAAGGTGATTTTATTCTTCCATTAATAGTACACTTGACGTCTTCATCATTAAATAGTTTTTTTAATTCGCACCTTACTTCTTCTATTATATTTTCATCTTTAGAATTTAAATATTCTAATCTGTCTATTATAGAAGATCTAGCTTCAGGGTTTATTTTTTTGAAAGCTAAATCTTCTAATTGTTCTTGCCATTCACGCATGCCCAATCGTTGAGCTAAAGGCGCATAAATTTCTTGTGTCTCTAATGCAATTTTTAACTTCTTACTGTCATCTTTTATATAATCTAAGGTTCTCATATTATGTAATCTATCAGCTAATTTAATTAAAATAACTCTTAAATCTTGAGTGGTAGCCAATAATAGTTTTCTATAATTCTCTCCGAACTTTAAATTGTTTATTTTTAAAGAAAATTCATTTATTTTTGTGAGACCATCTACTAAACTTGCGATTTCTGTACTAAAATATTTTTTAATTTCCTCAATTGTTGCTGATGTATCCTCAACTGTATCATGCAATAAACCGCATATGATTGAAGAATTATCTAATTTTATTTCAGACAATAACTTAGCAACTTCAATTGGATGATAGTAATAAGGATCACCAGATTTTCGAAATTGTTCTTTATGAGCTTTTTTTGAAAATTCTATAGCTTTGTGAATATAGGCAATTTCTTTTTGGTTTTGATAAACTTTAACTTTCTTTAATAAATCATTAACTAAATTAGAACTCATTAATATAAAATTCTGGTTTCAATATTTTTCAAATTAATAATGGGATGTGATTCAATGAAAAAAATTCTTAAGAGACTTATTCTTGTTCTTCACTTTCAGATGATGGAGTATTTACAGAAGATTGCAAATCTTCTTTTATTTCAAAATTTTTTTTCAAATCCTTATCTTCAGCTAAAGTTAACTTTTTTATTTCTTCTTCTATTAGAGAGTTAGAATCTGAAATTAGCTCTTCATTTTGTTCATCATTTTTCTCTTCTGATGATTTTATTTCTAAATTGTCATCCTCCTCATCATCTATTGTAACTTTTTGAAATCCTTCAATCAAATTTTCCTTCATTTTTTCAATAGGAATAGTTGTATCTGCTATCTCTCTAAGGGCAATAACTGTATTTTTGTCATTATCCTTGTCAATTGTTGGAATTTCACCAGAATGAAGTTCCCTGGCTCTTTGAGAAGCAACAAGTACTAGCTCAAATCTACTAGGAAATTTATCAACACAATCTTCTACAGTTATTCTTGCCATGCAAGCTTATAAAGATATTAAAAAAAAATGTAAATAAAATAACTATATTTCTTTGTTTTTTTCTATCCTTTGTTTGTTTATTGCCCATTCTCTGGATTTTAAAGCTGATCTTTTGTCGTACTTCTTCTTACCTTTGCCAAGACCAATAGACAATTTTGCAAGACCTTTATCATTAAAATATAATAATAATGGAATGACAGACATCCCTTCTTTTTTTGAAGATCCTATTATCCTATTTAACTCTTTTTTATTAACTAATATTTTTTTTTCTCTAGATGGATTATTTTCTTTTTCAATACTTGAGGAATATTTTTTTATATAACAATTAGTTAACCACAATTGGCCTCTTTTTTCCATGATATATGATTCTTTTATTGAGCCAGTATTAACTCTGAGAGATTTAACTTCAGCTCCAGTTAAAACTAGACCAGCTTCAAATTTTTCTTTAATCAAATAATTGTGATTTGCTTTTTTATTTGTAGCGATTGTTAGCATTTAGATATGTAATTAAATTAAATTAGCTTCACTCATACATTTTTTAATTATCAGCTTTGTAGAGTCTTTAATAGGCGCTATAGGCAATCTGGTTTCCGCACTACATAAATTTAATAACTCAGCTGCATATTTTACAGGTCCAGGACTAGATTCAATAAACAAAGCATGATGTATTTTTGCTAGTTTTAAATTTATTTGAAGTGCTTTATCTATTTCTTTATTTTTCCAATGATTATGTAATTCTGAGCATAATTTTGGAGCAATGTTAGCTGTAACAGATATACATCCATTTCCTCCCTGAATTAAATAAGCTAAAGCAGTTCCATCCTCGCCTGATAAATAACAAAAGTCTTTCTTTATTTTTGTTCTTGTTAATAATGGACGAAATAAATCATTAGTTGCGTCCTTAACTCCAATAATATTTTTGATCATTGATAACTTAACCATAGTTTCAATTGACATATCAACTATAGATCTACCAGGAATGTTATAAATAATAATAGGTAGATTTGTTGATTCAGCTATTTTTTTATAATGTAAATATAATCCTTCTTGTGTTGGTTTATTATAATAAGGAGTAACAATTAAAGCTCCATCAGCACCTGATTCTTCTGCATGTTTTGTAAATTCAATTGCCTCGATTGTATTATTTGAACCAGTACCAGCAATTACTGGAACTCTTTTATCAACAATCTTGATACATATTTCTACAACATTTTTATGTTCATCGTGACTGAGGGTTGGAGACTCTCCAGTAGTTCCGCAAGGAACAAAACCATGTGATCCCTGTTCTATGGACCACTCAATTATTTTTTGAAAAGAATCATAATCGACTTCACTTTTATTAAATGGAGTTATTAAGGCAGGTATACTTCCAAAAAACATTTAATAATCTGTGGCGGAGAGAGAGGGATTCGAACCCTCGGAAGGAATTACTCCCTTCGCAGGTTTAGCAAACCTGTGGTTTAAGCCACTCACCCATCTCTCCTCGCGTTTGTTCTCGTTCATTATCCGACTAAAATCCTCACGATTCATTCGATTTCTAATTACTTGTATATCACTCTATCTCATTTAATCCCATTAGAAAATGATCTCTAAAGAATCCAAAAGGAATCCTTGGATCAAAACAGGATTCAGGATTCAATTTAAGGGTGCGTGAGCGGGTGTAAACTTTTTTTATGAATCTTGAATCACTAAATAATTAACACCCGATATTGAATCAATTTGAGTAAGATACCGGGTACAAAACTGATGGGATCGACGGGTGCACCCCCCTAATATCAACTTACCTCCCCTAGAGAAGAGCAAGGCCGAGTTTGTCAGAGACAAACAACCCCCTAATTGTTTGTAGGAACGTTAAGGTAAAAAAATTATAAAAAATTTTAATCATTTTGGCTTACGATAAGAATATCTTTCAACATTGGCAATCCCTGCAGCTTTAAGTTCCTTTTTCGTGAGCTTGGATTTTTTCAATAATTCTTTTTTATAAATCATTCTGTCGGGATCCTTTTTATGTTCTTCTTCTAAAAATTTAAAAACTTTTTTGTTAGATAAATCGTTTACTTTTTCATCTTCTTTGGAAACTTGCTGTATCTCATCAGACTTTTTCATCAGATATTCAGTTGCTGTTGCATAACCATTAAAAGAACCTGACCAAAAAGCCTTATACACTCGCAAGTCTTCTTTTAATTCCTGCGTGGGATTTTTTTCAATCAAATCTTCAAGCGTATGAATGTATGCATTGACCTCGTTCATATCATTAGGGAATACTTCTTCGTTAGGATCAGGTTCTTCTTTCATCATTCGCCTAAAATTCTGCACCCAAGAATCTATTTCCTTATCAGAAAATTCACATTTAAGTCTTTTAGAGGTCATTTGGCTTTGGCCAATCTTTTGACCACCTCGAATTGATAATCTTTTTATATTTGTCTCTTTCTTCTTTAATCTTGTCTCTGTCAGCACGAATCTTTTCCAATTGAGCTCGATCCTCCTTCCACTTGTTAAGAAAGTCCCCCCGATTTAATGGGGGCACGACTTCAGTCATAGATGAATACTTAGGATTTGTTTCCTTAATTCTTTCTGAAAATCTTTTTCTTTTTTGATTGCTGATTGTTAAGTTCAACATATCATTTATATCTTTTATAGGCATATTTCCTCCTTAGGTTAAAAGGGTAAATCCCTTTGTTCTACTATTTTCTTTTGTGCTGATTCAATTAGCAGCTCATCGGAAAAATGTTTGTTAAGTTCTTCAATGTTTTCTCTTTGCGAACGCCACTTATCAAAATTCCTAATGATCCAATAATGACCCCGCTTGTGATTAGTGGGATTAATAGCGTAGTGTCTATATTTAAAAACACCAATGACTTTTCTAATCCACTTGCCACACATCTTTCTACTAATCGGCCCATTAAATGATGCAGGATTAGCTATTAGGTAAGCAGTTAGCTCGCTATGTAGCTCATCTTCATTGATAGCATCAAAATGAAAACAAGGAAGTTCTTTGTCGTTGAATAAATCATTTAAAAGAATTCTATAAGCAGGGATGCTTTCTTGTACTAGCTGCTCTCTCCACTTCGTAATAGGTAATTCTTCTAAAAAACTTTTATCAACCTTATAGTTCTTGTAGTAATGATATAGATCTCTGATTTTGTTTTTATCCTTTAAATTACTAAGAAAATTTTTGTAATAATTAGGATCATCAGACATCACTTTAGTTTTAGGAATTTCAATTTCAATATAACAAATTCGTCTATCATCAGCTTCAATCCTAATTGGATTAGACGTGTTAGTAGCCATATAAACGTTGAAATGACAGCGATGCTGTATGTGATCAATACCTTTGAGTTCAATAGTAAAGTTCTCATCTGTTATTACTTCTTTGATAGTAGAAACAACCTGACTATCATCTTGGCCCGTGCTGTTTGCTTCGCTGATAAAAAGATTATTAGAGTTCATTAAAAAACTTTGAAACCTTCCAACCAACTGACTTAATTTTAAAAAACTACTATTTGAATAACCGACAAGTTTTGCAATAACTTGAAAGAAAACATTTTTTCCTATTCCGGGTCCACCGTAAACTAATAAGGCCCATTGCCTATTGACCTCAGGATATTGAACAGCAGCAGCAATAGTTTTATGCAGAATGTTTATTGCCTCTTCGTCATAAGAACCTAACAGTTCAAGATGATTAAAGAACCAATCATTATCGCAAGGGGTATCGTCCAAAGGTTTGAATTTTGGCTTACGATAAAAGTTAAGATTTTTAGTTTCTGTCTCTTCATCAATAATAATCTCGTTGTCGTTAGGGTAAAATGTAGTTCCCTCAACAATTTCAATATTGTGTCTAAGCAGCCACTCACTTGCTGTTGTTTTGTAATGTCCTCTTTCCTTAGACCTGAGGAAAATATTATTTACATCTTTTTCCTTACGAATACGTTGCTTGGTTCTATCCCAAAAACAAAGACCTTGAGAAATATAAATAAAATCATCTTTGTATTTTCTTATGTCTGAATATTCTGCATTTATTATTTTAGGATTAAACTTTACATATGCAGCTTTGGATAACAGCTCACGGACATTGATTTGTTCAGGTATGTCGTCAGCTAAATCCCAAGAAGTTTTTGGAAACTTGCCTTGAAAATATGAATTGATTTCTTCATACGAAGGAACAGGAACAGTTTTGGCTTCAATATCGTATTCTTCTTTTAAGATTAAAGATAGTGATTCAAAATAACTTACCCCGTTTAAATTTTTATCTGCATCAGGCCATAAGGTTACATCACGTCCTTTTAAATCGCTATAGTCAGTATTACTAAATGAACCACCACCCATTGCATAACAAGTAGTAAAATAATCAGGAAATAATTGTTGAGCTCTGTCTGCTTTGCCTTCGCCCTCCAAGATTAAAATAGGTTTTTCAGTCTTATCTAATTCATCTATGCGATACAAAGGAAGCTTATAATCCTCTAATTTTGTCCATAAATTCTCCTTTACATAACGCTTTTTTATTCCGTCATAAGAGCCTTGATACATAGCTTTTCTCTTAGAACCGTTTCTTGGTTGCTTGGTAACAATAAACATTTTTTTGCTCTCTTTATTTTTGTACCACCAATGTTGAAACTTATCTGTTTCAAAAAAATCCTGCCAGGCATTGCAATGTTCAGGAACATAATCAACTGGGGAGTTTAAATTATTCATAGTCATCCTCCCCACTGTCTCTGCAATATACCATAGTCTTTTTTATTGTTTTTAATTTGAACCAATCCCAAGTGCAAAATACTTGTGCGGAAAAAGTCTTTTCAAAATAAATTATTTTGCGCTTAGTAAGCGGAGCTATGACGTGCTTCTGTATTAACTTAATTTTTGCAAGCAGTGTTACAGGCTCTCTGCATATTGCACGGAAGGTTAGCCATAGTTTTTTAAATATATGACTATCAGAACTGTCCATATCCCAACGCCATAGACGGTTTTGGTTCTCCAAAGACTCTATTTCTTTAACGGAAGTGCTTTGATAGGATTGTATAATTCTAATAATTGCAGTCATAGTTCATCCTTCTCTCCCAGCAACCACTTTTTATATTCAACTTGTTTTTGGACTCTTTTTTTAAGATCCTCTAATGCATCTTCTTCTTTCGTTGCATTTGATGCATACGATCCGTCAGCATTAAATCTTTTTAAAAATTTATTGTGGAAGTAGCTGTTGATGCTTTCTCTGTTGCCACAGCTATAACAATGATGAACAATTCTTTTATCACCCTCGTACAAATGCAAACTTGGATCAAAATCATCGTGGCCAGCAGCAACGCAGTTGGTCATATATCCTGAAACTTTAATTATTTTTCCGTTTGCTAAAGTTTTATTTTTTGGTTGCCACTTAAGTTGATTACTTGGTGGCAGTTCGTCGAGATAGTCTCTTAATGTTAGACTATCATAGTCTATTGTGGTATTCATGAGTTATCCTATCGAGGGCAGACACCTTTATTCTGCCCTCTTTTTTTTGTGAGAATAGTCTTCAAGATATTTTTCAATCTTTCCAACAGGAAATAAAACACGGCTCTTTCGAGCATTACCAAACTTTACGTGTGGCAATTCTTTTAACTTACGGTTGATAGTTGAAAGACTAACACCTAAGTAATTCTTAAGTTGATTTTTATTAATATAGTTTTGCATAAATATTTGTCCTCTTAATTTACACGTGTCCTAAATCCCTTCTCACGGGGAGTTAAACACCCAATTATTTTGAGAAACTTTTCTAAGCCGTTGGCTTAGTTTTTGTTTATGCAAGAACCGAGATTAGCGACGCTTGATTGGCGGGTTTAGCCCAATGATTCTTGGCACGTCGTAATGTTTCTATCTATACCGGATGAACTGAATACCGCAATAGGAACAAAAAAAGAACATAA
>Ga0208894_1002052_pt1 | contig 11373 bp, 7 predicted proteins | sample ETNtaG_12_FD_185752 | JGI IMG/M metagenome (GOLD analysis project Ga0208894, IMG submission 185752) | Marine microbial and viral communities from oxygen minimum zone, Eastern Pacific Ocean - ETNP201306SV49 (SPAdes) (version 2) | ecosystem: Environmental > Aquatic > Marine > Oceanic ... | reverse complement strand
GGCGTGTTGCTCTTCCCAACCTTTCAGGTGAATTATCTCCAATACTTCTAGCCCTGATTCCTCCATTGCTTTAGCCGCTGATTGATAATGTTCGTTTGCGCCACCTTCAACAATTCGCTCTGAAGCGGACTTTAATGAGAGTAAAGCCACCCCTCCAGCTGCAAGATAGTGCTTAGCGGCATCGATGAATAGGCCAACTTGCCCTGCTTGAGAAACATCTTGGAAAAGCCAATCAACACGCCCATTGAGCCATGGGCGTAATCCTTCAGGCTTACGCGCATCTGCAAGTACTGGAAGTAATCCCGGGCGCTTCTTGGCTAAGCCTACTAAATCCCGCATACAACGTGAAGAGATATCAACCGCTACAATCGAGCCGCCAAATTCATTCTGTTTCCCACATAGATGATCGTGTAAATGAGATACAGTAGTGCCATGTCCTGCCCCTAGATACAGTGCTTGACTTCCTTGGTAAGGTAGAAGTTCGGAGGGTTCTAGTTTAGTCCTGAGTATTCCTGCTGCTAACTTTGAATGTCGAGGAGACCAATTTCTCCACTCGCTACCTTCCATTTTTCTAAGGTTCTCACCTCTAACTCGAACACCGGGAACTGCATTTTTTGACCACAATCCACGTCCTAATGCGAGTACTGAATTGCTTAACTTATTCATTTTTCCACGTGATTTGTGGCGTGTTCGATTACTCATCTCCAGAGCCTCCTGGGATGTTGCGTGCCACGAACCAATAGAGAACCAATCCAGTAATTACTGCAAGAACTCCTTTCCAGGCACCCATTTCATTAGCAGGTGGTATCAAACTTGACTCTTGCATCCAAGAAAGAACTGCGAACATGATGCCAAAAGACGAGGCAACTAACCATACCACAAGTAGGCGTTCTCTAGTCTTTGGATTATCCAATGTCATAGCTTCACCTCTGTGGCTTGGGGTGACGCTTGCGAATATCAGCAACCTTTGCCTCGACAAGTGCCACATCTTCATCACCCCAAGGCTCCCCGTCATAGGCATCTAAACGTGCGGCAATGGAGACTTTACCCGATAACATTCTAGCCACCTTCCCACGAATCCAGCGAGGTGAACGTGAAACCCAAGGATGTTGGAAGAGATGCCCATGCTTTGGCACAGGAATACCATCTCTAAGGTGGAGAAAGAAACTAGACTCCGCACCTAATACTTGGACTGTACCAGATGGTAAACGTGCTAATCTCTCACGTCCGTGGGCAGTCGTAGACATGCGTGCGGCCAACAAAGGACCAATCAGTGCAGATGTCGAAGGAAGGTGATCTGTAGCGACCTCTCTGATTGCGGATTCTACGGAGTCTAATCGACCTTCAACTTCCACTACACCTCTAGCCCACTGGGACAATGCCGCCCATTCTGAATCACTGATTCCAGTAGGGCTTGCTGCCGTATCTAAATGAGTTGCAGCATCTTCTAATGAATCTGACCTTGCAAGAGCAATTGGTATTGTTGAGCGATTGTCATCTAAATTAATTTCAGGGAGAAAAAGACCGGCCCATTCAATCACTCTAGCCTCTAGAGTAGTCCAAGTGGCTCGCATCTCATCACCTGCTCTCACAAGATGCTCAAGTCTCCTGTCAGGATCACTAGAGGCATGAGCAATACCTGCCTGTGCAATCACTAAAGTTGCGGCCTGTAGAAGTTCTGCTTCTTCAGAAGAAATTGGCGGCCACATTCCTGATTCCAACTCATGAATTGGAGTTTTTACGGCTTCAGGGAAACGATCAGATAAACGATTAGCCTCATCTGTCATCCTACCTTCGCTCAATAGCGTTAGGCGTTTTGCAACAGTTGGGGGCTTGCGCCCTGCGTCCCAAAAGGACTCATCGACTATCTCCCCTGCATCATCAAATATACGAGCAAGGCGCCAATCCCAAGAGAGTCGCATACACGGCCCAATAGGTTCTCCTTCAAAAGGAGAAGCCATGCTATAAGAATGCAAAATCTACTATTTTGAGTTACAGTAATTGCTTCGTTTTGAGATTAATGATAGTATGCTGAAGGGTGTGGCTTAAAAGCAGAGGTTATGCCCTCCTTATCGGAGTGTGATAGTATCTTCTGCCCAGAATGTGGAACATTAGCCTTCCCAGGACCCGATGGAATCATCAAGTGCCCCAATGGTCGTTGTAACTATGTTGGCCCTGCAAAAGGCAAGGTCAAACTAAACAGTGGAGAAGAAATCGACACCACTGATACCAAGACCTCTTCAGAAGTAGCAGATTTGAAACACCTCACAGAAGTAATTGATGATTCTGAACAATTCCGAGGTGTACTGACTAACGGGATGTATGTTTGTCCAAAATGTGAGGCTACAGATGTATATGCAGAATTGAAACAGACTCGAGCCTCTGATGAGCCTGAAACCCGCATTCTAACCTGTAAAGATTGCTTGCACGGTTGGAGAGAATACTGATACAATAAATGTTCATTTTTGCTGTTGTTGTATTATTCACAATAGCGAGCCTTGAAAACAGAACAGCATGAGGCGACCATAGATGTCACCTGAACCTAAAGAGGGGGAGTCCGCCAAGTTTGCTGATGGCACATCAGAAGCGGGTGATAAACAAGTACTAGGTAAGCAACTTTGGCGTATTTTCCCATACATCAAGCCATATTGGAAGCGATTTGCGCTCGGAATAACATCTAATATGGGGGCACGAATCTGTGATTTGCTACCATTTGTTGCAATGGGTTTGTTAACCGACGCCATACTTTCAGGAGAGATTAACCAACTCAAAGAATTTGCATTCTATGGATTACTTATTTTAGGCTCTTTTACAGGTCTTGCAATCTTTCAAGGAGTCTCTAATTATTCATGGGAAACATTAGCACAATATCTTCAACACGACATAAGAATAGCCGCATTTGAATCATTGATAAAAATGGAAATTAGATATTTTGAAGATAGACAAACTGGGGATATTATGTCAGTAATTTCTGCTGATGTCAATCAACTTGAAAACTTTCTTTCAGATGCATCAACCTCCATGATTAGAATTGTAATCACCTTCACAACAGCATTTGCAATCCTTGTATGGATGTCATGGAAACTTGCATTAATATTGTTTGTCCCTATCATTTTCATCATGCCACTAATCTACTTTTTTTCAACTCGGGTTCAGAAAAAATATCGAGAATCACGTCAATCTTTTGGAGATATAAATGCTGTCCTCTCAAACAATATTTCCGGGATGGGGGTTGTTCAGGCATACAATGCTGAAACTTACGAAACAGAACGTGTTGGTAGGGAGTCATCATCATACAAAAACCATGCAATTGGGGCAACAGTACAACGTACCAAATTCCTGCCAGGTATCTATGTCATAGCTGGACTAGCATTTGGCCTTCTTGCCACAGCAGGAGGTTATCTTATGCTACAGGGACAAGACAGCGGAGGGATTTCCCCCGGTCAATTCGTCACCTTCCTGTTAATGAGTACTAGAATGTCTATGCCATTATTTATTCTTGGAATGTTAGTAAATCAAATTCAGAAATCAGAGGCAAGTGCTAGAAGAGTGTTTGCCATGGTAGACCTTGAGCCATCAATCGTTGACAAAGAAAATGCTGATGCCCTACTAAAGCCGGCAGATTCTATATCATTCAATGACGTACACTTTGGTTATCCCAATGGGAATAAGGTGTTGAATGGGGTTTCTTTTGATTTGAAAAGAAATCAAAGTGTAGGAATTGTTGGACCTACTGGCGCAGGTAAATCTACAATTGTTAAACTACTACTAAGGTACTATGAAACTGACAACGGCATAATCTCAATGAATGACAAAGACATCAATGATTTGAAACTTGGATCAATCCGTGAACAAATTGGATATGTGAGTCAAGATGTATATTTATTCCATGGGACTATCCGAGAAAATATTGCTTATGCTGATCAATCTGCAGGTAATGAGGCCATTGAAAATGCGGCATCACTAGCCGGAGCAAATGACTTCATCGAAAGTTTCCCTAAGGGCTATGACACAATTGTAGGTGATCGTGGAGTTAAATTATCAGGTGGACAAAGACAGAGAATTTCGCTTGCTAGAGCAATATTGCGTCAACCCCCCCTGCTAATCTTAGATGAGGCTACAAGTGCAGTCGATACTAGAACCGAAGAAATAATTCAAAGAAACTTAAATCAATTCAAAGATGGAAGAATGACCGTTGCCGTTGCCCACCGGCTATCCACCATTCGAGATGCTGACCAGATTATCGTCCTTGTAGATGGAGTTGTTGTAGAACGAGGAGCTCATGATGATTTGATTTCACAACAAGGAGTCTATGCAGATTTATGGGCAGTGCAAACCGGTGAATTAGATAATACTACAGGTGAAGCAACTCAACATGATGGTTGAATTCGCAACCTCAAGAACGGTCCTTGTCATCAACTTGGAGTCCGGGTTTTTTGGAGATATAGATTCTCCACCATGCCTTGAGAACTCCACTACCGTATGACCAATGCAAAAGGAAGGTCATCAAAGGTGCAACCAGTACTGTTGCAAATGTGCGTGATGGAGAATTTCCTTTTGCCGCACCTAGCCAACAAACTAGAATGTATAATGTAGCCAAACTTACAGGAAGATGAACTGCTGTCCTATAATTTCCAAATGGAACAGATGTTGTAGAAATATCCCAAAACTTAGGCCATGCAAGACCACCGTTCGTTGCGCCCCAAACAAATGCGAGCAATGCAGAAAGCACCAGTAGGGGGAATAGCCCAACTGCAGTATGACTCCAGGCCTTCATACCAGGATGAATCTTGCTTGCAAGAATCCGCACAAGACCATAATTCTGAATCTGCTTCCTAACACGAGAGGGGTTACGGCGTCGGTGCCACATTATTGCTTCACGATCAGTCCATAATTTGTGGCCCGCCTGCTCTATGCGATAATCAAGCATAGCGTCCTCACATCCTATCGCTCCATCATCAAAACCTCCCACGGCATCAAGAACAGATTTGCGATAGGCCGCATTCACGCCGGGGAGTTGCTCTGCTGGCTCAAGGTCAGATGTGCCGCGTTTGCCATAATTTGTTCCAGCAGTAACCCATTTGGAGCAGAATGTGACATCAATTACTCTCTGCCAAAATGTTGAGCGGTTATCCGGTGGAGCAAAGTTTGGCCCCCCTACTCCAGCGACTTCTTCACGTTCAAACCAAGGAATCAATCGCTCAACCCAATCTGGCTCAACCCAAACATCATCATCAGTAAATAATACAATATCACATTCAACTTCACGAAGAGCAACATTACAAGCATCTGCCCGAGTACGTGAACCTTCATCATCAATGAAACGTGCACCATTTGCCTCGGCAACAGCTTGGCCCGGATCATCACTTGGACCTACGACTACAACCTCAAATGATGCACCAACTGCACTTGCTTCTGCATTAGGCCATGTCTGATTAGAAAGACCCTGTAAAACAATAGCCAACTCTTCTGAATTGCGTAAACTGGGGATTATAACGCACACGCGCAAGCCCCCACCCTCACTGGCCATGCCCCTCCGACCAACCCTTCCATTTCAAGTCTAATGTGCCAAAGTACCACTCTGCGAGAGATTGATATGTGAAGTCTGTGTGCCAATATTGATGAAAATAAGTCATGTAATACTGTTTCTAATGCTGCCACTGGCTGCTCTAAGCCCTTTACTAGAATCAATTGATGTTGAACTTGAGAATGAAAATACAGTAAACCCTGTTGGAAAAACCCCTATTGTCATTGATAACCCATACGTTAATTGGCAGTTTACTGCTGGAGATTTTGGCTCATTCAATGGCACCCCCATGGCTCAAGAAATGCGCTCAAGTTGGGAAAATGATAGTGAGATTGATCGAGCAGAAGTGAATTGGGTCTCAGATTTCCGGGCTGATTTACCCGGTGATATCTACTGTTCATTCCCTGCCTATTCTGGGCAATGTCATCAAACTAGGCTGACATTCCAAATGAATGTCACTGGATACAATGACACCGATAATTCGGAAATGATTATGAATTTTTCAATGAATCATTTGGAGTTAATTCCAACCACCTACACTGGCTGGCATAAAGAAGAGTCGATTTCTAATTCGCGGATGTGGATGAAGGAACAAAACGGGAATGAAGATATGTATCGCATGACTAGTTGGGAGAATGAAACTGTAGAAATCCTCCAAACTGGCTACCAAGACAACTTTACTGTTGGAGACATTTGGACTATTAACTACAAAGCATGGGATAATTGGACGAGTGAGGAAAGTGGGGAATTTAATGCAGGAGGTGGTAACTGGGCCCCTAATCCTCCGTCCTCAGATTCTGGTAGTGAACACAATGAATTAAATGAAACCAGCAATGCTACAAGAGAAGTAACTATTCAGAGCCCTGGCTATAATTTAGCAGATAGTAGTGGAAGTGGGCCAACTTCAGTTACCGGTATTGAGGTTGAATATTGGAATGAGGGAGGCGATATGGACGAGAGCGTAGTACTTGGTGAATGGGGATATCCTATCTCTGTAAATAATATGACACTCGTTTCTTGGAAATTCTCAAATGGTGTATGGGTTGATGCAGATAATGATGGAGTTCAGGATTCAGATGACCTATGCCCTAACACACCTGTAGCACATACCGGATTAGATTCTGATGGGTGCTCTTGGGAACAAAGAGATGCTGATTCTGATGGCGTATTGAATCCTAATGACACCTGTGCAAATACTACTGCAGAAATGACCGACATTAATGCGAATGGTTGTGCTTGGGAACAAAGAGATGAAGATGGCGATACTATCCTCAATCCAGATGACCATTGTCCAGCAACGCCTGCAAACGAAACCGCTGATACTGAGCCACCATGGCAAGGATGCTCCGCAAGCCAGAAAGATACTGACAATGATGGAGTGACGGATGCAATGGATCAATGCCCGGGATACAATGACAGCATTGATGCTGATGCGGATGGTATTCCCGATGGATGCGATTCACTGATTGATAATGATGGAGATGGAGTGAACAATACAGCTGACCTCTGCCCGGGCCATGATGATAGCATTGATGTTGACCAAGATGGAGTTCCTGATGGCTGCGACAACATAGTCGATAGCGACTTTGATGGTGTTGCTGATGCTGTAGATGAATGCATGGGTTACGATGATGCAATTGATGTTGATCAAGATGGAATCGTCGATGGATGTGACACAATTATTGATTCTGATGGAGATGGCGTTGCTGATTCATTTGAAGTATGTCCTGGTCATGATGACAATGTTGACATTGACGCCGATGGAAAACCAGATGGTTGTGATGATATCATTGATTCAGATAATGACGGAGTTTCCAACTCTAATGATACTTGTGAAGGACATGATGACAGCGTTGATGTTGATTCGGATAGTATTCCTGATGGTTGCGATTCACTGATTGATAATGATGGAGATGGAGTGAACAACACTGCTGATCTCTGCTTGGGCTACGATGATAGCATTGATGAAGACGTAGATGGAATACCCGACGGATGTGACGATTTTCTTGACAACGATGCTGATGGCATCGAAAATGAAAATGATGATTGTATTGATACTGCATCGGAAGTAGATGTTGATGAAGCCGGCTGTGAAAAAAACACCTTAGGATTAAGTGGGGGTTTTGGTACAGTTCCATTAGTTGCAGGAATTATCGGTATGGTGGTGGCATTGGGGATTCTAATTGCTGCAATATCAATCATGAGGGGTGGAAGTGAAAAAGAACTTGAGTCAAATCATCACTTTGAAAGGCCAGAAAGTTCTGCTTTTGAAAGGCCAGAGAGTTCATCTCCACATCCTTCACAAATCGGAGTTGTGCAACCTGATGGGTACGAATATATTGAACACCCGCCAACTTCGGGTAATTGGTGGTACCGAGGTGGACAAACAAGCCACTGGCAAAAATATCAAGATTAATTATTGAACATAGATTAATCAGCCAAAACTTCCATTTCAAGGTCAATGTGCCAAAGTCATGTTCGGGTAGCATTGATTAGGGAAGTACTGTTGAGCGCGAAATATGAAATTTAGTCATTTTGTACTGCTATTGATATTGCCGCTTGCAGCACTTTGTCCAATGATACAATTGGAAGAAGCAAATCTTGAGGGCGCAGACACCCAAAACGAAGCCGCAAGAAGTGGTACGATTGTGGTATTAAATCCTGATTACGACTGGAAATATACACCTGGGGATTATTTTATTTACGACTCAGTGAGTTTTGGTCAAAATATGCAAACACAGATGACCGGTGACCCCCAGTGGGATAGAGTCCAGATTAATTGGATAGATGAAATTCGTATGGAAATATTTGCTGACAGCCCTTGTACAATTGCATCTTACTCAGGACAATGCCATCACATGACTTTTTCAATGGGGTTGAATTTTACTGCTTTCAATGATACCAACCAACCCGCAGATCAAATGACAACTAATATGACAAGTTCGACTGATAGTTTCTTCCCAACTAACTACAACGGTTGGAAATCTGAGGTTGGTTCTACCCACACCGGCATGTGGATGGGAGAGCAGAATCAAGGTGACATGATGAGAGCATCAATGTGGGAAAATAAAACTACTGAAATTGATACCACTGGATGGGTCACAAACTTCACCTTGAATGATAATTGGAATGAACAAGAACACCTATGGACTAATACTACAGTAGAGGAGTTCAGCGAGCATAATAATAGTGGTAATTGGCAAATAAACCCACCTTATACTGATTCATATTCTTCCGATCAAGAAATCGATTGGGTTTACGAAGCAAGTCAAGAGTTCCCATTTACCTTCAACAGCTACAATCAAGCCGACAGTTCAGGTTCAGCACCTAGCACAATTACTGGAATGTTAGTTGATGTTTGGCAAGATGATAAAGGAACTCTGATTCAAGAAGAATCTCAACTACTTAGTCAATTTGGATTCCAACTTTCCGCTGGCGCTGGAAATCTCACAGAATATTACCACTTATACGCTGCTTCTTTCGGAACTGATACTGATGGAGATGGCGTTTTCGATGGAATAGACCTATGCCCAAATACTACTAATGGAGCCACTGTAGATAGTAATGGCTGCTCTTGGGAACAACGAGATGATGACAACGACAGTGTGTTGAATCCTGATGATGATTGTTCAGATACCACACCAACGATGACAGATGTTGATGCACAGGGTTGTGCATATGAACAGAGAGATGAGGACAATGATGGCGTCTTGAATTCAGATGATAATTGTTTGAACACACCTACTGGGGAAACCGTGGATGCTAATGGTTGCTCACTAGGTCAATTAGATTCTGATAACGATGGCGTAAGTGATGCTGATGATGCATGCCCCGGCCATGATGATTCTGTGGATGTGGATTCTGACGGAGTAGCAGATGGCTGTGATTCGCTAATTGATTCTGATAATGATGGCGTCGCTGACAGTACTGATGCATGCCCTGGTCATGATGATTCTGTGGACGTTGATCAAGATGGCACCCCTGATGGTTGTGATACTATTGTGGATTCTGACTCTGATGGAGTGGCTGATTCCTCTGATGCTTGCCCTGGTCATGATGACTCAATAGATGTAGACGGGGATGGCACTCCAGATGGATGTGATTCACTAATTGACTCTGATGGAGACAATGTAGCAGATGGAGCAGACGTATGCCCTGGCCACGATGACGCAATTGATGTAGACGCTGACGGTATCGCAGATGGTTGTGATGATTTTGTTGATTCTGACTCAGACGGAGTAGTTGATGCTGATGACAAATGTGCAGGGCACGATGACGCAATTGATGTAGACGGAGATGGTACTCCTGATGGCTGTGATTCGCTAATCGATTCTGATGGCGATGGAGTATCAGATTCCAACGATGCGTGCCCTGGTTACATTGACAGTTTTGATGCTGATGCTGATGGCATCCCTGATGGTTGTGATGACTTGATTGACGATGATGACGATGGCATCGGCAATGGTGATGATCAATGTCCTGGGACAGTTGTAGGAACTACAGTAGATGATACTGGTTGTGAGAAGAAATCTGAGCCAGCAGCCTCCACCTCTAGTGGAGGGTTCTCCCCGATAATGGGGTTAGGAATCGTCGCAGTAATTGCTGCAATCGGAGCTATCGTATTCTTAGTGGTGCGTCGTGGCAGCATTGGCGGTGGTAGTAATCAACAGCCACCTCAAGCAGCACCTCGCGCTGGACAAATTGGAGGCCTCGGGATGGAGCCAGTAGCAACGTCGGTAGTGTCGACACCACCTGTAGCAGCAACGCCAACAGTTTCCACTCCGACTGTATCAACTCCTACTGCACCCGCCTCTCAGCCCCCACAATCTGGTGGACCACCGCTACCCGCTGGTGGACTACCTGCTGGATGGACTATGCATCAGTGGGAGCACTACGGAGATGAATATCTACGAAAATTACGGGGCGAATAAGACAATTACCGTAAGGGCAAATTACGCTAATCTACCAAACCGAAAAGACTTGAAGGGAGGGGCATCCCTCAATAATTGGTTCACATGGCTGTAGGCAGTGTTATGAGATTGAATGGTGCGATGAGTATACTATTGGTTGCCCTACTAGTTTTAGGTGGGATGGCTTCCATGTCATCTCTTGAAATGAATGATGCATCTGCAGCTGATGGCAACGATGCAAATGAAAAGATGCAAGATAACTCAAAAGAAAAATCAAATTCTGAATGGTTGGAGAAATGTGAAGACCTAAAAAACAAGGACTTCGATAAAGATCTAGGCGACTGGGCACATTTGCGTGGAGAAAAATCATTCGAATGGGATAGGAATAAGGATGAAGTAAAGTCTACAAATGGGCGGCAATCTGATAATTCTTCAGACAATAACACAGTTGAAGATACTGATGAAATTGACTGGCATCTCCCAGACTACATCTCCGTTGAGATCACGGACTTAGGTTACTCTGTAACAATTCGTGATGAACTAGGACTCACCACTGAAAATTACACTGAAGAAGAATTTTCATCATTTCTCGAGCGATTTGGTTGGGAATCTAACGCCGAAGGTGATGAGCGAGATGATGAAAATCGAAACCGCACAGATTACAGAGAGAGAGTAGAAAATTTACGAGAATCATGTGAAAACGGTGATGATGATTCATGCTTAGAATTACGAGGAATCATGGCCCGACTCAGAGAAGGTAGAGACAGGGGTGAGCGGGATGAGATACCCGAGATCAGCCTAGAATTACTTGATGACGGCACCATTATTGCACATCGAGAATTTAGCAATGGGAACTTTGAGTATGACATTATCAGTACAGCAGATAATGGAGATTTGACAATAGTTAGGGTATCAGCATGGGGAACTGATGTGATA
>Ga0208894_1002037_pt1 | contig 11430 bp, 6 predicted proteins | sample ETNtaG_12_FD_185752 | JGI IMG/M metagenome (GOLD analysis project Ga0208894, IMG submission 185752) | Marine microbial and viral communities from oxygen minimum zone, Eastern Pacific Ocean - ETNP201306SV49 (SPAdes) (version 2) | ecosystem: Environmental > Aquatic > Marine > Oceanic ... | reverse complement strand
CCAGTACTTCAAGGGCGTTATAATTTAAATCATCGGGGCAGAGTTCAATTGACCGGGTTCTGTTCCACTCGTGACGAATAGCTCTCTTTTCTTTTAACGCCCTGATATGTTTATAGACGGTGCCTTTAGAAGTAAACCCGAAACTTATGGCGATCTCATCAAAGGTTGGTGCGTAGCCGTGCCTGGAGATATATCCCCTTAAGTAGTCAAGAATCTCTTTTTGTCTTTTAGTTAAAAACATGAGTACAAAAAGCGTACAAAGTTATATCGTTTCCTTGTGAAAGTAAAGGTTTTGAGTTTATATCCTAGAATTCGAGCTGTGAACGAATCCCGTCAACGCGGCGACGAAGATCAGACTTTTCTTTCATCTTTTCTTTTACCGCCCGACAAGCGTGTATTACAGTAGAATGGTCTCGCCCTCCAAAGTGCATCCCTATATTTTCCAGTGAGGTTCCCACAATTTCTCTGGACAAATACATGGCTACCTGCCTAGCCCCAGCTACATCCATTTTGCGTCCGCGACCAATCAACTTTTTTTCTGGCACGTCCATGGCTTCACTCACACTTTGTATTACATCGTCAATGGAAACTGTTTTTGTACCAGATCTACCTAAAGTTTCACGGAGTGCTCGTTTGGCCAGAGGCATGGTAATGTCCGAATGCGACAGTGATGAATAAGCCAGTAGCTTGATAAGAGCTCCTTCCATTTCACGTATGTTTCCACGGATATTTGTTGCGATAAGTTCTGTTATCTCATAGGGTATTTCTAGTTTGTCCTCTTCTGCCTTTTTCTGAAGGATTGCTATTCGGGTTTCCAGGTTGGGTGCCTGAATATCAACAATTAAACCAGATTGAAACCGAGAAAGCAGTCGGTCCTTCAGCCCGTACAATTCACTAGGGTGACGGTCGGTTGTTAAAACAACCTGTTTTCCTCTTTGATAAAGATCGTTAAACGTATGAAAAAACTGTTCCTGGGTTTGTTCCTTTTTCTGAAAAAACTGAATGTCGTCAACCAATAGGGTCTCAACATTTCTGTGTCTTTCCGAAAACGAAGAACTGTTATTATTTTGAATTGCTGAAATAAAATCGATTGTAAATTTTTCACTTGTGGTATAATGAACACGTGGCGTAGGTGATCGTTGCAACACTTTATTTCCAATAGCTTGGAGTAGATGTGTCTTTCCCAGTCCGACACCGCCGTAAATGACCAGTGGATTAAATGATGTTTGTCCTGGCGAATTAGCTACAGAAACAGAGGCGGCTTTTGCCAGTTGATTATTTGATCCCTCCACAAAGCTATCGAAGGTGTAGCGCCTATTTAGTCTACTGCCGCTATCATAGTATTGCCTCACATCGCGTCGCTGATCCGTAAACATCTTGGGCTCTTTAACACTTTCACCATTATCTGCTTCTTCTCCTACCACCACGCTGTAACGGACTTTTAAATCTTTTCCTGTGGCCATTTTTAGTTTTGAAAGCAATAGATCTCGATAGTGTTTGTCTATCCATTCATAATAGAACTTGCTTGGTACTTCTAGAGTAAGACTTTTTTCGTCAAGACCAACAGCTTGTATAGGTTCAAACCAGGTGGCAAAGGTTTGCTTACTAATTAAAGACTGAACCTCTTCTGATAAATTTGTCCAGACGTCTGATGCTGTTAAAATAGTTTTATCCACAACTTATCCACACCGTGGTGGGGGTGTAAATTTATCCATATCACTCCTCTGATATCAAGCGGAAAATACAGTTTTTTGATACAACAAATACACATAAAGCAGATATTAAGGAATCGTTGCTGAGGTATTCTTTAATAGTTAATTTCACCGACTGAAAAATGGTTTATTATGAAAAGGACTTATCAACCGAGTAAGCGCAAGCGGAAAAACAAACACGGCTTCCGTTCCCGCTCTTCCTCTCCTGGCGGCAAACGTGTCCTGAGCCGCAGACGAAAGAAGGGGAGAAAGAGGGTCTCGGCTTAACCACGCGTCTTATTTTTCGATAATCTTATGCCGTCTCTCCTGAAGCGGTTTTGGTTTTTTCTCTTTTCTCTACCCCGTGGGTTTTTCCAGGTTGCGTCCGTTATTTTGTCCTTTACGGCAACGTTCTTAATTCGGGCATACCAGCTCCTCTTGTCCCCTTTTTCCCTTCCCTCGTGTCGTTTTGGCCCCTCATGCTCTCAATATGCACTAGAAGCGTTTCAAAAACATTCTCCTGGGAAAGCTCTGCTGTTAAGCTTAAAAAGGTTGGTTAAGTGTCACCCTTTGGGTGCCAGTGGGCATGATCCTGTTCCTGACTAATGGATAAAAATACTGTTTTAGCTTTTCTTATTATTGCTCTCATCTTAATGGGTATGCCTTATTACTATGAAATGATCGGTCTGGCTCCACCACCTCCCCAAGAAGACGGTCAAGAAACAGGTTTTGAGCCTGTTAAAGAGCCTTCGACCAGTTCGTCGTCTCCTGCTCCTTCTAACACACCTGTTCAAAGGGGCGGTTTTGCTAAAAGATATGATGAAGACGAGATGGTAAAGCCCCTTTCTGAAGAAAAAATTGTTTACGTTGAGACACCTCTCTATGTCGCTGGTGTCTCTTCCCGTGGTGGGGGTTCTTTTGTTTCCTTTGTATTAAAAAACTATCCTTTAAATGATTCCTCTTTGGTCGATCTTGTTGTAAAAGAAATAAACCAAGGAAATCTTTTAATAAAATTCAGGGGTTTTTCGGGCGAAAGCGTAACTCTTGACAATGTTTGGGAGCTATCTGGTCGACACGCTCATAAAGATACTTTAGATATATTAAGTGAGGCTGGGTCAATTGATTTTTTTTCAACGATTAATGGACAAATTATTAATAAGGCCTTTACATTTAATCCCGGAAGCTACACCATTGGATTAGAGATGGATTTACAAAGCGTTGGTAGCAAGATGATGTCCCAAGAACGATTTACTCTTATTTGGAGGGGTGGTGTCCCTTCAACGGAGCCCAACAAAAGCGATGAAGCTAGTTTTTATGCCGCCAACCTTTCCCAGGGTCGCGAGATTACTAAACACAACGGAAAGGATGGCAACGTCGTCTCTTCCACAGGAAGGACTGATTGGACCGCTGTCAGGTCAAAATACTTTACCGCCGCAATAATCCCCACCTCCAGTAGTAATTACGGAGAGGTTAGCGCAAGAACTGGTGGCTCCTCTGAATCTAATGGTAAAGCGCCCTTGTACGATATGGCTGTTAGCTTTTCTTCCGCTGCCCCAGCCGCAGCAATTGTCTATCTTGGTCCTCTACAATATAATAATTTAAAATCTCTTGATGTCGGCCTCGAAAACTCTATGAGTTTTGGAATCGCCCCTATACGCGGAATTGGCAGGGGTGTTTTATATCTTTTAAAGACCTTTCATGGTGTTATCCCCAATTATGGTGTGGTGCTCATAATTTTTTCGGTGCTTGTTAAAATTGTAGTCTATCCACTAACTAAAAAAAGTTATCAGTCTATGAAAGCAATGCAAATCCTTCAGCCAGAGATTGCGAAGCTTAAGGACAAATACCAGGGCGATCCCCAAAGACTTAACAAAGAAACCATGAAGATGTACAAAGAACGTGGGGTAAATCCGCTTGGGGGTTGTCTCCCTATGCTTCTTCAAATGCCCCTTCTGTTCGCCCTTTTTATTGTTTTTCGATCCACCATTGAACTTCGTGGCGCTCCATTCGTGCTCTGGATAGATGACCTTTCCCAACCAGATGCCCTCATCCCCCTACCTTTCTCCCTTCCGCTATATGGAAGCCAGATTAGTCTTTTGCCTCTTCTAATGGGTGTTTCCATGTTTGTTCAACAGAAAATGTCGGCGACACAGGCTAATCCTCAACAAAAAATGATGACTCAATTTATGTCTGTCTTTTTTGTTGTTCTTTTCAACCAGTTTCCCTCGGGCCTTAACCTATACTACACGCTCTTCAATGTTTTGACAATTCTTCAACAAAAATATATGGTTCACCCCAAAGAGGTGGCAAACTTACCTAAAAAGAAGAAATGACTTCTCCGGGTGATGCTTCTCCATCCTCCGATCTGAATACAACCATTGCTTCTCTTGCAACCCCAGAGGGGGTTAGTGGTTTGGCGGTTATACGGATTAGTGGTCCAGGCGCCTATTTTGTCGCTCAAAATTTGTGTGGAAAAGAAAAAATTAAGCCAAGATACGCCCTATATACGCCCTTTTGTTCTCCTGTTGGGCTTGAGATTGACTCTGGTATTCTGACCTATTTTCCGGCTCCACATTCGTATACAGGCGAAGATGTTGTTGAGCTCTCTTGTCATGGGGGCACTGTTGTTTGTGCGGAGCTATTGGAGGCATGTTACTCGTTTGGTTGTGTGGTGGCTCAACCTGGTGAGTTTACACGACGCGCGTTTTTGAACGGAAAAATGGATCTCTGCCAGGCAGAGGCTGTTGCTGATGTTATTATGTCTGAATCGTCCGCGGGGAAAGAAGCTAGCTATAAAATTCTATCTGGAAAGTTTTCAACCCTCATATTAAAGCTAAAGCATTCCCTTTTTGATTTGGTCTCCACGCTGGAGGGTGAACTTGATTTCACCGAGGATGAAATAACCCCAACCCCAACCAAAGAAAAGAGGGCTCTTGTGTTTAACGTGTTGTCTCAAACAAAAGATGTCCTTTCCACATACAGTACCGGAAAAATGCTGCAGCACGGAGCGTTAATTGCCTTTGTGGGAAAACCAAATGTTGGAAAATCAAGCTTGTTGAACGCAATTCTTTCTGAAGAAAGAACTATTGTGTCAGAAAAACCCGGCACAACACGTGATGCCGTCGAGGTTCCTTTTCTAATTAACAACTTTCCCGTACGCTTGGTTGATACCGCTGGCATTAGGCGCTCTGACGATGCCGTTGAGGGTCTCGGCATGGGTTTCACCCACCAATACTTAGAGAATGCAGATCTTGTTTTAAATGTGATTGATCTTTCTTTACCAAAAGGCGCTGTTGAAAAGGAGATAAAAACCTTTAATTGTTCCAAGCCTGTCATCCATGTTTTAAATAAGTCTGACCTGTTAAACAATGGTACAAAAAAGGCTTGGGGTTCAAAAAGCCTTGGGGTTGCCACAACTTCTGCCCTTCGAGGAGATGGGGTCAAAAATCTAATAAAGTTTATTTATAGTAAACTTGTTGGCCGCCCCTCTCTTTCTGGGGGTTTGGTTCTTACAAACTCTCGACACAAGCTTTCTCTTGACTCTGTTGCCAGCTCTCTTGAGAGGGCGCTTTTTATTATAGATTCAAACGACTCTCCTGAAGTGCTTTCTGTAGAGCTTCGAGAGGCGGTTTCACATCTTGATGAAATATTGGGCTTAACCTCTGTTGATGATATTTTAGATAATATTTTTTCAACGTTCTGTATTGGTAAATAGTGTTTCACGTGAAACTATGAACTTAAAGAAAAAATACGATGTGGTGGTGGTTGGTGGGGGCCACGCCGGAATTGAGGCGGCTTTAGCTCCGGCCCGGTTGGGACTTCAGGTCGCCCTCATTACCCTGGATGCCTCTTCAATTGGTCGAATGTCTTGTAATCCTGCCATCGGAGGCCTTGCCAAAGGACATCTTGTCCGTGAAATTGATGCTCTTGGCGGAGAAATGGGTTGCTTGGCTGACGCTGCTGGAATTCAGTTTAAAATGCTAAACAAATCAAAAGGGAAGGCTGTTTGGTCTCCTCGAACACAAATTGACAAGAAACATTATGAATCTCTTGCCTCTTTCTCGGTTCAATCTAAGCCGAACCTGGATATTGTTGAGGGTGAGGCCCGGAAAGTTTTAACAAAAAAAGGTTTTGTTTGTGGGGTTACAATAGGTGGACAAACAACTGTCTCTTGTCAGTCTCTTGTGCTAACCTGTGGAACCTTCCTTAATGGTGTTGTCCATATTGGAAGGAGAAAAATATGTGCCGGGAGAATGGGTGAGGAAGCCTCTGACGGTATCACTGAGTCCCTTCTTTCTTTAGGTTTTACTTCTGGTCGCTTAAAAACCGGTACCCCACCACGTCTTCGATCAAATTCTATTGATTGGGACAAGGTCGAAGAGGTCTTTGGAGATAAAAACCCTAGGCCTTTCTCTTTTCGAACAACCAATTTCAATCCGCCAAACGTTCCGTGTCATACAACTAACACCAACACCATTACTCATGAGATTATTTTGGGGAGCCTTTCAGAGTCCCCCTTATATTGCAATGAAATAGAGGGCGTAGGTCCTCGTTATTGTCCCTCTATTGAGGATAAGGTGGTCCGTTTTGCTGAAAGGGACAGCCACCATCTTTTCCTAGAGCCCGAGTGGGCAGGTTCTGACCAGATATATACAAATGGTTTTTCAACAAGCCTCCCTGAGGGTGTACAGTTGGGAGCTCTCCGAACTGTCCCCGGATTAAAAAACGTTTCTTTATATAGGCCGGGCTATGCCATTGAATACGACTTTTTTCTACCATCACAACTAAAGGCTTCCCTTGAGACAAAGGCTGTCCGTGGCCTTTTCTTCGCTGGGCAGATTAACGGAACGTCAGGCTATGAAGAGGCTGGCGCCCAGGGTTTACTTGCCGGCATTAACGCGGCCATGCATTTTTTGGGTAATGAGCCCCTAATCCTCCAGCGTAACGAAGCTTATCTCGGCGTATTAATTGATGACCTAGTTACAAAAGAAACCTTGGAGCCCTATCGAATGTTTACGGCCCGTGCTGAGTACCGTCTTTTGCTTCGTCACACAAATGCGGACCTTCGTCTTTCTCCGACAAGCTATAAGATCGGCCTGCTAAATGACTTTTTATTAAGCGCTGTTACCAAAAAACGAGGCTTTTTAAGCCGGGAGATAAAAAAGTTGCGTCAATTTCGGCCGGATCTTGAAAGCATTAACTCTTTTCTTTCTTCTCTTGGGGAACCGCACGCTACTGAGAAAATTTCTTTAGCAGACATTCTCCGACGTCCTCCGGTTGGCTTAAGAATGTTGGCCGAAAAAGGTGTTGTCTCTCTTGGTTTCAGTGGGTTTTCGACGGAACAACAGGAAGACCTTATTGATGAGCTAGAAACCTCCATTAAATATGAGGGTTATATCAAACGCCAAGATTCTTTAATTAAAAGATTGGCTCAAAACGAGTCTGTTCGAATCCCACCGTCTTTTGGTTTTAATGAATGTCGAGCCCTTTCTTCTGAGGCGCGCGACAAACTTAGTGTTGTTCGGCCCGAAACCCTTGGCCAAGCGTCTCGTATTTCTGGAGTTTCCCCTGCAGATGTTGGGGTTTTGGCGGTCTTTTTGGCTGCTCAATGATCCCTGTTTCACGTGAAACGGTTTCGACCGTTTCTTTAGATGATTTAATACTGTCTCTTCTTTGTCGGATTCGAGACTCTTTCGATAAAGAGCCGACCCCTGATCTCTCCTACCTTAACATACCTGGTTCTTTGTTGCCTTTTCTTTTAATTGTTTTAACTCGTTTAAAAACAAAAAGATGTGTTGTTTCAATTGAAGATTATTCTCTCCGGAAGAACCTGTCTGAATCGTTGGCTCTGCTGGTGCCCGAGTTTTCGTTGTTTTTGGCTGGGGCTGGAGAGGGTGAACAGCTTCAGGGGGCAGATATCCACATTTTAAATCTTTTTGCGTTTAGTGAGGTTCCTCTTCTTATTGTTCCTCGTCAATGGACAGGCCGTGTTAGGACTTGTTTGGGGGGTGGTTCAAGTGAGGGGATTAAGCTTTCTTCTGTTCTAGGCCGTGATGCGCTTGTCTCGTTCTTTAAGGCTTGGAAAATGGAGAAGGTCCCTCTTGTTAAGGCCCCTGGCTTCTATGCCCTTCGTGGGGCCGTGGTGGATGTTTTCCCTTTTGGTGCTACCGAACCACTTAGGCTCGAGTTTTCTGAGGGTGGCCTTTCTTCCGTCCGAACGTTTGACCCCTACACCCAAAGAATGATCAAACCTGTTGACAAAAAGAAGGTCTTTTTGTCCGCACCATTAAAGCCTATCTCGGAAAAAATGGGTGTTGATCGCCACGATAACACGCTTGACTCCTTTTATCTTTCGGTTGAACCGTCTGGTTCACCCAACATTTATAACCTTCAGCCTTTTTACGGGATAAAAAAGTCTTTTTCGATCGATCTTGGTTGTGTTTCTCATCGAGGTTTTTATAACAACCCAAAAGCTTTTTCAGAGTTGGTTTTGCGCCTTCAAGATAAACAGGTTTCTGAACACCGTGTTTTTTTGCCGGAGGTGTTCACTGACCAGGCTCAAAGATCTGGTCTTCTTAATTCCTTTTCTGTTAGCAACATACCTTTTTCTGGCGCCTTTTCCTCGGTGCCTCTCGGTGTTTTTTGGGTTTCGCTAGACCATGTTATTAATCTGCCAAGCTTGCCCTCCTCTACTTCTGATAAAGCGGTGATTTCCCTTGAGTGGTCCGATAGCCTTGCTAGCTTGCCTTGGGCGGGGCCCGTTGTTCATGAAGACTTGGGTATCGGGCTCTATAAGGGTCTTTCCCGTGTTTTAAAAGCTTCTGTTAAAACCGAGTGTGTTTCTCTTGAGTTTAAACATGGCGATGTGGTTCACGTTCCCTTGGATCGCCTTGATTCCGTCCATCCATATGTGGGCTCTGGAGAAAGCCCTGGTCTTACAGACCTCAGGACAGGCCGCTGGCAACGATCAAAACAGAAAACGAGGCGTTCTGTTGGAGAGGTTGTAGACCAGTTTATTCAAATGTATGGTGAGAGGCAGGGGGTTGACGGCTTTTCTTTTTCAAAAGACGGGGAAATGCTTGACCGCCTTACAGAAACATTCCCTTTCATAGAAACGGTTGACCAAATGGCGTGCTATGAAGATGTGCGCCGGGATATGGAAGCTAAATCCCCTATGGATCGGCTTGTTTGCGGTGATGTGGGTTTTGGGAAAACTGAGGTCGCTATCCGAGCAGCCCTTAAGGCTGTTGCTGATGGGAAGCAGGTTGTTCTTTTGGCTCCAACCACAATTTTGGTTGATCAGCTTTATAAAAGCTTTGTTTCGCGTCTTGAGCCTTTCGGTGTTTTTGTTCGACACCTTTCCCGCTTTACCGACTCGTCTGATGTCAAAAAAACGCTGTCCGGTCTTGCGGCGTCAACCGTTGATATTGTTGTTGGAACACATCGTCTTCTTTCAAAAGATCTCTCTGTTCCTAATCTTGGGTTAATTATTGTTGATGAAGAGCACCGTTTTGGTGCCAAACACAAGGAAATACTTCGGGTGCTTAAACCAAGTTGTGATTTTCTAAGCATGAGCGCCACACCAATTCCACGCACGCTACAGTTTTCTCTTGTTGGTGTGCGAGATGTTTCAACCATTAGGACACCCCCTCCGGGGAGGCTCCCCGTCCTTACATCAATAGAAGTCCTCGATGTTAACCGTATAAAAAATGCTATTGCATATGAGGTTGCCCGTGGAGGACAGGTTTTCTTTGTGCAACACAACATTTCAAGCCTTAAGCGGTTTGTTGGCCAAATTGAGGAACTTCTTCCCGATGTTCGTGTGGGAGTCGCACACGGAAGAATGGCCGCCAAGAAGCTTGAATCTGTTATGTTGGCTATGCTTCAAGGAGATGTTGATGTTCTCATCTCAACAACAATTATAGAGGCTGGCATTGACCTCTCTAACGTTAATACAATACTTATTAACAACGCACATCGGTATGGTCTTTCCCAGCTTTACCAAATGCGGGGGCGTGTAGGTAGGTCTTCTAGGCAAGCCTACTGCTACCTGTTAATTCCTCGTTCAGATGTAAGCCCTGATGCCCATGAGCGCTTACGAACAATTCAATATAATACCACGCTTGGCTCTGGTTATGACGTTGCCCTTCGTGATTTAGAAATGCGGGGCGGTGGAAACCTTTTTGGTCTTGAACAAAGTGGTCACCTTGCCACGATCGGTTTCCATCTATATTGTAAAATTGTTAAAGATGCGGCTGAAAAAAGAAAACAAAAACAAAAGCCAAAAGAAAAACCGTCTCCTGTTTCGCTGGCTGTAAAAGGTGACGCTTTGATACCTGAGGATTATGTTCAAGAACAGGAAGATCGTCTTCGCTTTTACCGCCTGTTGGCTGGCGCTGTTTCGTCCGCTGAAATAGACGGTGTGGCCGAAGAGGTCCGAGATCGGTTTGGTCCTTTGCCTGAGCCTGTCTTTAATCTTCTTCTTATAAAAAAAATTCGCCTTTTTTCAGCTGATAGCGCTTTTAAGTCTGTGGAGGTTGGCCGCAGAGGTGCAACCCTCTGGCTTGGGGCTCAAAATAACCAAGCCGTTGTGTCGTTGGTCCGTTCTTGTGGCGCCGTGCTGGAAGAAAAAAAGCTTTCCTTTTCTGTTGTTAATAAACGGGGTGGTCAAACTGGTATTAGCATTGAAACAGGTTCGCTTTCCTCGGCGTTGCAGGCGGTAGAATACCTTTTTGAATCACCAAGCGTCTCCCTTTAATTTCTTTTGTGTTCTTCTCCCGCCCAACAACTCTCTTTTCATCTCTCTTCTTTCTTCTTCTTATCTTTGCCTTTTCTGGTTGCACCCAAAAAGAAGGTGGCGACACCTCTGCCAATTCTACTCTTTCCGTTGACAGGCACAACACAAAAGACGGGGCCCTGCCGGACCGACAAAACCTTCTATATAAAGCTGCGGTCGAAAGTGGTTTACAAAACGACACCTCTATTGAGGGGTTGGTCAATGATTATCGAAAAAATCTTTACGGAAATCTTTTTCTGGAACACTATCTCTCCTCAAGAATAGAAATATCCATGGAAAAAATTAGAGAACACTATATAGAAAATAGGGTTTCATATGTAAGACAATCAAACCAGGTTCGCCTAATACAGTTTCTTACACAAAACGAGGCTTCTGCGATTAAAATCAAACGAGCTTTGCTGCAGTACGACGCAGAACTAAGGGTGTCCCTTTTGAGGGAGCACGGCGTTTCTCCTGTTTCTGTTTCTCCTGGAGACTTACCTCAAAGCCTAGATCTTCTCTTGTTTGGTTTTTCCACGCCCCGCGGCGTTTTGGGTCCAGAAAAAACATCTTTTGGATATCACGTTCTCGAGGTTCTGGAGTTTTTTCCTGAAGGTTCGTTTCGTGGCCTAGATGAAGTCTATGATGAAATAAGCCAAAAACTCTATCAGTCCCGTCGTGCAGCTCTCTATGGTCGTCTTTTAGACAGTTTGGCGACGGCCTCTTCGCTCACAGTTAATAAAAAGGGGGGCGCCTAAGCCTTTAATGAAAAAATATAACCGAACCCGCTGTTTTTTATTCTCTCTCTTTGGCTTTGGTTTTCTTTTTTCCGGCCAAAACCTTATTGACGGGGTTGCTGCTGTCGTGGGGCAGCATGTCATTCTCAAAAGCGATGTTGCGCAACTCGTACAGATGACCGCTGTAGAGCGTCGCCTTGATCCCCGTTTTGACATAGAAAAACTT
>Ga0208894_1002032_pt1 | contig 11457 bp, 10 predicted proteins | sample ETNtaG_12_FD_185752 | JGI IMG/M metagenome (GOLD analysis project Ga0208894, IMG submission 185752) | Marine microbial and viral communities from oxygen minimum zone, Eastern Pacific Ocean - ETNP201306SV49 (SPAdes) (version 2) | ecosystem: Environmental > Aquatic > Marine > Oceanic ... | reverse complement strand
CCTGGAAATGGTCCTGAAGCGCCAACGGTATATATCGCTGACTTAGTGAATCCTAAAGAATTCCATACTTCCCTTAAACCATAAGCGGATATTAATATCAGGCACCTTAAATTACCATACATACCAAAGGACACATAAGGAATGAAAATCATGAAAATAAAAACAAACAACAAAGGTTTCACCCTGATAGAATTGATTATGGTTACCATCATACTCGGGATTCTAGCGGCAGTGGCCATCCCACGCTACCTTTCTTCAGTCCAAAAAGCTGAAGAAGCAGCAGAAGATGCAGTCATTTCCCAAATTACATCAGGTCTAGAAACGTTTGCGACAGAACAGCTAATGGCTAATGGACGTAGAAGTTGGCCAACAGATCCGTTTACCGCTTTAGAAACAAAACCAGCTGGTTATGATGCTACAAGCGAAAATGCAGATGCAGATGGCGAATGGCGTTTTAATACCACTTCTGCCAATATCACTCACCAACGTGCAGACAATACGGTCTGGCATTGGGATTATGAGAGAGGGACTCAATCAGGTGCGAATGCAGCCCCTGGAAGCATGGGCGCAAGAACATCTGGTGTTGACTAAGATTCTGTCTTAAATAAATAAAAAAGGCTCCAAATAATGGAGCCTTTTTTATTTAAATTCGGATAAGCATGAAACACGCGAATATCCAAAAACATTCCCATGGCTTTACCTATATTGAGTTAATCATAATCATCATCATTTTAGGTATTCTAGGTGGAGCGGCTTTTACACGCATATTAAATAATTTAGATCCTATCAAAGTTCGAGCAGCAATCGAACAAATCACATCTGATATTGAACAAACAAAAGCATTATCCATGGCACGGCATGATACCATTACCATAGCTTTTAATTCATCCAATGATTCCTATTCTATTTATGAAGGTCCGACTGGGAATCAAACTCTATATTCTGATTATCCCGGTAGTGTTAATGGTGTCATTTCCTTTGATCGATCCGAATATAGTGGCGTAGATATTACAAATGCGAATTTTAATGGATCAGCAAATTTATCCTTTGATCCTTGGGGAAGCACCATAGCGGGCGGAACGGTTACTTTAAATTCAAATAATACTATAACAATCCAAACAGTAACGGGCCATTGGTCTATTTCAACACCATGAAATTAAAACAGACTTATCATGGTTTTTCTTTAGTAGAGGTGCTTATTGTACTTCTTCTTCTCTCCGGAGGATTCATTATTTTACTCCAAGCTCTAAATACGGGTAAAACAATGCGAGCCAAATCAGAATTATTAACAATGCAGGCTGTGTTACTCAACGATAAAGTTCAAGAAATTCGTAGTCGAAAATTTGATGAGAATACAACTTCTCCCTGGTCAACCACACTTGGCATCGAATCTGGAGAAACATTTAGAGATGATTTAGATGATTATCATTTATTTGCTTTATCCGAATACCCAAATCAGACAGCCTTTGGCTGTTCAGTTAAGGTGGCTTATGTCCAATCTTCCAGTGGTTTTCATACAGCTGTTACTGGTCCAACTGATTATAAACGCATTATGATTGAAATTAACCATAAATCCATTCCTGCTTTAAGAGATACTTTTATTGTGAGTTCTGGACTATGATGAAAAAACCATTTTCAATTAAAAATCAAACTGGCTTTACGTTAATCGAAATGGTTTTGGTCATTCTGGCGATTGGCATTATTGGAACGATGGCAGCCGCAATGTTGGGGCAGGGGGCCGATATTTATAAAGAGACTGTTTATCGACAAAGTTTTCTCAGTCAAGCTCGGAGTACATTCTGGAGAATGAGTCGTGAAGGTGGACTTCAAAGAAATTCAGACAATTTCAACCTATCTGGACCTATCAATTTTTATGCCATCAATGCTAAAAATGAAACAGTCCAATTTGCCTTTTCTGGCTTAAGTGGATTGAATTATACCGCCACTTCAGGCACTACTTATCCCCTTTCGAACCAATTAAACCCAAATTCATCAAGGATTCGATATTTCAATGAATCACTGGGAGAAATATCTCTCTCTACTGGTCAAACATTAACGGAAACACGTGCAGATTCTGTTCGATTATTGTATTTGGATATATCTTTTAAACAAGATGATGATTCGGTCCGTTTCTCTTCATTTATTTATCCGCAAAATTTCAGATTTGGAAAGAAAATGTCCTATCATGATTAGGCTCAAGACACTATCAAAAAAGCTCGGTTCAGAATCGGGTGCATTACTAATGGCATCCACCATGGGGATATTCATTTTACTCAGTTTATTTGCTTTTTATTTATCCCGATTAGTGATCCAGGAGTCGCGAAATGCTAGTTTTCATGCATTGGATATTAAAGCACGAAACCTTGCCTTGACTGGGATTGAGCATGCTATGCAGTCTTATAAGATGTCACGAAATATTTCTAACATCACTGGGAACTTTAATAATGGCAGCTATTCTGTCTCTTTTGACACCCAGAACAATGAAACTGGAGCGCCTCTTCCCTATTCCCAATATATTACTGTTAAAAGCACCGCTACCATCAATGATGTTGAGAGAAACCTGCGTTTGATCATCTCACCAATGCCGGAAGCATTCTGCTTTTCCTTTTACGGCGATAATTCTGATAGCGAGACATTTACAGAGCCCAATGGTACCATTAATGGAGATATGTTTTACAACGGTAATATTGAGTCCAATAGCGGTACAAATAGTGGGGTAACATACACAAGCACAGGAACCGGTGGGACTCTCCTTTCTTCCCCGCCGTCATTTCCAACGCTAGATATCACAGAGTATGAAGCTCTTTTAACCAGCGCAGCATCGGCTCCCAGTACCTACAATAATTATGCCTTGGGTTTTGATGGAAGTAATGATTATGTCAGAATCAATAATTCTAGTGACATCAATACTGGTAGCAATAATCATACTCAGAAAACGATAGAGGCTTGGTTCAAAGTTGAGAATAAAAATATAACTTCAAGAAAACAAACGATTTATGAACAAGGCGGAACCATTAGGGGACTTAATATTTACGTGTATGATGGACATCTTTATGTAGGTGGTTGGAATGAGCCAAACGGTGAAAGTGCCTGGGCCCCTGGAACCTGGTTATCAACAAGTAATATCCAGAGTAATACCTGGCACCATGTAGCCCTTACTTTGAACGGAGGAAACTCTGTCACTAATAATGCATTTAAAGGTTACCTTGATGGTACGCAGTTCGGCTCTGGGCAGGGGTCCAAACTATGGAATCATAGTGGAGATGTTTCTATCGGACGTAACAAAGATACAAAATTTCACAGTGGAGATTACAATACAGCCAAGTACTTTGCAGGGATGATCGATGAAGTTCGACTCTGGAACGTGGAACGTACAGCCAGTCAGATCGCGGTTAAAAAAGATACGGTTCTTGCTGGGAATGAGTCTGGATTAACAGCATACTACAATTTCCAGGAAAATACTGGTTCCATAGCGAATGACACCCAGACCCAATCCAACAATGATGGCACCATTAATAATGGCGCGTTTTGGACCGATGGGCCTCCTCTCCCCAAAATGGGTAGCTCAACCTTCACTAATACAACGATTAATTTAAGCAGTTATTCTAACAGCCAATTGTTGACAAATAGCAACCTTAACATATCGGGCTCAATCGTGAACGGACCTGGTTTTATTGTCGTAAATGGCAACTTGAGTATTAGTTCAAACACAACGATTAATGGAAATATTTTCCTAATTTGCAATGGGAATCTTACCATTTCAGACTGTTCTGAGATTGGGACAGAACTGGGGTCAGCAGTTGTCATCTACTCAAAAGGAGTTGCCGATTTTAATAATTCTACTATTTATGGATTAATCATATCTAAGGGTAACAGCCTAGAACTGGACGGAAGCAAGGTTTATGGAACCATTTTAAATTATGGTTCTTCTTTTTCATTGGTAGGTGACAGTGACATTACTGGTTCAGTTATTTCAAAATATTCCGTGGACTTTCAGGGTAATAGTGCTTCTATCACCAAAGGAAATATGCCTACATTTTTAGGATTGAATATTGGGCTAGATCCTATGGTCGTTCCTGGCTCCTATTTAGAATATTAATTCCCTAAAAGCAAATCAGATAGGGTAGTGTATTCTATGTGAATTCGGTATCCCATTTTTAAAAAAATAATTTTAGCAGAATAGATTCTTCAGCCGTCGGTTTCGGTGGTATTCTTTTACCATTTTATTCCTTAAATTAATTACTTAGATAATTGGTTCTCCATCGACTAACATAACAATAGGAAAGAAAATGATAATTGTACTAGCAATTGGCATCCTGACTGCAATCTTCGGTTTGCTGCTTATTATTTCACCAAATACAATTTTAAAAATGGAAAAACATGCAAATCGTCTCATCATGACAGATCCTTTTTTCATGAAATATCGATACCATGTTGGCTTTCTTACCATTCTGGCAGGCGCGTACATGATTTACACATTTTTAACTACATAATAATCGTTTGAATATAAATAAGGGGATTCAGTTCTGAATCTTTTTGAATCTATTGGTCTTTCGGCGGATCCATTCACAACTTCGCCGAATATTGCGTTGTTCTATAATGCAACAGAACATCGGCAATGTCTAGAAGGGCTTGAACTTGCCATTCGGATGCGCCGAGGTTTATCTGTTGTGCAAGGAGGAGTGGGTGTAGGAAAAACCACTGTTAGTAGAAAATTAATCCAAATCTTTGATGATGAATCAGATATCTATGACTTCTACTTGATTCTTGACCCTAAATTTGAGTCAGAACTCATTTTACTTCAGCATCTTATTGAATTATTTGATATTAATGAAAAAGGGGATTCTGTACAGGACTGCCGAAATATTATTGAGCATCATCTATTAAAAATTGGTGTGGAACAAGGCAAAGTTCTCATCCTGATTATTGATGAAGGGCAAAATCTTGAAGCAAAGTATTTAGATGCTTTTCGAACATTACTAAATTTTGAGACTGATGATTATAAACTTCTCCAACTTATTATTTTTGGTCAACCTGAAATGGGAAGTATTATTAAGGAATATCCAAATTTTGAGGATCGTATATCCTTCCATTATGAGATTGGTCCTTTGGACTTAGATGATACAGATGGCTTTATAACTCATCGTCTCAATGTCACTGGCGCTGAAGATCACCAATGGTTTTCTGATGAAGTTGTTGAAAAAATCTTTCGTTATACAAATGGATTCCCAAGAAAAGTAACTAAAATATGCCATCAGCTTCTCTTGTATATGATCAGTGAGGGAAAAGACATTATTGATACCAAAATGTTTCAGGATGTATTAGCGGGAAAATCTCCAACAGGACTATTAAAAAAAGAAAAACCAGAAGCAGCCACAGCTGCAGCTAATAAACTCCTCAATGTATTGCGAAAAAATAAAATAGAAAAAGTAGAACCAGTCATTGACGAAGAAGAAGAAGACGATGATGATTGGATTGGAGGCATTGCTCCCGTTGATAGCCCAGAAACAGTTGAAGAGTTGGTTCTCGAAGACGACGAAGATGATATTGTCGGTTTAGAACCTGAAAAACCTGAAACTAAATCTGTCACTCCAAAACCTGTAGAAAAAATTAAAACGACTCCGACTCCGGTTGATCCTGACCCAATCGAAAAAGAAAAACCTGAGAAACCCATTTCGGATCCTGTCACAGACAACCGATCTGGAACCATTCGTCCGGCAGATCCCGTGGTCCACCCCGGTCAATTTCCTGAAGGAATTTCACCTCCTGTCCTATTGCGCGAAGAAGCTATTTTAGGCTTGGCTGTTGACGGCAATAAAATTGTAGCAGTTGTTTTACAGGATCATCGAAAAACAAAACGCCTCATAGATATCCAAGTTTATACGCATCCGGAAAAGATCGATTTTATTGAAGACCCAGAAGGTGCGTCCAATGCCGTGAATAATATTTTGAAAATTTGTGAACGATCAGTAGAAAGCAAAGATTTTCTCACAAAGAAAATAATTGCATCTGTGGCATCAGGAGCATCTATCGCGATGTCTATCAATGATTCGCTCATGTATTTAAAACGAGTGGATATACCCAAAAATAGTCAGAAAGATCGTAAAAAAATCATTGGTTGGAATGCGAAAAAGCAACTTCCGTTTGAGCCCGACCTTCTCCAGCATGATGCGGTCAATCAAGGGAAAAATAAAGAAATTGTTCTTGTAGGTATAACCAATCATGATAGATTAAAACAAGCTGGAGATATTTTTTCGGGAAAGGACTGGGCTGTGCGCTGGTGGCACCCTGTTCCCATGGCTATTCATAATGCCTTTATTTGGAACTATCCAGAAAAGGCAAAAGAAACTTGTTTTGTTTTGCATATGGGCGAAACTGAGAGTTTTCTATTGGGGTATTCAGATGGATGCCTTCAGATCATTCATCCTTTAGCAATCGGTATTCAAAACATCAATGATGCGCTAACAGATTCAACTATGAGTCAAGAGCATTTCAGGGTTCCCCCTTCCCTTCTTCCTGGTAAGACAAAATCTGTGACTGGACTTTCTTCAGATGATCAACTTCGACCCATTATTGAAAGCTGGTCCAGAGAGTTAGATCGTTGTCTGACAGGCTTGAAAAGGAATTTTCCTGTGAGCGAATCGTCCACACTGTTTTTGTCAGGGACCGCTATTGAAATTGAATCTATCGACGAATATTTCGAAGGGCATCTAAATATTATTACAACTTTTATTAACCCGTTAAGAAATATTGCTATTTTACCCGATGAAAGTGAAAGAGATCAGATTAAAATTCCATTACCTCTATTGACATCCGCATTGGGCTCCGCACTCAATTTACCTCAAACTGTAAATCTTCTTCCGCCTGTGTTTAAACAGAGTGAATCTTTCCGACTTATGGTACAAATTGGTATTCGAGCAGCGGCTCTCTTGCTGATTAGTTTATTTTCATTTACTGGTTGGACATCACTTAAGCATACAACATTTTCCAACGAATTGGAGTCATTAACAAGGGAAACTGAACAGCTATCACCCATCAAGGATACATTTAACGCCATGGATGAAAATCGTGCTTCCGTAGAAACCCAGCTCAACGAACTCAGCCACGATACGGAATATTTTCAACGAATCATCTCAACCCTTCGTTTTCTAAGCCACCATACACCTGATGAGATTACTTTTAACGAAGTTCGTTTTCAAATGGGTTGGGAGGTATCTCAAAATTATGCTTATGGTCAAGAAATTAGGTCTGAGATTAAAGTGGTTGATGCCCAATTTCGTATATTAAAACTTTCAGGAACTGTTTCAGCAAATTCTGCCTATAAAGATCGTATTTTTCAAATATTTATAGACGATTTAGAAGAAACATCTCTTTTTAGTCAAGTGGAAATTGTAAGTAATCACACAACAAAAGGTCTAGACGTACAGGAGCTGACTTTTGTACTCAAATGTATAATATAATGAATGAGTTTTTAAAAAATCAGAGGAATGCTTTTTTCGTCCTTATAGGAGCCCTCTTCGCGGTCTCCCTTTTTTGGTATTTTATTTTCCACCATAATGTGCAATCATTATATGAAGAGAGTTTAGCCAAACATTCATCTATTAGTCAAAACAGAGATTTGTATAAAAACATGAAAATTGGTCTGCCAAGTGTTGAAGCAAAATGGGATTCTCTGAATACATCTTTTCAAGATATACTCAATAAGATTCCATATAAACGAAATTATGATCATGCATCTGATGCGCTTTATGATTTATTGATAAAACACAACTTTGATGTAGGCACATTTTCACCTTCCAAAGTTCCTCTTGAGAAAAAAGTTATAAATATACCAAATTCTCAAAAAACTATTTTAGTAGAAAAATACCCTATTGATATTCAAATGAAAGGCAATTTTATTCAGCTGGGGAAATTTCTAGATGCAATGAAAACTTTGCCCTATCGTATTACAGCAAGTAATATTCAAATTAAAAATGGGAGATCAGAAATTGCTCAGAATATCAAGTTGATAACTTATGTGTATTTGCAATCTGGGCAGAAGGGAGTAAATACAGTTAAAGCCGTTCCAAAAAAGAAAAAGCCCCTAAATAAACCAAAAAAATCAACACCTAAACCAAAAACTAATATCGTTCAAAATACTCAAAAAGTTCAAGATACCAAAGATGGTGAAAAAAAACCTGAACCCAATAATAATTCTGAAAACATTTCTTCCGATTATTCTTTAGAAAAAGCACTAATATGTGAAGAAATCGATTTAGAAACAAATGGTCCCATTTTACCTGGGGAATCATTTCCAGTATCTATTGGGCGACTCTATTGTTTCACAACAGTTACAAAGCAAAACAGGCAAAATGGGACCATTTCTCATAATTGGTATTCAAATAATGAACTGATGTATCGTGTTTTAATTAATATTAAGCAGGAAGGATTAATTAATGCTATCTCTAAATATGATTTCAATTATGAAAATATGGGGCAATGGAAAGTTGTCATTCTAGATTCAGATAAAAATGTTTTGGAAACCATTAATTTTGAATTAGTTTAGATCGATAATTATGACACCGAGGTTAAAAATATTGTTGGCAATGCTTGGCATTTCTATTCTTGTAATGATTGCTGATAAAATAAGTATAGCTTCTGAAAAGTCATCCAAGCAAACTTTAGCTACAAAATCAAAGGTAGAGAAAAGAAATAATGGACAAAATAAACCAAATAATAAAGTGATTAATAATATTAATAATTCAAATTCTAAAGATCAATCAAGTGAATTCACTCTTGTCTCCAAGGATGTTTTATCTCTCCAAGGATGGGGGGTAAATCCGTTTGTTAAAAGAGTAAAAAACATACCACTAAAAAATAATATTACTAAAACAACTAAAGGGAATTCTCCAAATAGAGTTTCCACTATGGACAATATCAAGATTGAAGGTGTTTTAAAAATTGAGAATGAATCTCTTGTTCGAATTAGTGGGAAAAACTTTAGAGTAGGAGAAAAATTTAATAATATGATTATTGAAAAAATAAACCCTCGTGAAATAACCTTCAGACAAGGGAATAATAATTATGTCGTTAATGTTGGGTCTTAAAATGAGACGAATGACATTCTTTGGATTGGCTCTTTGGATAATCATTGGGTTCTTTTCCCCTCCCCACGCACAAAATGACCCAACTGCACCATTTAATGTTACTGGAAGTAAATATGATTTAAATCAAACTATGTCCATCAATTTGAAAAAATCTGATATAAAAGATGTATTAATGATGATCAGTGAATTAACAGGGCTCAATATGATGATCAGTCCCAACTTAGCTGATACAATTACAGCTAATCTGGATGATGTAACCGTACGTGCAGCATTGGATGCTATATTAAAACCAATAGGATATAGTTATTTTGTTCAAGAAAATATCATTATTATAAAAACTACCGATAATGAAATGATTGGTGAGTTGGAAACAGCTGTCATTAAGTTAAAATATATTAGTTCGAATGATTTAAAAGGACCACTTAAGTCGGTGCTGACGAGTCGAGGTTCACTCCAGCCTTTTTCACCTATTGTATCAGGAAGTGCTGAAGGGGGCAGTGGAACAGCAAGTATTATAATTATTTCTGATGTCCAAGAAAATATTCCCAGAGTCCGGAAATTAATTCAGGAACTGGATACACCGATTTTGAATATCAATATTGCTGTTCGATTTATTGAATCACAACTAGACACTTCTCAGGGATTCGGTGTTGACTGGTCCAGAACCCCCATTCAAATAGGGGCGAGTGTAGATACTTCTACCTTTTCCCTTCCTATCAATTTTAACAATTTGGTTGTCGGGACACTTAGTCCTGCGCAGCTAGTGAATGCATTAAAAATTATGCAGGCACAGGGTAATTCAAAACTTTTATCAAGTCCTCAAGTAACAACAATGGACAATCACCAAGCGGAAGTGGATGTGGTAACTACTGTGTATATTGAAGGTATGACAAACCAGTCTAACTCTCAATATACTTCGCTTTTTGGACAATCATCGACTAATAGTAACCCGAATTTTTTTAATCTTAATACAGTTCAGGAAAAAGATATCGGTATTAAACTTCAAGTGATACCCCGATCAAATGAAGGGAATAGAGTTACACTCATTGTTAATGCAACTGTAGAAGCATTACTCGGCGCTGCGGACTCGAAATCTGACAAGCCGCGCTCTACTAAAAGAACTGTGCGTACCCAAGTTACAGTTGATGATGGCTCAACTGTTATAATTGGAGGTCTCATAACTGAAAATGTCATTGAAAATATTAAGTTTGTACCCATATTGAGCAAAATTCCTTACTTAGGTGCATTATTCCGATCTACTTCTATAGAAAAAGAACAGAGAGAGCTATTGATCTTTATTACTCCAACAATTATTAGGTAAAATAACTATGCAAAAAAACCTACCCTACATCCTAATTGCCTCTGGCGTTGCCGCAGTGGTCTGCCTACTATCATTTTTTGATCTTTATGATAATTTCGAAAACAGCCTATTGGATATGAGATTTAAGAATCGCGGTTTAGTAGAAGTCCGGGATGACATTGCCACGGTGGACATAGATACGGATGCACTGGCAACCATTGGTAAATGGAGCCCCTGGAGCAGGGACAAACACCTTCCTGTTATTAAGACAGCTGCAGAGCACGGAATGGATGCATTCTTATTTGATTTTTATTTTATTGAAGACAGTGAACGTGAATTAAATATTAAAGATATTGATTTTGAGAATGATACTACTGCGAATCAGATAAAAGAAAGATTTCCAGATCCGGATAATGATCTCGCTGTTGCTGCAGAGAATGCGGGAAATATTATTTTTGCTCAAAGCTTCAAGCCAAAGACCAAAGCACAGGCCGCTGATTCAGTTAAAATAAGAACAGAAGTAATGGATCGGCGTTTATCATTAATGAAAGAAAAAAACTATTTCAGAAAGGTGTCTAAAGGTGATAAAGAAAAATATTCAACTATTTTCAGTGCTTACAATATTGAAGCCCCTGTAGATATACTGATTGAGAAATCTGCCGGTGTTTATTTTTTCCAATCAGATCCTGATCCAGATGGTCTGCAGCGTAGATTTCCACTCCTCATGCTCTATGGGGATAGACTATTCCCAGCGGCATCTCTCGCAATGGCACTGAGGCACTATAAAGTTCCATTTGATAGTGTTGAAATTGAGCCTGGAAAATACCTGCGTTTTGATATTAATCCAGAGCTCGATGATTTTGGCCGGACTGAAATTCATATTCCAATTAATGAAAAAGGCCAAATGGTAGTCAACTGGGCCGGACCCTGGAAAGATAAAGAAACCGGAAAGTTTGATATGATGCACTACCCATATCGAATGCTAAAAGAATTCCAGGAAATTGAATACCTGAATTATGTCATGGCAGAATACAAGAAACTTGCCAACGTCTCGTTTGGAGGGAATATTAA
>Ga0208894_1002028_pt1 | contig 11476 bp, 11 predicted proteins | sample ETNtaG_12_FD_185752 | JGI IMG/M metagenome (GOLD analysis project Ga0208894, IMG submission 185752) | Marine microbial and viral communities from oxygen minimum zone, Eastern Pacific Ocean - ETNP201306SV49 (SPAdes) (version 2) | ecosystem: Environmental > Aquatic > Marine > Oceanic ... | reverse complement strand
ATTTCCGATGTTCGAAATTTTGGTGCTATTATGAGAACTGCTGAATGTACTGGTGTAAATGGTATTGTAATTCCAAAACAAGGCAGTGCTCCAGTAAATGCCGATGCCATTAAAACTTCTGCAGGTGCAGCCTTTAAAATTCCAATTTGTAAGGTTGATCATATAAAAGATGCTGTTTTTCAATTTCAGGCTGCTGATATTCAATTGGTAGCCGCTACAGAAAAAACGGAAAATTTAATTTATGATATAGATTTCAAATTTCCAACCGCAATTATTATGGGCTCTGAAGATAGAGGAATCAACCCTTCAGTTTTAAAAATGGTAAATGAAAAAGCTAAATTGCCTTTACTTGGTGAAATTGAATCGTTAAATGTTTCTGTTGCCTGTGGAGCATTTTTGTACGAAGCTACTCGTCAACGATTGGCTTAAAATCTTACACAAATACAAAAAGTTGAGGAACTTTTTAAAAGGCAAAGTTTATAATTATAAACCATTGCACAACGTGTTTCTAGAACATTTTAGTATTTTTGATTTATGAGTTTTAAAAAAATAACTGAAAGTGCTTCAAATTACAACCATTTGGAAAAAATGGAGGTAAATGAACTTTTACGTAATATTAATACAGAAGACAAATCGGTTCCATTAGCCATTGAAAAAAAAATTCCCTCTATTGAAAAATTAGTAGTTCAAATTGTTGAACGAATGAAAAAAGGTGGTCGTCTTTTTTATATTGGAGCAGGAACCAGCGGAAGACTGGGTATTGTTGATGCGTCAGAATGTCCACCTACTTTTGGGGTTTCTCATAACTTAGTAATAGGAATTATAGCTGGTGGCGATTCAGCTATTAGAAAAGCTGTTGAATTTGCTGAAGATTCTATTACACAATGTTGGGACGACTTAAAAACGTACAATGTCAATGTAAATGATACCGTAATAGGAATAGCAGCTTCAGGAACAACGCCTTATGTTATAAGTGGTCTTCAAAAATGCAATGAAAAAAATATTTTAACCGGTTGTATTACCTGTAACGAAGGAAGTCCGTTGGCAAAGGTATCAAAACATCCTATTGAAATAGTTGTTGGTCCTGAATTTGTTACGGGAAGTTCAAGAATGAAAGCTGGTACTGCTCAAAAATTAGTATTGAATATGATTTCTACCAGTGTTATGATTCAACTGGGTAAAATTAAAGATAATAAAATGGTTGATATGCAACTTTCAAATAACAAACTTGTTGATAGAGGTACAAAAATGCTTATGGAAGAGTTAAATATCACCAGAGAAATAGCTGAAAAGCTTCTTGCAAAATACAAAAATGTACGCAACGCAATAAACAACTACGCCCATGGCAACTAACAGAAATAAACTAGTACGCGGATTAAAATATGAATTGCTAGCCCTACCACTTTTAATTATTGCTCCGGTTTTAATTTCCATAGGTTTTAAGGCTCTAGAACAAACACATAATTATTTCTGGCTCATTATCGGAATTATAATTGCTATAGTTGCTGTTGTACTAGGTTTTATAGGTATTAAAATTATATTAAACGCTTTTTTTGATAAATAACAATGAATTTATTAAGCTTCTCTAAACTTAAAAATTGGGAGTACTGGCCACCTTTTATGTTTTATATACCAAACATACCTTATGCTGCTTATCTTGCCTTAAAAGCACGGAATTTAGTGTTTTTTTCAGCAACAAACCCTGCATTAAAACATTCGGGGAACGGAAGCGAGTCAAAATTTGACACATTGCAATTAATTTCAAAACCACATAAACCAGTTAGTATTTTTATTCGTAAAAATGAAACTATAGAAAATGTAATTAAGAAAATTAATCAACAACAACTAAAGTATCCACTAATTATTAAACCTGATATAGGTTTTAGAGGCCTGTTAGTAAAACAACTTAAAACCGAAAAAGATTTAAAAATTTATCTTTCAAAAAACAATTGCATTGATTTGATTTTACAAGAGTTTATTGATTTAAAAAATGAATGCGGAATTTTTTACCATAGAATTCCTTCTGAAAAAAAGGGACAAATTACTTCTATTACTTTAAAAAAATTCTTAACAATAACTGGCGATGGAAAATCTACCATAAATGAACTTATTAAAGATGATAAGCGAGCAAAATATTATATAGCAATCATTAAAAAATTACATTATAAAAATCTAAATCTAATCCTAAAAAAAGAGGAAAAAAAGGTATTAAATGTAATTGGAAATCATTCTAAAGGCGCAAAATTTATTGATGGTAATCATTTAATTTCAGAAGATCTAACGGATACAATGGATGCTTTTTTTAAAAAAATACCTAATTTTTTTTACGGAAGAATCGATTTGAAATACAATTCCTTTGAACAACTTATTCAAAAAAATGAATTCAAAGTGCTCGAAATTAATGGTATTATATCTGAACCCACTCATATTTACGATTCAGAAAAAGTTTCTTATTTTAAAGCTTTAAAACAAATTAGAAAACACTGGAAAATTGTCTATAAAATATCCGTTGAAAATGGTAATAATGGCGTAAAATTTGACACTATTAACGAATTTATTCAAAGTTTAATATACTTGAGAAAACATATTAAACTTATTAAAAAACAAATTTTCACAACTTAACCCGCATTTTAACTTCTCAAGGTGTGATTGGGTTAAATCCAAATATCACCTGAATTATTGTTTTCCGGAGCAATTGTACCGGTAGTAATTACCGCATTATAACTATCACAAAGGCTTTTCCACTGGCTGCCTTGATAAATAAGTATACATTTTTCATCTATATTATATACCAAAGCTCCTTGTAATGGTTGAATTACATTCATTTGATTAGTAGCCATTTTATTCAACACAAAAACTTTATCAGAACTTTCAAGTTCCAATAAAGAATTTATGTCAATTGCTGACGGATTATCACCAACTTTTACTTATAAGTATAGTGAAAATCCGCACAACACACTCAAGAAAGAAAATTCTGCCCAAGTTCTCATTCTCTATTTTTAAAATGTATTCAATTTTTTCATCACTATTTTATTCGCAAAAAAAATGTTTCAACCCTAATGTTAAAAAAGTTTAAAAGAAAAAGTCACAATTTTATTTAAAACCTTTTGCAAATAAATGATTGTCAATTTTACGATTTAAAGATAGGATTAAAAAAAAATAGGTGGTATGTGTTAATTATCAGTTGAAAGGTATTTTTAACTCGTTTAGCGGTAAAATATAGCAGCTTAACTATTTCTTTTGCTTATAACTAAAAGCTTTTTGCAAAAACCACAGTTTATTCTTAGTAAATGATGAAGTAATTATTAATAAGTCCGCTACAATATTATAAATAATAGCTTGAGAAATTAAAATTTATTTTATTAATCTTTCCGGCGTGGTTGGATTAAATCCAAAATCATCATCGGGCAATTGAATTCCTAATTGAGCAATAATGTAACCAACACTTGCGAAATGATGAATGGCATGACTGTGAGCTTGAATTAAGGCACTGGCTAAGGTATAGTTGGTTGTAATTATACCAGTACCTAAATCATCAATAACTTTTACAATTTTATTGAAATCCTCACTCTCTATCTGCCGTAATTTTTGAATTATCTTATAACTAAATTCGATTCCATTTTTAGTGAATTTTTCAGCATTTTTATCTCTTTTTCTATTAATTAAATTAATATTATCTGATTCCAACCCTTGAAAAACACAGTCGAATACATCTAAAATATGCCTCATGTGACCACCAATACTAGAGTTATAAGGTGCAATTGTAGTATTTCTATATTCTTCATCTGAAATGTTTTCTAATAATTTAATTCCACGAAATAAGTTATTTTCAATTGCTTGAAGCATAGGTAATACAATTTATTAAGTAAATATAGTATAATTTTAAACCAAAACTTTAGACAATCTTAAAATTCCTAAAACAAGAAATAATACACTTAAAAATGTAGTTTATATTTTTTGCAAAAAATGAAATTCGCTTGTTAATATAAGTAAACCAAAAGCAATGTGCGTAAAATATATCATATTTTAAAATTATTGATTTTTATTAAAAAAACAGGGAAATATGTAACTTTAATTACAATTTGTTCTAAAAATTACAGATATTTTTGTACCTGAATTATTGGAATCACATAAACATACTGCTGAAAGTTAAGATCCATCTTGATTTTTCATAACAAAGCCACTTCAATTTTATTTTAGTGGCTTTTTATTTTTTAAAGATCTTCGAAAACAACCCATTTAAGTCAGCTGAAATATTCATTTTTTTAACTAAAAACAAATAAATTACGCCAATTAATAAACTTTTAAAACCAATAGTTACATAAATATTTAATGTAAAATTCCAAAAACTAAAAGCCGTAAAAATTAGCGCGATAATAACTAGTAATTTTAATGTAGCTGGCTTAAAAGGTGAAATATTTAGTTTATTTTTTATGTATAAAATTTTAATAATTCCGTAACTAACCACAACAATTAATGTAGCAATTGCAGCTCCAATTATTCCAATTGAATTAATTAACCAATGGTTCAAAAACACAACACTAATTGCCATTGCTACTGATAAGTAAAAAATAATTTTGTAGTATTTTGAATTTACTAAAATAGCATTTGCGGTTCCTAAGGCAAGCTCCATTAATTTTGCAATTGAAATAACAAATACAATCCATATACCCTTCGTAAATTCAGGCTTATTAATAATTTCATATAAATCAACAATATTTAAGTTAATCAATAAAAATAGTAAGCCACCAATTACCAATAAATTAATAGATGTTTGCTTGTATAATTTTTCAACTTCATTAATATTATTATCATTCATATCCTTTGCCGTTATAGGACTGGTAATTTGCTGCATAGCTCTTGTTGGAATAGCTACCACACTAGCAATATAAATACCTACTGAATAGTAGGCCACCTCAGCAATTTTCTCAATTTGTGGAATCATAAACTTATCAATTTCCAGTAATATTCCGGCTGCTGACCCCGCAATAATAATATATAAGGAAAATGATACTAATTCTTTAAAGTTTGATGGTAATTTAAATACCAATTTAGGCCTGTAAATGTATAAGGCATATAACTTCATTATAAAAGCTCTTAATCCATAAACCACAACAACCGAATAAATAAACTGCTCATTTGTAAGCCAATTAAAAAAAACAGCAATTAATAAAAAAGTTGTACAAAAACGTGCAAATATTTCTTTTATAAAGTTTCCAAAAACAGATTTGAATTGCACTTTTGTCCAGGCATAAAATATTTCAAAATAGCCCATAAATACGGCCGTAATAAAAATTAAATATGTATAATTTTTAATTAAAATATTTTCACTTGAGAGCCAGTTTGAGATACTTTCATAAATAAAAACACCAATAAATGCCGTTGGTATTATAACAATTAATGGAAATATAAGGGTTGTAATTAAAAAATTATCCTGTTCTAATTTTGTTTTATAGGAGGAATAATACTTAATTATGGTATGCTGCATTCCAAAAATTAGCAAAGGCAACAAAATATTTGCAGTTGAAAGTAAAAACGTGATTAAACCAAAATAATCTTCATGTAAAAAATGAGTATATAAAAAAAGCATATTAATCCCTCCTATTGCAAAACCTAAGAAAAGAATTAACGTATTTAAAAACGATTGTTTTAAAACAATACCCATTATACTATTTTTTTTATTTCAGCATACATTTTTTCACCAACATTGTTACCGTATAAATTTTTATCAAAATTTACTATTGAATTTTGAAAATTGGAAAACGCCTGAATCATTTTTTCTGAGTTGGCATCCACTATTTTTGCAAAGTTATTACTTATCAATTCAATCCATTCTGTCTCTTCACGTGCAATAATGCAATGCTTTTTATTAAAATAAGCTTCTTTTTGCAAACCTCCACTATCAGTTATTACTAAGTTACAATGTTTAAGCAACTCCAACATATCAAAATAACCAACTGGATTAATAAAATTTATACTGTAGTGTAATTGGTTATTTTCCAATATGGATTTTGTTCGTGGGTGCAGAGGCATTACTACTTGTTTTATTGCTGAAATTTTTTCCAATCCATCAAAAATTGATTTTAGTTTATTTAAATCATTTGTATTTTCTTGCCTGTGAATTGTTGCAACTACAAATTCATTGGATGTTAGTTTCAAATCAGCAATAATAGATGATTTTTTTTCTGATGTTTTACTATAATATTCAACAGTATCTTTCATAATATCACCACTCTTCACAATGCAGCTGTCAAAAGTACCAAAACCTTCATTTTGTAAATTTTCAATTGCAGTATTGGTCGGACAAAGTAATAAATCGGAAATTCTATCGGTTAATATTCTATTAATTTCTTCTGGCATCTTCATATTAAATGATCGTAAGCCCGCTTCAATATGCACAACTTTTATATTCATTTTTTTTGCAGCCAAAGCTCCAGCAATGGTAGAATTGGTATCACCAAAAACAACTACAGCGTCAGGTTGTTCAATATTTAATACTTCTTCAATCTTCACCAACATTTGCCCAGTCATAACTCCGTGGCTCAAACAATTTATATCTAAATTATATTTTGGCAATGGAATTTCCATTTCATCAAAAAATACAGCACTCATATTCGTGTCATAATGTTGCCCCGTATGCACAATTATCTCTTCAATTTCATCATAAGATTTAATTATTCTGCTCAATACTGCTGCCTTCACAAATTGTGGGCGTGCACCTAATATGGTTACTATTTTCTTCATTCAGCTATCTTATAAATAATTTCTGATACTTTTTTAGTCAAGGCTTTTCTATGATACTTTTCAATACCTTCTGAGTTTACCTTTAACGTATTTGATTTGAATTGATTATATAACTTTAAAATTGTTCTTTTTAAATGTTCTTTTTCATTAAAATTAATAATAACTCCTGCACAAGATTCAGTTAATATTTCAGCTAAATCTCCTTTTTTTGGAGCAATTGCCAAAATTGGCCTTTTGGCCGACAAATATTCAAATATTTTTCCTGTAATAATACTATTTGCACTTGGAACATTGTTCACAATCAACAATAAAACTTGTGATTTTTTCTGAAATTCTTGGACCTTATTGTGTGAAACATATGCAACAATTTCAACATTATCTGAAAGTTTAAATTCATTTATTTTTTTAGTAACAGAGCTATCAATTTTCCCAATTAATTTTAATTGGAAGTCCTTTTTGAAATCAATATTTGTTTTGCATATTTCAGCCAATACTTCCCACAACATTGATGGATTTCTATCGGCATTCATTAATCCAATATGGGTAATCGTAAATTTTGAATCTAATTCAACAGAATTCTCATTCGATTCCAAATCAAAACCATTTGTAATTGTAACAATATTTTTATTGAACCTTTGATAATTCTTATTCATTGTTTTTCCAACAACAATAACAGTATTAGCACTACTTACCACTTCTTTTTCTAGCTTACAATGTTTTTTTATGGAGCCTTTAGTTAATGGTAATTGATGAAAATAGTCAATTTGAGTCCAAGGGTCTCTAAAATCGGCAATCCAAGGTATGTTTAACTTCTTTTTTAATTGCAAGCCTATTAAATGAACACTGTGCGGTGGTCCAGTTGTGATAATAACATCTATTTTGTTTTTGTCTAAATAATTTTTCAAATAATTCACCGATGGTTTTATCCAAAACATTCGAGCATCAGGAATAAAGAAATTAGCTCTAATGTATTGCATTATTTTACCAAAAAAGGTTGGATTTGGGTTTAAAAAACCAGCACTTTCTGTTTTTTGTTTTCCAAACAACGAAAATATTTTATTTGGCTCCCATATTGGTTGTCTTAGCACTTCTAGTCCTTCTGGGATATCGCTTGTTAAAGTTTCATCACAAATTGGGTAATTTGCATTTTGAACTGTATAAACAACAGGCACTACTCCAAAATCCCGAAAATATTTCACAAATTTCAGCCATCGTTGCACACCCGAACCTCCAGCAGGTGGCCAATAATATGTAATGATGAGTGCTTTTTTCATTTATTATTAATAATCTATTTATTAAGGTTTAAATTAATTTCTTCTTTAATTAGGGAATTCATTTCAACCTTAAATTTAGTATGTTCAATAGTTAGCGGGATGTTTATTATGCGAATATCCTTTTCTTCTAAAATTTTAAATAAGTTTTTTTTCCATTTAGTTTCTAATTCTTTTACAGTAATTATGGGCTTTAAATTACAACTAATTGAGTTATATACATGAAACCTAATATGATTAAAAAAATAACTATACTCTGTCATAATTACTTCAAGGCTCATTTTAATTGCTTCATCAATGGCTAATTTTTCAATTGACATTTTTTTACAATTATTTTTATTTAAAATAAAATAGGCGTTCAAATATTTAGGCTTTTCGGCTACATTTTGATATAATTGAAAGGTAGAAATTTTTCTTCGAACTTTATTAAGTCCAAATATATATTTATGAAAAAGCCATTGAAGTTTACCAATGATAGTTTCATTTTTGAATAATTTTGATTTTAACTTCTTGTTTCCTCCTAAATTATAACCATAAATTTTTGGTGAATTATGATTAGGATAAACTTGTTCATTAGTATTTACTATTGCAATATCATCTGTTAAAAAGGCATAATTTTGGTGCAAGCAAAGGTCTAGTTCTATGGTAGTTTTCCCAACTCCACCAGTTCCTCCAAGTAAAAAAGCTTGGTTATTAATAACAACTCCTGAAGCGTGTATAGGAACTAAATTTTCATAAAAAAAAGTTAATGGAACCATAATGCTTTCATGAAAAATTTGACCAATATTTTCAATTCTGTTTGTAAACTGCATATTTAACCACTTCCGTAAATACCTATGAATTGAATTTTTAGCAAAATTTAATTTAAAAAATACTTTAATCAATCGCTTATTTGAATCAAATTCAAATGCAACATTTACAAGTTTATCTTTGATGTAAATAACGTTTTTACAAAAAATATGTGTTGATGGGTTATTCGCTAAAATTTGATGTTGAAAATCACACCAATCATCGGTTATTAAAAGTGTGTTACTTTCAGCTTCTGAGTTAATTTTATACACTTTTAATTCATTTAATAATATATCCTTATACTTTAAATTAACAATATTTAATTTAACTGGAACTCCAAAAAATGAATACATAAAATAAAAATTTTAATTAAGTGATTTAAACTTAGTTACCACTAAAATATAATAACTCCTTATATAAGCTAGTTAAAACCAATTTAAGTACATTTGAAATCAATATTTCAAATAAAAGCAAATTTAAAAAACCTTATGTTGAAAACAACCAAATTAGAAAAAGAAAATATTCTTATGGTATTTGTTTATCTTTCTTCATTTACAAAAAGAGATATTGAAATTTTAAAAAAAAAGTATCAAGTTGATTCTTATCAATTTAATCCTTCAAAAAAATATTTAATTGCTTTAACCTTCATTAAACAATTATTTTTTTTAGCACGTAAAATTCATTCTTTTAACGTAATAATTTGTCAAAGCTCTGGCTATCATTCAATACTACCTGTTATTTTTGGTAAAATTTTCAATATCCCTGTTGTAATTATTGCTATTGGTACAGATTGTATTAAACTTCCTGAAATAAACTACGGGGCGCATAGAAAAAAAATATTAAGCTGGGTTACTAACTTTTCATTTAACAATTCAAAATTAATTCTTCCTGTTCATAAAAGTTTAATTAACAGTGAATATAACTACCAAAATGTAAAATATAAAAATCAAGGAATTAGAGCATTTAATAAAGACTTGAAAACAGAAATTATTGAATTAGTTAATGGTTATGATACTAAAAAATGGGTAATCACAAATAAGAACAGAACTAAAAATTCATTTTTAACGGTTGCTGCAGTAATTGATGAAACCAGATATTATGTAAAAGGAATTGATTTAATTGTTAAAATTGCTGAAAAATTTCCAGAGTATAGATTTACAATTGTTGGGGAACTACTTTTAAAAGAAACATTTCCAAAAAACATTACATTTATTGACCAAGTAACACAAAATGAATTAGTAAATATTTATAATAATCACGAATTCTATTTACAGCTATCTATGACTGAAGGATTTCCAAATGCTTTATGTGAAGCAATGCTATGTGGCTGTATACCTATAGGAAGTAATGTAGCTGGAATTCCGGATATTATAGGCAAATATGGATATATACTTTACAAAAAAGATTTTAATGATTTAATTGCCCTTTTTATAAAATTAAATAAGAACACTATTAGTTCAAATCAAGTTCGTGAACAAATTTGCAATAATTTTGCCATTGCAAAAAGAGAAAAAGAAATTCACGCATTACTTAAAGAATTAAAATAATTACTGAAAATAAAATTAATATTTATTGCAAAAAAAAGACGCATAAATAAAATGCGTCTCTATTTTCTTTTTCAAACTATTCTCCTTTAACTAATATTCTAAAGCAAATTTAATGATAATCACGTTTTTAAAATACATCTAATTTGCAAACGGGACATTTTAAACAATAAATGAACACTATTTCTTAATAAACGCTATATTTACATTACGCTTTTTAATATTTTATGGGGAAAATTAAAACTTTTAGTCTACTTTTTGCTGTTCTTTTTGGAACATATTCTTTTAGCCAAATTCCCGGATTAACACAATTTACAACTAACAACAATTTACCAAGCAATACCATTTATGACATTGTTCAAGACGAAAATGGTTTTATGTGGTTTGCTACTGACTATGGTGTTAGCAAATTTGATGGACTTGTTTTTAATAATTTTACGGTAAATGATGGTTTAGCAGGAAATGAAGTCTTGAAGTTATTTAAAGATTCGAAAAATAGAATTTGGATGTCATTCTTTAATGGAGGTATCTGTTTTTTTAAAGATGGAAAAATTTATAATTCTAAAAATACTTCATTTTTAAAAAACATAATACTTACAAAATTTGTTCATGCTATTTTTGAAGACTCCTCGGGAAATATCTGGTTTAATGAAGGTTTTAACAATATTATATGTCTGGCTGAAGATAAAACAATTAAAAACTACAATATTATTATTAAGGGAGAACAGAAATCATCTCATTTAATTATTGAGGACCTTAAAAAAAACATACACGTTCTTTCTCATATCAAAAAAAAGGGTAAAGTGTTTATTCGAACAAAAAAAATATCTGAAAATTCTCATAAATCAGAATGGGAAAGGTTCAATAAAAACAACTTTACAGTAGAATCAAATAAAATTATCAATCAACATTTAGGGTTATTATTGAGCGAAGATAATAAGCCACATTTTATGAATGCTATAAACGATAATTTTATAGCAAATGTATATAACTTTGGAGAACAACATTGGATTACTAATTTAAACAAAGGAGTTCATATTTTCGAGAAATCTACTAATTATAGTACTTCAAAAATTATTTTAAAAGATATACAAACAACCAGAGCTTTTGAAGATGCAGAAAATAATA
>Ga0208894_1002024_pt1 | contig 11499 bp, 11 predicted proteins | sample ETNtaG_12_FD_185752 | JGI IMG/M metagenome (GOLD analysis project Ga0208894, IMG submission 185752) | Marine microbial and viral communities from oxygen minimum zone, Eastern Pacific Ocean - ETNP201306SV49 (SPAdes) (version 2) | ecosystem: Environmental > Aquatic > Marine > Oceanic ... | reverse complement strand
ACGGCCGCCACGGTGAGGCACCGTTGCCGGTCGTGGCTGCAAGCACGCCATCTGACTGCTTCAACGTTGCCATCGAGGCGGCCCGCATTGCGCTGACCTACCACACCCCCGTGATCCTCCTGTCCGACGGCTATCTGGCCAACGGGTCCGAGCCGTGGCGCCTCCCCGAGGTTGACTCCCTGGCCACGATTCCCGTGGAGTTCGCCACCGAGTTCAACCACACCAGTCCCGACGGCGAGCCCGAATACTGGCCCTTCCTGCGCGATGAGAACCTGGTGCGCCCCCTGGCGCCTCCGGGTACACCCGGCCTGATGCACCGCATTGGTGGCATCGAGAAGCAGGACGGTTCCGGAAACGTCAGCTACGACACCCAGAATCACGGGCACATGGTCGCAGTCAGGGCCGAGCGCATGTCACGCATCGACGTGCCGGACGTCGAGGTCATCGGCCACCCGGATGCCGACGTGCTGGTCGTGGGCTGGGGTTCAACCTGGGGCGCCATCACCGGAGGCGTGCGGCGTCTCGTGAACGCCGGCCACAAGGTCGCCCAGGTGCACCTGACCCACCTGAACCCCTTTCCGAAGAACCTGGGTGAGGTTCTGGCCCGGCACGACAAGGTCCTGGTTCCCGAGATGAACCTGGGTCATCTGGCAAAGATGATCCGGGCCGAGTATCTCGTCAACGCCCAGTCCATCGGCAAGGTAACGGGTCAGCCGTTCACTGCCGGCGAGATCGAACAGGTCACCCTTGGAGTTCTCAATGACTGACGCTCTCAGCGTTGCCACGACCAACGTGGGTGAGGTTCCCGAGACGAGCCGATCCGACTGGCAGAGCAACCAGGAGGTCCGGTGGTGTCCGGGCTGTGGGGACTACTCGGTGCTCACCGCAATCCAGTTGCTGTTGCCCGAGTTGGGTGTGCGTCGGGAGAACACGGTGTTCATCTCCGGGATCGGCTGTGCGGCGCGCTTTCCCTACTACATGGACACCTACGGGGTGCACACCATCCACGGTCGTTCTCCGGCGTTTGCCACGGGCCTTGCCATGGCCCGTCCAGATCTGGACATCTGGGTGATCGGTGGTGATGGCGACATGCTCTCGATCGGCGGCAACCACCTCATCCACGCACTGCGCCGCAACATCAACCTGAACATCCTGTTGATCAACAACCAGATCTACGGCCTGACCAAGGGTCAGTACTCACCAACGAGTGAGACCGGCAAGGTCACGAAGTCGTCGCCGATGGGTGCGACACCGCGGCCGTTCAACCCGGTCAGTGTGGCCCTGGGTGCAGAGGCCAGTTTTGTGGCACGCACGCACGACATGGACCGTAGGCACATGCAGGAGGTCTTCCGGCGGGCCTACCTGCACGATGGTGCTGCATTCATCGAGGCTTACCAGAACTGCAACGTGTTCAACGACGGGGCGTTCGGTGCGATCACCAAGAAGGCCGCCCGCGACGACATGCTCATCGACCTCAACCACGGTGAGCAGATACGTTTCGGCAGCGAACGCGAAAAGGGTGTTGCCAGACGCGATGGCGGTGTCGAAATCGTCGACGTGGCCGATGTCGGCGAGGACTCCATCCTCGTGCACGACGAGTCACGGCCCGATCCATCCACTGCATTCTCCCTTTCACGCCTGGCTGAGGGACCGCACACACCCACCCCCATCGGTGTGTTCCGTGCCTGTCAGCGCGACGAATACGGCAGGGCCGTTGCTGACCAGATTGCCGAGGTGACTGCAAGCCGCGGCAAGGGCGATCTGTCGTCTCTGCTTCGTTCCCAGCCCACCTGGGAGGTCTGAGCGCAACGGGCTCGAGTCCGATGCCTCCGTCATGAGTTGGGCACTGGACCTGGACGGGGTCGTCTGGCTTGGAACAGACGACATCCCTGGTGCGGCCGATGCCGTGGCGCGTCTGCAGGCCGCGGGAGAGAAGGTGCTGTTCGTTACCAACAACTCGGGCCGTCGGGTGGTTGATGTCGAGGCCAAGCTGGCCTCTCACGGAATCGATGCCATGGGCGGGGTCATCACCTCGGGCATGGCTGTTGCACAGATGGTCGAACCGGGCGAGACCGTGGTGGGCCTGTGTGGACCGGGAGCGCGCGAGGAACTGGAGGCCCGCGGCGCAACGGTCGCCAGCGAGGGGCCGGCTGACACGGTTGTGGTGGGCTTCCACGAGGACTTCGACTACTGGCGCCTGACCGCTGGAGTCCAGGCGGTGTTGGGTGGGGCCCGCCTGTTGGCAACCAACGAGGATGCGGCGTGGCCAGCCGAGGACGGTATCCGCCCGGGTGCCGGTGCCCTGGTGGCCGCTGTGGCCACGGCTACGGGTGCCACGCCTCAGTTTGCGGGCAAGCCCCATCAGCCCATCTGTGCCCTGGTGCTCGACGCTGCCGGTCCGACGGGCACGGTTGTGGGAGACCGCCCCGACACCGACGGTCTCCTTGCCAGAGCCCTTGGATGGAACTTTGCGTTGGTGCTGTCGGGGGTCATCGGCGACGATGACATGCCGTTCGACCCTGCTCCCGATTCGGTACACGCCGACCTGGCATCGGTTGTGGACGAGGCACTGGCGTGAGCCAGCGGCGGCGCCTCGACCAGGAGATGGTGCGGCTGGGCCTCGTCGAGAGCCGTTCGGTGGCCCAGGCCGTTATCGCCGATGGCCGCGTCACTGTCGATGGCGCGCCGGCATCAAAGGCGGCCCGTCTGGTGGATCCGGCGCAGGCCGTGGTGGTGGCCGGGCCGTCTGCAAGGTTCGTGAGCCGTGGTGGCCTGAAGTTGGAGGCCGCTCTCGAGCGGTTCGCCCTGTCCGTTGAGGGTCTGCGGGTGATCGACGTGGGCTCGAGCACCGGCGGGTTCACCGACTGCCTGCTCACCAGCGGTGCTGAGTCGGTGGCGGCCCTCGACGTTGGCAGGGGCCAGTTGCACGAGAGCCTCCGTGCCGATCCGCGCGTTGAGGTGCACGAGCGCACCAACGTGCGCTCGGTTGCACCTGAAGTCGTCGGGGCACCCTTTGACCTGCTTGTGGCCGACCTTTCGTTCATCTCCCTGCGGACGGTCATGGGCGACCTGTTCACCCTGGTGGCCGATGGGGCCGCCATGGTGCTCCTCGTGAAGCCCCAGTTCGAGGCCGGAAAGCCCGAGGTGGACCGTGGCAGTGGCGTCATCCGGGACCCTGAGGTTTGGGAGAGGGTGCTCGTCGAGGTCGAACGGTCGATTCGCGGCCACGGAGCCGCCATCATGGAGGGCATGGTCTCTCCGATCACCGGCGCCTACGGCAACGTCGAGTTCCTCGTGCACGTGGTGCGCGGAGAGGCACCCGTGTTTGAGCCGGCACTACTGGTTGCCGAGGCAACCGGCCTGACGGGTGGGGGAGGCTCCTGATGGCGGTCGTTGGCCTGGTTGTGCACGAGGACCGTGCGGCCGCAGTCGAACAGGCCGATGTGTTGGCCGATCGCCTGGGAGATGAGGGCCACGAGATCCGCCGCTCAGGTGACGACGGCTTCGGTGCCGGTGGAGCGGGTGATCTGGACCTGGTGGTGAGCCTCGGCGGAGACGGTTCCATCCTGCGGGCGGTGAGCCTGCTCGACGGTGGTGCTGTGCCCGTGCTGGGCGTCAACTTCGGCCACCTCGGCTACCTGACCGCCGTTGAGCCCGAGGATGCCGTCGATGCCGTGGCAAGGACCCTGGTCGGCGACCACGGCATCGAGGAACGCATGATGCTGCGCGTTGAGTTGCAGAGGGCCGACGGCTCAAGCGTCGCGGTCGACCACGCCCTCAACGAGGTCGTGGTGGAGCGCACCGCTGCCAGCCAGACCGTGCGGCTGGGTGTGTGGCTGGACGGCGACTTCTTCACCTCGTATGCGGTTGATGGAATGGTCGTTGCCACACCCACGGGGTCGACCGCGTACGCCTTCTCCGCCCGTGGGCCGATCGTCGACGCCCTCCACCGCTCCATCCAGGTGACGCCGGTGTCGCCGCACATGCTCTTTGACCGAACCCTCGTGTTGAAACCTACGAGCGAGGTCTGCCTCGAGGTGCTGGGTGACCGTTTGGCCACCGGGACCGTCGACGGTCGGGTGCTCGGCGACCTTGAACCGGGCGACCGGGTGGTGTGCACGGTTGCCGATCGTGTGGCGTACCTTGTCACGTTCGGCAAGCGTGACTTCGAGCAGTTGCTCAAGACCAAGTTCGGCCTCGAGGACCGCTAGGGCCAGACGCTCCGGGTGTACCTGCCTGCCCCGGGTGGTCACCCAAACCTGTCGCAGGTGCGTGGGAGGATGCCTCCATGTTGCTTGAGATGCGCGTTGCCGACCTGGGGGTGATTGAGGAGGTCTCCATCCTGCTCGGCCCCGGGCTGACCGCCGTCACCGGCGAGACCGGTGCCGGCAAGACACTCATCGTGGGTGCCATCGAGTTGCTGTTGGGCGGGCGCGCCGATCCTTCGATCGTGCGGCCCGGTGCCGACGAGGCCGTGGTTGAGGGGCGCTTCCTGGCCGGCGATGATGAGGTGCTCGTGCGGCGGGTTGTGCCACGCGATGGCCGCAGCCGCGCCTACCTCGACGGCCAGTTGGCCACGGCCACGGCTCTGGCCGATCTGGGGTCCCGCCTCGTCGACCTCCATGGGCAGCACACCCATCAGAACCTGTTGGCCGGGCCGGCTCAGCGGGCTGCACTGGACCGCTTCGGTGGTGTCGACCTGGCACCTCTGCACGATGCCGTCGATGCCCTTGCCGCCATCGACGCCGAGTTGGAGGTCGTGGGTGGCGACGAACGGGCAAGGGCGAGAGAGATCGACCTGCTGCGTTACCAAGTGGCCGAACTCGATGATGCGGCAATCGAGGACCCAGCCGAAGACGACCGCCTCGCAGACGAGGCGGCGATTCTGGCCGATGCCGGTGCCCACCGTGAGGCCGCCGGGGCTGCACTGGCTCTCCTCGACGGTGATGGACCGGTCTCTGAGGCTCTTGCCGCCTCGCTCGGTCACCTGGCCGAGCGTTCACCGTTTTCCGATCTGGCCGACCGGTTGGTAGGCATGGGGGCCGACCTGACCGACTTGTCGGGGTCGCTGCGTGTCCTGGCCGAAACCGTCGAGGAGGACCCTGTCCGCCTCGACGAGGTGGGGGAGCGTCGACGCCTGCTGGCCGAGTTGCGCCGCAAGTACGGCAACAGCCTGGTCGAGGTCATGGGCTACCACCGTGAAGTAGCCGAACGCCTGGCCGGTCTGTTGGACCATGATGCCAGAGCGGCGGTGCTCGATGCCGAGCGGGTCGCCGCCGAGGCTGCCCGTGTGGAGGCTGCCGGAGTGGTACGCGATGCCAGGCGCCGCGCCGTACCCGACCTTGCGGTACGCATCGAGTCCCACCTTCGTGAACTGGCCATGCCGACTGCATCCATTGGCGTCTCCGTCGACGGCGAGGCCGGCGACGACGTGGTGATCCTCCTGGCCGCCAACTCGGGCGCGGTGCTGTTGCCGCTATCAAAGGTGGCATCGGGTGGTGAGCTGGCCAGGGCGATGCTGGCAGTTCGCCGGGTGCTCACCGCCTCGCCCCCCACCCAGGTGTTCGACGAGGTAGATGCGGGAATCGGCGGTGAGGTGGCCCACGCCGTGGGTGCCTCCCTGGCCGAGTTGGCCACCCACAGCCAGGTCCTGGTGGTGACCCATCTTGCACAGGTGGCTGCCTACGCCCACAGCCAGGTCACGGTTACAAAGCACGACGACGGGGAGATGACTGTTGCTACAGCCACTGTGCTGGGAGGCGACGATCGCGTCGTCGAACTGTCACGGATGCTCTCGGGTTCTCCCGAGAGCGGAACCGCCCAGGATCACGCCGTCGAGTTGTTGGCAGCGGCCTCGGCTTCACGCGACGCGTGACCCATGACCGCGGCTTCCTTCGGACCTGCCACGCGTACCAGTTGCCCCGCGGATAGATTGGGTCCCCGTGACGAAACACATCTTCGTGACGGGCGGCGTCGCAAGTTCGCTCGGCAAGGGCCTTACTGCCGCATCCCTCGGTCGCCTCCTCAAACAGCGTGGCCTCCGCGTCGTCATCCAGAAGCTGGATCCGTACATCAACGTTGATCCGGGCACGCTGAACCCGTTCGAGCACGGCGAGGTGTTCGTGACCGACGACGGTGGCGAGACCGATCTGGACCTCGGCCACTACGAGCGCTTCATCGACGAGAACCTCACCCGTGACTCCAACGCCACCTCCGGGTCCATCTACTCGGCGGTCATCGCAGCCGAGCGAAGGGGCGAGTACCTGGGGCGCACCGTTCAGGTGATCCCCCACATCACCGACGAGATCCAGCGTCGCATCCGGATGCTCACCGGCGAAGCGGTCGACGTGGTCATCACCGAGGTCGGTGGCACGGTCGGTGACATCGAGATCCTGCCGTTCCTAGAGGCCATCAGGCAGTTCCGCCTGGACGCCGGTGAGAGAAACGTCTGCTACGTGCACGTGACGCTCGTTCCCTACATCGCACCCTCGGGCGAGCACAAGACCAAGCCAACCCAGCACTCTGTCTCGGAGTTGCGTAGCGCCGGTATCCAGCCGCACGCCATTGTGTGTCGTAGCGACGAGCCCATCAGCGACGAGTTGGAGCGCAAGATCTCCCGCCTCTCCAACGTGCCGTTCGAGGGTGTGGTGAACGCCCCCGATGCCGACAGCCTCTACGAGATCCCCCTGATGCTCCACGACGAGGGCCTCGACGACTACCTCTGCGGTGTTCTCGGAATCGACACTTGTCCTCCCGACCTGACTGACTGGAAGGCGCTGAACCAGCGGGTGGCCGATGCCACCACGCCGGTGCGCATCGGCCTCATCGGCAAGTACGTGAGCCTTGTCGACGCCTACCTGTCGGTGGTTGAGTCGCTCAACCATGCGGGCATCCATCACGGTGCCGATATCGACATCGACTGGATCCAGGCTGAGGACGTCGAGGGCCTGCTGGCCGAGAATCGTCTGCGGGACCTTGACGGCCTGGTGATTCCCGGTGGGTTTGGTGAGCGTGGCATCGAGGGCAAGATCGCCGCTGCCGGCTACGCACGCGAGAACGACATTCCCTGCCTGGGCCTGTGCCTGGGCCTTCAGTGCATGGCTGTGGAGTTCGCCCGCAACGCCCTGGGCCTTGAGGGGGCGCACTCCAGCGAGTTCAACCCGGCTACGCCGCACCCCGTGATCGACCTCATGGAGTCGCAGCGTGACGTGACCGACCTGGGTGGCACCATGCGCCTGGGTGCCTACGTGGCGCAGTTGAGACCCGGTTCCAGGGTGGCTGAGATATACGGCGAAGAGGTCGTGTCCGAGAGGCACCGCCACCGCTACGAGTTCAACCCCCGTTACCGCGAGCGCTTCGATGGCACCGGCTTTGTGTGTTCAGGTGAGTCTCCCGATGGACGCCTGGTCGAGTTCGTCGAACTCGACGACCACCCTTTCTGGATCGGCACGCAGGCCCACCCCGAGTTCAAGAGCCGTCCCGATCGTCCTGCCCCGCTGTTCAAGGCGTTTGTCGAGGCGGCTATGCGCCGGACCGAGGGTCGCAACCCGCAACTCCTGCAGTTCGACGAGGTCGACGTCGGAGCAGCTGGCTGACCGTGGGCCTCTGGGGCCTCCTGGGTCGGCTCCCGCACCTGGCTCTGCGCTATTTCGACTCTCTCAGGCCCGGTGGGCCGTCCGCGGTTGACGAGGCCTGGGCCGAGTCGTTTCTGGTGCCCGGCGAGGTTGATCTGTGGCGGCGTCTGTCTGACTCCGACCGGCGACACCTCGTGAAGGTGGCGCGCGACGTGGTCGGTGTGCTGGGCGACGATGAGCGACCTGTGGTTGCTGCGGCGCTGCTGCACGACGTGGGTAAGTTGGGCTGCGGGCTGGGCACCATGGGTCGGGTCGTGGCGACGCTTCTCATTGCCGGCACCTCGAGTTCGAGGCTTGTGGCATGGGCCGGGGGTGGGGGTTTCACGGGTCGAGTCGGCCGCTACTTCTGTCACCCCGAGTCGGGTGCGGTGTTGCTCGAGGCGGCTGGCAGCGACGCCTTCACGGTCACGTGGGCCCGGGAGCACCAGAACCCGTCAGGTTCCTGGAGCGTCGATTCGAGGCTGGCCGAGGTGCTGGCCGACGCCGACAGGTAGTCAGGCGGAAAGCAGCCCCAGGTTGGCCTTTGCACGTCCCACCGTTGCTGATGCCACCTGACGGGCCTTGTCGGCACCGACTGCCAGGAGCCGGCTGGTTTCGGCGGGGTCGGCTGCGAGCTCGCTGTAGCGCCCCTGGATGGGGCGGAGCATCTCGATGAGGGCTTCGGCGGTTGCGGCCTTGAGGTCTCCGTAGCGTTCGATGCCCTCTGCCGCCGACTGGGGGGTCCGGCCCGTGGCCGCACCAAGGATGGAGAGCAGGTTCGAGACTCCGGGCTTCTCAGCAGGGTCGAAGCGGACCTCGCTATCGCTGTCGGTCACCGAGCGCTTGACCTTCTTTTCGATGACGGCGGGGTCGTCGAGAACACGGATGGTGCCCTGGGGGCTCTCATCTGACTTGGACATCTTGGAGGTGGGGTTCTGGAGGTCCATGACCTTGGCACCGGTGGGGGGGATGACCGCCTCGGGCACGACGAAGGTCTCGCCGAAGCGGTGGTTGAACCGGATGGCGATGTCGCGGGTGAGCTCGATGTGCTGGCGCTGGTCTTCGCCCACGGGCACCTGGTCGGTGTCGTAGAGCAGAATGTCGGAGGACTGCAGGGCCGGGTAGGTGAACAGGCCGCCGGATACGAACGAGGCGCTTCCGGATTTGTCCTTGAACTGGGTCATGCGCCGGAGTTCGCCGAAGGCTGCCGTGCATTCCATGATCCAAGCACATTCGGTGTGCTCGTGCACGTGGCTCTGGACGAACACGGTGCTGCGGTCGGAGTCGAGGCCCACGGCGAAGAGCACCTGGGCAAGCGAGAGGGTGTCGGCACGCAGTGCCTCGGGGTCGTGGGGGACCGTGAGGGCGTGCAGGTCGACTACGCAGTAGACGGAGTCGGTCTGGTCCTGTAGGGCGACCCAGTTGTTGAGTGCCCCCAGCAGATTTCCGAGGTGCACGTCGCCGGTGGGCTTGATGCCCGAGAAGACCCTTGCCATGGCCGGTCAGGGTACCGGTGTGGGGCGGGGGTGGTTGGGACCGCTCAGCCGAAGCAGCCGGCGGCGTCCTGGTTGTTGAAGATGTACTCCATGAGGTCGGCGGTGCCGGTGCCGAACTGGGCGTTGATCTCGGCGTTGGCCTGCAGGGCACGGATGTACTCGCTGTGGAGGCCGCTGCAGTCAGGGATGGAGGCCATGTTGTCGAGGAAGGCCTTGTAGTCCCAGCCATACTTGTTCATCCAGTAGGGCGGCCGGGTGGTGGTGGTCACCGGTGCAGGTGCACGAGTCGTGGGGGGTGCCTCGGATTCGCTGCTCCAGAGGAACTGGCTGCCGATGGCTACGGCGATGAGCGCGGCGAATGCGAAGGCCAGGAACTGAATGACGGGCCGGGGGATGCTGCCGCTGCTGGGAATGGCCACCAGGCGAGGCTACAGGTGCCACCAGATCACCGAAATCCGGTGCTGGTGTCCGTCCTGTGGTGGGGGCCACGGCGTAGGGTCTGGTTTGTGAGCGTCACTGTTTCGACCCCGGTCTACGAGGGCCCCTTTGACCTGTTGTTGAACCTCATCCTGCGTGAAGAGGTTGAGCTCTACGAGGTCTCGTTGTCGTCGATTGTCGATGCCTACCTGGCCGAGTTGGAGAACCTGGGCACCTGTGATCTCGAGGTCACCACCGAGTTCCTGCTCATTGCTGCGATCCTTCTGGAGCTCAAGACCCGGCGGCTGTTGCCGACCGACGACCGGTTCGACATTGACGACGAGTTCGGCCTGTGGGAGGAGCGCGACCTGCTGCTGGCACGGTTGCTGGAGTGCAAGACCTTCAAGGATGCAGCCATCCAGTTGCGTCGCCTGGCTGCCGACGCGTCGCTGTCGTGGCCGAGGCGGGCAGGTCTGGAGGACGCCTTCCTGCACCTTGCGCCAGATCTTCTGGTGGGGGTGTCCCCGGTTGATTTGCGCGACGCCGGCGGGCGGGCGTTGGCCCCCAAGCCGGTGTTCCACATCGACACGGAACACATCGCCCCCATCAGGGTGAGCGTGGCCGATGCGGTTCGCGAGATGGTTGACGAGATTCCCCACGAGGGCACGGTCACGTTCAGGAGCCTGATCGAGGGAATGGTCGACCGCATCGCCATTGTGGTGCGGTTCCTGGCAGTGCTGGAGTTGTTCAAGCAGGGCCTAATCGAGATCGACCAGGTGGATTTGTTCGGCGATATCCACGTGAGTTGGCTGCCCGGTGCCGACCGGGCCGAGATCGACCTGATCGACGTGTACGAGGGCTGACCCGGTGGTTGACGAGGTGATGAACGGCGAAGGCGACGACATCAGGCGGGCCATCGAGGCCATCCTGATGGTGTCGATCGACCCGGTGGCACCGAACCTGTTGGCGCAACTGATGGAGATGCCCACCAAGAAGGTGGAGGCCATTTGTGCGTCCCTGGTCGATGAGTATGAGGCCGAGGGTCGGGGTTTCGTGCTGCTCAGGGTTGGTGGCGGCTATCGCTTCCAGAGCCATCCCGCCCAGGCGGCATGGGTGGAGCGCTTCGTGCTGGAGGGCCAGCACAGCCGCCTCACCTCGGCGGCGCTGGAGACTCTTGCGATCGTGGCCTACAAGCAGCCCATCTCGCGCAACCAGGTGTCGGCCATTCGGGGAGTTGACGTTGACACGGTGATACGCACGCTGCAACAGCGTGGCTACATAGAGGTGGTCGCAACAGATCCGGGTCCCGGTAACGCCCTCATGTTCGGCACCTCCCAGGAGTTCCTCGAGAGCATGGGCATCGACAAGGTGTCCGATCTGCCGTCGCTGGGTAACTTCGTGCCCGGCCCCGAGATCGTCGAGGCCCTCGAGCGGGGTCTGCTGGCCGACCCTGACGTGGTCGATCTGGAGGCCGAGGTCGGCGGTGAGGCTGACGGTGGTTCCGAGGCCGAGGTTCCGGTCGACGATCGTTCCTAGTCGTGGCCGAAGACAACGGGTCCGTCGAGCAGGAGCCGGTCGAGGAGGTACGCCTCCAGAAGGTGTTGGCCCGTGTGGGCTTTGGTAGTCGTCGAAAGTGCGATGACCTGATCGCCGCGGGGCGGGTGACCGTGAACGGCGAGGTGGCGGTGTTGGGTCGACGGGTTGATCCCGAGTCAGCTGTGGTGGCGGTGGATGGTGCACCTATAGGTGTGCGCCCGGGCCTCGTCTACTACCTGCTCAACAAGCCGACGGGGGTGGTGACGACCGCTGACGATCCGCAGGGCCGTCCCATCGTTGTGGACCTGGTTCCCGACGAGCCAAGGGTGTTTCCAGTGGGGCGCCTCGATGCCGACACCGAGGGACTGTTGCTCCTCACCAACGACGGGGAGTTGGCGCATCGCCTGACCCATCCGTCCTACGGGGTCGAAAAGGAG
>Ga0208894_1002009_pt1 | contig 11559 bp, 9 predicted proteins | sample ETNtaG_12_FD_185752 | JGI IMG/M metagenome (GOLD analysis project Ga0208894, IMG submission 185752) | Marine microbial and viral communities from oxygen minimum zone, Eastern Pacific Ocean - ETNP201306SV49 (SPAdes) (version 2) | ecosystem: Environmental > Aquatic > Marine > Oceanic ... | reverse complement strand
AAAATTTCTCTCGCTTTATCTTCGGATATACCTAAGAATTTAACTGGGACAGCTGTATTAATTAATCTTTCCCTCATTACCTTACAAGCCTCAAGAGCAAACTCAGCTCTTTCTTCTACTTCTTCCTCAGAAAGGAGTGGGATGTATTCTTCCAGGAAATTCACGCCAAAGGTTACGTGTCGCGCTTCATCCCTCTTAGTTAATTTGCAGATCTCTCTAAGTAAAGGATCATTTGTTGATTGAATCATAGATTCAAATGCTGCTAGAGCCAATCCTTCTACAATTAATTGCATGCCGATAAATTTAAGATCCCACCTTGAATCAGAAAGCATTTTGTCTAATAAGATTTTTAAATAAGGATTAATAGGGTACATGTACCCTACTCTTTTATTTATGTACTTATGAAAAACCTCTACGTGCCTGCCTTCATCAAATGCTTGAGAACTAGCATATAATTTAGCTTGGTGAGTGGGTGCGCAACTAACTAATTGAGATGAAACTAATAAGGCGCCTTGCTCACCATGCAAGAACTGACTAGCATTCCAAGCTAAGGTCTCATGATCCATTTCTAGTTTTTTAGACTCAGTTAGCTGTTTGTATTCTGGCAACTCTGAGAATGGATTTAAATCTATGTTTGCGTATCTTTGATCCTCTGGAAATTCAATTGACCAGTCAACATCAAGCATAGCGTTCCAATTAAGTCTCTTTCCTAGCTCATATAATTTCTTAATTCGATTTTCTGTATCTCTATAGTCCCAGTTGTAATAACCAATCAAAGGTGTTTCAAAACTTTCGATCAGATATTTCTCATCATTCTTTCTTAATCTTCTATTATCTAAGTAAAGTAAATCTGTAGGTGGTTCAGGTATTTTTATTAATTCTATGTTCATAATTCATAAAATTTTAAGCAAGTTAGATATTTATGAATTGATTAAAATCATTTTTTGAAGATATCTTTTGAAGCGATTTAGGCTTAGTTACATAAATAAAACTTCTTTAGAAAGGATAAAGAAAAGTTAGCTTGTAAGTTGAACCGCTAATTTAACTGATTTTTTTAGCATCTCTTCATTTATGTGAGTATCTATTCCTTTTTTATGTAACATTGAAACTAAATCTTCAGTAGCTAAATTTCCAGAAGCTCCAGGAGCAAAAGGACAGCCCCCTAAACCAGCTATACAAGAATCAAATTTAGTAATACCCTCTTCCATGGCGGCTTTGACATTAGCCAATGCCAATGATCGGGTATCATGAAAATGGGCTGAAAAATGAGAGGAACCGAATTCGCGAATTAATTCCTTAAAAAGCGCCTTTACTTGATTTGGTTGGGCAGCACCTATAGTGTCTGCAATTACAACTTCATCTATACCACATAAAATAAACTCCTTAGTTTTATTAAAAATAAAAGAAGGGTCTATAGGGCCTTCATAAGGGCATTCGAAGGCAACTGAAATATAAACTTTAGAACGTATCTCGTCTTGTTTGGACATTCTTATGATGTCTTTAAATTCAGAGGTTGTATCACTTATGTTTTTATTGATATTTTCTTTATTCATAGATTCTGAAGCACATAAGACTAAGCAAACCTCTTGAGAATTATTATCTTTAGCCAGTTTATAACCATAAATATTTGGTATAAGTATGGAATAATTGTTGTGTTCAGTTGCCAATTTCTTTAACAAAACATCTGTATTTTTCATTGCAGGTACAGATTTAGGATTTACAAAACTTCCTATCTCTAATGAAGTAATACCAGCTGCTTCTAAAGACCTTATAAGTCGGTATCGTTCTTCTAAAGTTAGAACCTTTTCTATATTCTGAAGACCATCTCTTGGACCTACTTCATTAATAGTTATTTGAGTCATATTAAGTTATTTTCTTTTAACCACTCATGACAGGTCTCTGCAGATTCTTTTGCTTTTTCAGGTTGTCCAAAGTAATAGTGATTAGCGTCTTGTATCCAAACTAATTTTTTCTTTTCATTACCTATAGCTTTAAATAAGTTATTAGTATGAGAAGGAGTAATTCCATCGTCGGCTGTATTTCCAATAACTAAAGTGGGAACAGATATACTTTGAGCGCAGTTAATTCCATCTCCTTTTGCATGATCATAGCTCCACTGAGACATCCAGCTTCTTAAGGAACAGTAACGAGCTAAGCCTATAGGACTATTGTTAACTACTTTAGGGTCTCCTAGGAAACACCAATTAGATTTTCTTCCATTTGGGTCAATGGTGGGGTCTAACCACTTTGGATCAGCCATAGTTCGATGGACTACAAAACCTAATTCTCTATTTTCTTCATTCCTCTTCTTAAAATTAGATAAGTTTTCTTGTACCCATGCAGTGATACGTCTATTTCTTTCAATTTGAGCCTTTCTATAAGTTTCAATGAAATCAGAAGAATAAGGAGGTTGATTTGAATTTTCTTGACTATAAATATCTAGTTCTGTATTTCTTAATTCTGGTTCTAGTTCATCAACAACAGAACCGTCTATCCACTCCGTAAATGTCCTATGTCTTGATTCGTGCGCTGCAATAAGCATTATTGCATCGGCCGGTATAAACTTCTCATCAATTAGATTAACAGGATCTCCCGCAGGCGTTTCTGTAATTGAAGGGTTTTCTGCCTCTGATTGATAAAATAAAGATAAAGAACCGCCTCCACTCCATCCGCCCAAAACTATCTTCTCATAGCCATGATCAACCTTTAAGGATCTGATGCAATTTCCTAGATCAATTAGAACTTTTTCCATTATTAATGCAGAATCCGTACCTCTGTATCTGCTGTCGCACCAAACGGTATCTATATTTTGTTTAGCTAGAGAATTTAACATTGGAAGATAACTTCCCCCGCCAGTTGGGTGCATAAACACAACAACTGTTTTGCTAGACGAATCTTTAGGCTTCAATAAATGAGCTGTTAGAGCAACTGTCCCAATTTCACCTGCATAAGTGTCTTTGTAGGATGAGTTGTCTTGAAAAGTGAATATCAAAGGGATTCTTTGATATTTAACTTGGTTAGTCATTTCGCGTTCTTTTCTCTGAGGTCTAAAGCATCATTACCAAACTTATCAATTTTTAAATCCCTTGTTTTTTTAGTCCACTTCTTTAACTCATGATGCGCTTTATTAGCATCTTCTTCCATTATTTGATCATGATTTTCAGCTCTACAAGTAAATTCAAGCTGTATACCGTTTGGATCAAATATATAAAGAGATGTAACAAATTCATGATCAATTACAAAAGATTTCCATCCAACAGATTTTAGTTGCTCTTTAACTTTATCTAAATCAGACATAGAGTTAACTTGAACGGCCACATGACTATCAAAACCATTCATGTCTTTAAAGAAATCTGATGGTGCATTATGAGGGTCATCAAAAAAGGCTATATAATTTCCGTCAGCCATTTCAAAAAAAATGTGCATATACTTCATTTCTTTATCTGTTCCAGAAATGTGATCAAAAGATAGCGCAGCTGCTAACTTCAGACCAAGAATATCTTCATAAAACCATCTTGTTTGTTCGGCATCTCTACACCTATATGCCACGTGATGTACATGCTGTATTTCAGGTATAGTTTTAGACATTTATCGCTCCTAAATAGCTAAATCATAACTTATTGTTCATTAAAATGAATGACTAGCTTGTTAATTATTTCAGGTATTAATTGAATAGGGAAATTGTGACCCACACCCTCCATAATGTATAACTTTGAATTTTGGATTTCGTTAGCTATGGCTATACCGTGATCTTGCGGAATTAAAGGATCTTCCGATCCATGAATAATAAGTGAAGGGACAGCTATCGTTTTGAGTCTATGCATTCTATTAGGACTAGCTCCAACAGCAGCCATATGTCCTGAATTATTATTATTACCATGCTCCATAGTTAATAAGATTAGTTTCTCTGATTGTCCATCGTCAGGATATCTTGTTCCAAGTAATGCTGAATTTCCAACATACATAGACTCTTTGTGTTCGTTTTGGAGGCTCAATTTAAAAGATTTCTTCATGGCCTCTACATATTCTAAAGTAGGCCCAGATAAACCTTTCGTATCAAAACCGGGAGTTGTCATGATGCCTGTAAAAGTGTGTACTCTTTCTGGGTGGTCGAGAGCGATAACTTGTGCAATCATGCCACCCATTGATGCACCCACAATATGAGCTTTATTTATCCCTAAATGATCTAAAAGAGCTATTCCGTCTTGAGCCATATCGCTTAAATTGTATTCAGATGGAGCACCACCCATCAAGAATCTACCTTCTTCATCGAACATTTGACTAAAAAGACCTTCAACAATCGCATTTTGAATAAAACTCGGAAGAATCTTAATAAACTTAATAATGCTTGGTTCTTTAGTAACCCAACTAGATTTACCAGAATCTCTATTATCAAAGGTAATTACATAGAAACCTTCATTTACTAAACCGCTAATTAGTTCGTCTGGCCAACGCTTTAGATTGGCATTTAAACCCATAATCAATAAAACTGGAGGATTGTTAGTATTGCCGTGCCCTTCCCACCAAAGATTAATATTGTTTAGATTTGTTGACTGACCGTTCATCGCATTAAGTGAAGTAAATACAAAAAAAATAATGAGAGCAAAGAATTTTTTCATGAATCTATAGTATCAACTCTTAAAGCTGTAATAAATTTAAATAAAGCATGAATAGTCACCCTTTTTTTTAGTTACTCTTATAATTACAATAACTTGAGCATTAATGATTAAAAACTTTATCAATAAAATCTGGAAGTCTGCTACTGCCTATTTAGTAGGTTCTATTGCATTTGTGCAAGTTGCTAGTGTATTTCTTTCAAATGTATCTTCAGAAGAGATGTTTGGTAGATCTTCAGAAAGCGTAATGCAGATTATCTTTGTTTTGGTGGTGATTGGCTTCCCTTTTATACTAGCTATATCTTATTTCTTATCAAAAGATGATAAAGAACAAGAGCATTCAAACAAAACTATTACGGCATCCGGAGACTATAAGCAAAAAATTGCAGTTATACCCTTTGTGAACCTAAACAAAGATGATGACGGGGTGTTTCTAATCGATGGAATCGTTGAAGACTTAATTACTGAGTTCTCTATGATTAGAGAAATTGAAATCGTATCTAGGCAGACTTGTTTTAATTTAAGAGACCAAAACTTAACTAATAAAGAATATAGAAATGACTATGGATTAGATTATATTGTTTCGGGCAGCATAAGAGCAGTTGATGACAGATTAAGAATATCTGTTGAATTGTCTGAAACATTAGAGGGAAACGTTATCTGGAGCAATAAATACGATAGAGTTAAAGAAGATATATTTGATATTCAAGATGAAATAGTAAGAAAAATAACAATTTCATTACTTGGTGAGATTGAATTATCAAGCCTACAAAGGGCTCATAGAAAGCCAACAGAAAGCATAACTTCATATGAATTTCTTCTAAAAGGAAAGGAGAATCATCATAAATTTACAGAGCAAGCAAATGTCGAGGCAATGCAAAATTTAGATGCAGCAATAAGTGCTGATAAAAATAATGCACAGGCCTATGCTTGGAAAGCTTGTGTTATAGGTCAAGCGATAGGTAGAGGATATTGTGAAACCACAGATGAAAAGATAGGAGAGCTATTAACTTTACTAGATACTGCACTTGAAGTGGATAAAAATGATTTTGAGTGTCATAGAATGTTATGTGAAGTTTATCTATCAATGCATAATTTCGATAAATCCTTAGAAAGTGGTCAAAAAGCATTCAAAATGAATCCAAATGATCCTAGAGTTATTTCAGTGTATGGTGAGGCATATTTAAGGTTAGGAAACTTAGACGAAGGCATAAAACATCTAGAAAAAGCATATGAACTTGATCCTATTCCTCAAGGCCAGACCACAGGAGACAGAAGATTGGCAGCCTTGTTTTTGGGCTATTATTTAAAAAATGATTTTGATAAATGCCAAAAAATAAATGATGATATTGTGAGCATTGATAACCGAACCTGGTTATTAAACGTCGATCTGCATGTTAAACATTCGAAGGAATACGAGAGCTCTACTTGGTATAACAAAGGATTAAAAGAATTTAGTAATCTAGACTGGAAACTAGAGGCAGACAGATATCACTTAAATGATGAGGCTCTTACCCAGTCTTTAGTCGCCTTGGCTAAAGGCAGCTAGTTATCTTTCTCTAAAGGCTTTATTCTTTATATTGGTGAACGGTTGTAGTAAATATTGAAGTATTGTTTTGCTACCACTTAATATATTTACGGTAGCTTGCATACCTGGAAGTATATCAAGTTTTCTTGACATAGAAGTTACGCCATCTGCAGGAATACTAACTAAACAGATATACCAAGTTGTGCCATCATCTTTTGTTATCGTATCTGCGCTAACATTTAAGACCACTCCATCCAGACTGCCGTACACAGCAAAGTCAAAAGCACTTAATTGAACTACTGCTCTTTGATCTTTTATCACATATGCTATGTCTGTTGGCGCTATCTCAACTTCTAATATAAGGTCGTCGTCTACCGGTATCATTTCTAAAATAGGATTTCCAGGCTGTATGACTCCTCCTGTTGTGCTGATAAGTATTCTATTAATAATGCCATCACGGGGAGCTGTAACACTAGTTCTCTTTAACTTATCTTCTAAATTTGGTATTTGGTCTTGCAAAACTTGGTATTCAGATTCCGCAGAAGATATTCTCTGCAGTAACCTAATTAAGTTAATTCTTGGTTCTACACCAGAATCTACAAGAGGTTCAAGAATATCTCTTTCTTCTTTTAATAGATTTAAAGAGTTGTTTACAGAAATAATTTGCTGTTTAGCAGAATTAAGGTCTCCTAAAAACTGAGTATCATCTATCTTTAGTAGTAAGTCCTCTTTTTTTACTTTTTGCCCAGTTTTAACGTATATATCCCTAATTATCCCGCCTTCTAGGTTCTGTATAACTTGAACTTTGCTTGAAGCTATAACCTTACCGTTGCCTCTAGTAACCTCTTCTAATTCTGATACTGAGGCCCAAATAAAGAATAAGATAAAGAATGTAGTTATTGCATAAAGAATTAAGTCAGGCTTGGGAGCCTTCACAATTCCAAGAATAAAATTCTTTATGACCTTTAAGTATTTATAATCCATTTAGCCTTGTAATTTTTTTAAAATCTCATCTCTTGGTCCATCGTCAATAATTTTTCCTTCATTCATAACGATGACCCTCTCCACTAGATTCACAAGTGGCATTCTATGAGAAACCACTATAAGTGTAGAATCAGAATAAATTTCTCTAAAATTTTTGATGAAATGCTGTTCGGCATTCATATCCATAGCCGCAGTTGGTTCATCTAAAATAAAATGAGACGGTTTATGAACCAGAGCTCGTGTTATAGCTATGGCTTGTCTTTGCCCCCCAGATAGTCCATTTCCTTTGTCTTGTAGGACAAGCTCATAGCCACCAGGCATTTTTCCTAAGAACTCATCTAGACCTGAAACTTTTGCTGCTGCCACCATATCTTCTTGTGTTATGCCTTCTCTTCCCATTGTAATGTTCTCTATTACACTTCCAGAAAATAGCTGAACATCCTGTAAAACTATGCCTATTGAGCTGGATAAATCATCATTATGTATTTGTTTAGTATCAACACCGTCGTAAGTTACAATTCCATCCGTACTTCCAAACAAACCGCTGGAAAGTTTTATTAGAGTTGTTTTACCAGATCCGTTTCTACCTAATATGGCAACCTTCTCACCTTTTTCTATTTTTAAATTTACACCAATAAGAGTATCAACTTCTTGTTCAGGGTATCTAAAATTAACTGACCTAAATTCCAAGCTACCCAATGAAGGCCTTCTTATAACTGAGGTGCTTTTTTGAGCCTCTGATGCTTCTTTTGTTTCTTCCATAAAAGCAGCAAGACGTTGATAAGAGGTTCTTGCGTTATTAAATCTACCAAATAGATTAGCCATTTGCGCTAGAGGAGCGAGAGTTCTAGAAGATAATAGAACGGCTGCAACCATGGCACCCATACTTACTGTTCCTTCCCCTACTAAAAAAACTCCATAAAAAACAATTCCAACTAGACAGATTTGTTGTGCAGATTGAGCTGCATTTGTTGCTATAGCAGCTAATGATCTAGAAATTCTGCTTGAACTTGAGTGCTCTGTTGCTGCCTTTTTCCATCTCTCTTTAACTAATTTTCCTCCACCTAATACTTTTACAGATTCTATGCCGCTGATTGTTTCAACTAAAATGGATTGCTTTTCTTGATTATGACCGCCTATTTCTTCACTAACCCTAGATAAAAAGGGCTGTATGGCAATTCCTACAAGTAAAACTAGAGGAACGGCAGTTAAAGGAATTACTGCCAACGGTCCAGAGATTAAATATATAACAAAAATAAACAGGAAGATAAAAGGCAGATCTACTACCAAAGATAATGTTGCAGAAGTAAAGAAATCTCGGACCTGGTCAAATTCTTTAAAAGTATTGGCTGTGGCACCTACAGGTCCGGCAACAACTGTAGCAGGAGCTTGTAATAACCTGTCAAAAATTGAATCTCCAACTTTTTTATCAACGAACTCACCCGCATAATCAATAAAGTATGCTCTTAACATTTTAAGGATATAGTCAAAAATGATGATTAGAGCCATCCCCATTGTTAAAGCATATAAAGATTCATAAGCTGAGTTAGGTACTACTCTGTCATATACAACCATTATGAAGATAGAACTACCAATAGACATAAAGTTAACAAGTGTTGCAGCAAGCATAACCTTGTAATAAATACTTCTGTGTTCTGCAAAAGCAGACCAAAACCAGTGATCGACTTGTTTCATATTAATCTAAGATAATTTGGAAAGTATCTCCTAATTCCCCTATAAGTTGCAAGTATGAGTATTTCTGAATTTCAGACGCCCTTAAGGTTTCTATGAGCGATTCAGAGGCATCTAGAAAATCTCTCTCCGTCTGTAACAGGTCTAATAATACCGCATTGGAACTTCTAAATTCTTCTTGAGCAAAATATTGTGATTTCTTATTGGCTAAATAAGCTCCTTTATAAGCGTTAAGTCTATCTGGTAAGAGATTTAAATTCTTTACTGATTCTCTTAGTTGTGAAGTTAAGTTTTGAATTAAAGCGTCTCTGTCATTAAATGACATATCTTGTTCTGCTTGAGCTTGCTCCTTTAACGCCTCATTCCTGCCTCCTGTATAAAGATCATAACTAAAATTAACACCGCTATAAAAATCAAATTCATCAGATTCCTGAGTAACGTTATAGTGTTGTTTCTTAAGTTCTAGATCCAATCTAGGCAGCGTAGAAGCATTCACGTTCTTAGTTTTGTATTTTGAAGCCAGTAATTGTTCGTTAGCTTGAAGTATTAAAGGGTTCCTATTAAACATAATTTTTTGAGATTTCATTATGTTTGCAGAGAGTTTGTACGGGTAATAGGGCAATTTTTCAGGCAAATCTCCATCAGGAAAATAGATTCTAAAATTTGATACCGCTACCCCTAAATTCTGTCTTACTGAAGTTAGTTTAGCAAAAGCTTCTGCTTCTCTTGCCTCCGCCCTACTAAGCTCTCTTCCGGCTGCAAGTCCACTATCAACTCTTTGTTGTATTCTTTCTTTAATCGTTGTATGTCTTACATAAGAATCTTCAACTACTTTTACAAAATTAATATAAGAAGATACGTCAATATAACTCTTGATTGATAGATATAAGAGTTCTAAAACTTTGTTAGATAAATCAGCTCTCGAAGCTTTAGTAAGTGACTCGTTCATGGATACTTCATATTGTGAAGCTCCAAAATCATATAGAAGTTGATTAATCGAAAATCTTACATTGGTTTTGTGATCTGCTTGTGATCTCTCAACTAGATTAGTAGCTTCATTCTTGTATTTTCTAGCTATTGCATTATTGCTATCTAATAAAACCTTTATTTGTGGCCGTAACGCTGCTTTTGAGCCTTTAAGTTGGGCATATGTAGCTTTTAAATTTGCTTGCGATGATTTAAATTCCGGATGTTCAGCAACCGCCCTCCCCACTCTCTCCTTAAATTGCACAAATTCTTCTTCAGTCATATAAGTTTCTAGCAAAACATCTTCAGAAGAAACTGAGACAGATATTAGAGACAGATAAGTGAGCAAAATAATTTGCTTAAATTTATTCATTCTTATTAAAATTTAATTAAGGTTCCTACATAAAGCTGACCATAGGGATGGTCAAATAAATGATTTGTTCTGCGATTGTAACTTATAGGCGTGATTCCTAAAAGATATTGGCTAGAAAGAGACAACCTTGAATAGAACAAAACATTCTTTTGTAATTCAAAGAAGAATCCTAGATCTATAAGCTGATTAGAATCAAAATCTTTTTTGTTAGGGTTCTCTAAGTAATCATCTCTACTAACTTTAAGAAGAGTAAAACGTCCGCTTAAAGCCAGTCTTTTTGACAAGGCATAAGTAGCATTAAAAGAATATTTTAAAACATTTTCTGTCCAAGGCTTCTGTTGGGGTAGTTCGTTTTTAAATCGATCTAGATGATCTCCTGTTGCGACGCCATTAACTTTGATGCCTCTAAGAAACGAATCTTGCGTATTTAAGATCGCTGATTCAAAACTGAGTGAAATCTCTTCTTGTGAAATGCTGATTGTGTGGGAGACATTAAATGTATTGTTAGTTTTATTTTTAATCCTTAGATTTATCCCATTACCTTCAGACAACCCAGTAGTACTTAAAACCGGTAAGTATCTCCTTTCTCCAGTTGATCTGTATAAGGCAGAGTCAAGCAATTTAATGTCTGCTTCAACACAAGAACCTCCTATTACTACTGTACCGAAGGCATAACAATCTATTGTTATTGGATCTTGATTTGTTTCAGTAGAGAAAACTTCTAGCTCATAGATCTTGTTATCTGAAGAAAAAGGATAAGAGATAGAGTAATAATCTGTATCAGTATCTGTTTTAACACTTGTAGGAATGGAAGGTCTGATCACTTCAGCGTGGGAAGTATTTCCTTCATAACTAAACTTTAGTCCATTATTAAATTTGTAAGAAAGTGAATATTCAGAGATGGTAGCTACTTTTGGTTTAGATCCTTTAAAATTATCCATATACCCAAGCACATCCAATCCATCATCAAATTTAGCTTCAGATACAGCCAATTCAAAAGAATCTCTATACGACGTAGGCAGTAAATCGTTTAAGAAGGAAACATTGCTAGTCCAGGCTAAAGTTGGAAACAATAGACTTAGGAAAATCAAATAAGAAATCTTCATAAGTCTATGTTTTAATTAGATAATATCAGCAGTAAAGAGTATGTCTTCCTCATTAATAATGTCTTCAATGACAGCCAAGCTATTATCGAAACTTGCAGCAACAACTTCATTTTCATTACTTGAATTGAGAAGATCTAATATCTCATCTTCCTCTTCGTCAGAAATAATAGTTGAGTCGCTCACTGAATATTGTTCAATGGAATCAACAGTAATTCCTAGTTCATAAATATTAGGTTTAACATCGCTCACGTTTCCTCCATTGCCTGGATCAAAAGAGATTCCAGAATTATCTGG
>Ga0208894_1002004_pt1 | contig 11600 bp, 4 predicted proteins | sample ETNtaG_12_FD_185752 | JGI IMG/M metagenome (GOLD analysis project Ga0208894, IMG submission 185752) | Marine microbial and viral communities from oxygen minimum zone, Eastern Pacific Ocean - ETNP201306SV49 (SPAdes) (version 2) | ecosystem: Environmental > Aquatic > Marine > Oceanic ... | reverse complement strand
GAGACCAGCAAAAAATGTTTTTTTGTGATCACCTGCTGTTTTCTCCTGCGCATTAAGATTCGTAGTATGTTTTGCTTTGGGATCATCGGTTCCTCCTACCCACTGCCACGTCATCTTACCATCAAGTAAATCTTCGGAGAGTGAATAGTCAAATCTCCACTCATTAAGCCTACTGCCATCTTTAGGAAAAGAGAGTGAAATTGACGGCGATTTACTATCGAATCCCACCACCGGAATCAGCAATTCATCCCCTCGATTCCCAGCAGCATCAGTTGCCGATAATGTTACATCGTATATGGCGCCTTCCACCAGAGTAGGACTATTCTGCAGAATGATTTTGGAATGATCACCTTCCGACAGTTCCACTCCAATCAATTCAGTTCGATGAGGTGCATTTAGATCTTTGCTGCCTGATTTCTGATCCCAGAGAAACATTCCTGCTGCCAGATCTTCTGAAAGAGTGTAACTAACAATTAGATCTGAAATATATTCCCCCGGCGCTGGCACAGCCACTGATATTTGAGGAGAATCATTATCGAACGATATGTTCTTCACAACGATTGGATCACCTTCATTCCCCGCCATATCTGTTCCGGTCAGGATTAGATCATACTTGCTACCGCTTAACAACATACCTTCTCTTCCAAAACCAATATGATCCCCTAAAGCCAATTCTTCACCTCTAAGAGCTCTCACATGAGGTGACTTGATATCTGGCTTGCCAGAGGCCCATTTCCACTTGATTTGACCCGTTTTAAGCGGTTCTGACAAATTGTAGTCAACAAGCGATCTATTTGTAGAAGACTCAGATAAAGGGGAAATGATTGCCATTACAGGAGGTGTAACATCATGTTTCAGATCTGTAATTATGCCGGGAACAGTCTCATTCCCTGCAGCATCCTTGCCTTTTATCTCCAAGGTATAAATGGCTCCATCCTGTAATCCCGGAGCTTCAGAGAAGATGAAGTCTGTTCGATCTCCCCTCTTCATCTCTTCAATTGAAAGATTAACCAAATGAGGTGAATTCAAATCCTCCGCTCCTCCTGTCTGAGTCCAATTACCAGTTCCTTGAATTAAATCCTCGCTCAGTTTGTAAGAAATGGCTACTGAATTTCTGGATGCTCCCGAAACTGGCTCAACGATAGAAATCCTCGGAGGTGTAATATCAAAAGTCAGATTTGCAACTGTTATGGTGTCAGATGTATTACCGGCGAGATCCATACCAAAAATAGATAAATCGTAAACAATACCATCAGAAAGCCTGGGGGCTTGCATGAGTTTTACATCAGGGTGGTCACCTACCGACATCTCTTCAAAAACCAGCGGTACCACATGCTCGTCCGGTTCCACATCTCCACTGGTCGCAGTCCAGATAAGTCGCCCGTTTGTTAACGGTTCAGATATTGAGTAGCTCAAGATATTTGTATTGATAAAATCGTCGGTAGCAGGATGTACTATAGTTAATTCTGGAGGTGAAATATCAAACTGAATTCCTTCAACTCTAACTGTGTCAGAAACATTTCCGGATTTGTCAATTCCAATGAAATTGATTCTGTACACCGTCCCGTCATTCAGTGACGGAATTTCTGCCAATTGCACATCTTTGTGTTTACCTGCTGAGAGTTCCTCTCCAACCAACCCAGTTTTGTGAGGTGCAGATATATCAGTTGCGCCATCGACAGCTTCCCATTCCATGACAGCGGTCTGAAGCTCTTCTGACAATGAGTATGAAACCGTGGCATGATTGACGATTTCGTCGTTTGAAGGGGCGGTTACGGCAAGCTCGGGAGATGTAGCATCGTAGTATAGATTCTCCATGATCACAGGTTCACCCTCATTCCCGGCTAAATCCTGAACATTGATTTCCAGATGATAGATCGCACCGTCAATCAACTCCACCCTATTCCCCAGATTTCCATCATGCTCTCCAGCAAAAAGCTCTGACTCAGCCATCAATTGAGTATGAATCTCAGCCAGATCTTCCGTACCGTCTGACCATGTCCAGACTGCTTTACCAAATTCGCAAGTTTCACTGAGTTCGTAGGTTAGGCTTGTAGATTGGAGAAAAGCTCCTTCAGTGGGCGACGAAACAGAAATTAGCGGCAATGTCACATCAAACACCACATCGTTAACAATAATCGGCTCCGCTTCATTTCCCGCTGAATCTACAGCTGACATGGAAAGTCTGTATTTAGCACCATCCACCAATTCGGGTGAAGAAGTGAGTTTTTTCGCAAGATGGATTCCTGCCATTAATTCATCATTTGCCAACACCGCAATATGAGGAGTATTAGGATCTTCCGAGCCTCCAGTTTGCTCGAAGAGAATTTGTCCTGACATCACATTCTCACTCAGCTCATAACGAATGTTGGAATGATTGACGTGGCTGCCTGACACAGGAGAAAATCCTGCAATGATTGGCGAAGTGGCGTCGAAGTGGATATTAGAAACTTTTGTGGCAGAAGAACTATTGCCAGCTTTGTCCTTGCCATTTATCTCAATTTCATAGACTGTACCATCGACTAAATTTGGGATTTGGCTTGGGAGAAAAATCGGATGTTCACCGCTCTTTAATTCTTCACCAGATAATTCAATAACATGAGGTGAATTTGCATCAGGACTGCCTTTTATTCGACTCCATAACACGATAGCAGAAGCGTACTCCTCACTCACTGTATATGCTATTTCAGAGGACTTAATAAATAATCCTGACTCTGGTTGAAGAAAAGCTACATCAGGCGGAGTTATATCATAGTTAACACCCATGATCTTCTCTAACTCAGCACTATTTCCTGCAGCATCTTCCCCTTCAAATGAAATATCATAACTGCTCCCATCTTTCAGCTCTGGAGTCTCGGTTAATATCACTGATAAGTGACTCCCTGCTTCTCTTTCCATTTCAGTCAAGACAGATTCATGTTTAAATATCTCTACTCCACTGGCGTTTTTTTCGATCCACGTAATCTTACCAACCGCCAAATTTTCGCTAATGGAATAACTCAAGTTTGAGTGATTTACAAAACTTCCATCTGCAGGCATCAAATCCGAAATAACAGGATTGGTAGCATCGAATCCGATGGAAGAGAGACTGACCGGCGCAGATGAATTGCCGGCGAAATCCTCTCCTTCGAGAGTAAGATCGTAGATTGCACCCTCAACCAGCAAAGGTGAATTGCTCATAACCGTTCCCTCATGGATGCCTGATGATAATTCACTCCCCATCAGTGGTGTGGTATGCGACGCATTAGGATCTTCGTTTCCGCCAATCCACTCCCAGATAAGGTGCCCTGTTTTAAGGTCTTCACTCAGCCCATATCCCACCGATATGGAAGAAATCCATGATTCTCCTTGCGGGGAGAGAATGGCTACTTCCGGATTAGTTACGTCGAACTGGACGTTATCTACGACAACAATTTCCGCTTCGTTACCTGCAGCATCACTGACTGCAAAGGTGATGGAGTAGATGGAACCGTCATTCAATAGTGGAGATTCATCTAAGTTAATAAAAGGATGCTTACCCTTATTCAATTCATCCCCATTCAAATTAGCTGCATAAGGAGCCAATTCATCTGGACTTCCACCTAAATGTTGCCAGATAACAGTTCCATTTTGAACATTTTCGCTTAAGGTATATGCCACCTGATCATGATTTACATGACTATTGTTAATGGGAAAAACATCAGAAATAACCGGTGGTGTAGCATCATAATAAACTTCGGAAATAAACACTCCTGAGCTGTTGTTTCCTGAAAAATCTTTCCCTTGTATTTCGAGATTATAAATGGCTCCATCCACCAGTGTAACAGGATGAGATAAATCAGATGTACTATGATTACCCGATTTAAGTTCTTCTCCGATCAATGAACTGCGATGAACTTTCTTTGGATCAGGTTTTCCGCTATTCCAGCTCCAGATAATAACTCCTTCTTCAATTTCTTCAGAAATGGAGTAATCAATAACCGATGTTGAAACGGCAGAATATGAAGTCGGTTGAACTACTGTGAACTCGGGTGGCGTGATGTCAAGTTGAACTCCATGTATTTCAACGGGTAGAGCTTCATTCCCGGCTGCATCAATTCCTTCCATCTTTATTGAGTAAATGGCTCCATCAACTAGCATAGGTGATTCTTGGAGTAATATATTATTATGAAAACCAGAGTAGCGTTCCTCGTAAGTCAGAGGAATTTCGTGAGGTGCCAGAAGATCATCCCGGCCTCCCGACCACTCCCAGATAATCTCGCCTTCTTCGAGGAGTTCACTTAGATTGTAGGAGACTTCAGTCCCGGTTATGTACTCATCGCTTTCGGGTGATGACCATGCAATAACCGGAGCTTCTGTATCGTAAGTTAAATTGACAATGGGCATACTCATAGCTTCGTTACCGGCCCTGTCCCTTCCCTTTAATATTACATCGTAAGTTGCTCCTTCTACGAGCATCATCAAGGAATCAAGAGCTGTGTAGAGATGACCTCCCGAACGGAGATATTCTTCAGTTAATTCCAAGATATACGGAGCACTTGTATCCGGTGAACCTCCGCTCCAAATCCAATTTAATGTAAGTTCTTCCAGTTTCTCACTGACAGTGAACTCAACATCCTTTCTTTTGATAAAATTGCCTCTCACTGGAGACAGGATAGCCAGTTGCGGCGAAGATACATCATAGTGAATGGAGTCTGACGTGAGTATGTTCGATGAATTTCCGGCTCTGTCTGCAGCTAAAAAGTTTAACTCATAAATTGAACCGTCATGTAAAGTCGGCTTGGCGAATGGAAGCAAATCTATATGTTCGCCTCCTTTAAGTTCCTCACCTTCAAGAGATACCTGATGTGGTGAATCAGGATCATATTCACCGGCTGTCTGCCTCCATGTGAGTAGTCCTTGAGTGATATCCTCATCGACATAATAAGACAATCGTCCATCCTGTACATACGTTCCACTTTTCGGTAGAAGATCAGCCAGAAAGGGACCGGTCGTATCAAAGCGGACTTCGTCTACATAAAACGGTACAGCCTCATTACCTGCGAGATCAGTTGCCGTAAGCGAAAGTAAATATCTATTTCCATCTCGAAGTCGACCACCTTTTGGCAGACCTGGATACTCATGCAGACCTTCGACAAGTTCCTCACCAGTAAGAGGTTCTATCTGAAATGTTACCGTAGTAGTATCAAATACAACTTCACTCCATGCGATTTCAGCTGCAGAGAGCGGTTCGCTGGCAAGATAGGTGACGGATGCATTCTTCACCGCATCAGCAGGTCTGGGCAGCATGATCTCGACTACCGGTGCAGTGGTATCATACGTAACTGATGCGATAGCAATCTTGTCAGAGGAATTACCGGTAAAATCCTCTGAAAATAAAGTCACATCGTACACTGCTCCCTCAACAAGGGGAGGCGGTCCATTGGCTGGAACTGCTGTATGAATACCACGCTCAAGTTGTGAAGGACTTAGTGGAATATTGTACGTACCAACAGAATCCTCCGTACCTCCAACCCATTGCCAGGCTAGTGTACCTGCTGCCGCCCGTTCACTAAGCTCATACGACACAGTGTTGCGATTAAAATAGTCACCCGAGTGTGGTAGTGTGTAATAAAACTGAGGAGGCGTAATATCGTAACGAATTCCTGTCAGGACTGCGCTTTTACCGCGATTACCTGCCAAATCCCATCCTGTCACCCGAAGATCATACCGCTGACCGTCTTCTATCCCCACCGAATCTCCTATAACTGCAGTATCGCCTAAAACATTAGGAAAATCATCAGCCCAGATAGTAGCTGTATTCTGAAGTGTAGAATCGAGGTCTAAATCAAATCGATGCCAAAAAAGCTCGATCTGAGACATGGGTTCGCTAGCGCTGAAGTTTACCTCCGGAAGTGGAATAACTGAATCAGTGCTGACAAAATAGTTGGGTGGAGTGATGTCAAAACCGATACTATCCAATACCACATCAACGGAAGGATAGCCGCTAACACCAGTGCCCGATAGGATAATTCTATACACCGCGCCATCCACCAATTCAGGTGCATAACCGAGCACTATCTCTTCGTAGCTCCCTTCACGCTTCTCTCTCGGGATTAACTCCGCGATATGCGGAGAAAGATTGTCTTCAGTGCCCCCCAGCCATTCCCATGAAACGGACCCTTTTTCCAGGTCCTCTACTAGAGAGTAAGACAATCGTGAAGAGTTTACCTTCGTGCCGAACTTCGGAAAGCCAGCGGATATCAAGGCTGATGACCCATCCGCCAAGACCCAGAGCTCGTTAACCTGAGCCAATGTGGAATCGTATTCCAGAATCTGGGTCATACCAGCTTCAGGAGCATAATTGTAGAAGAAGCGGCGGATGACATCTTCATCTGGTACAGTCAGCCAATCCTCCTGTCTCAGCATTCCGTCGTCATCATACACCTGAGTAATGGTCCCTAAATGAGTGCCATCCACATCGTAAAGGCGATATTCCTTAGGAATCGCATTCAGGGAAAGAATCGTCTCCATAAAACGATCGCCTTCATCCTGAACAAAATCCATTTGTTTACGATACCGAAGGAAGTCATTAATCCGTGCTTGCCGGGGTCCGTAAGTAAATATATTCGTTACCAGGCTGTCGGCGTTTAAAAGTGTTCGGGAAGAAAGATCGGACGTAACTGAGTCATATTGTATGATCTGGTATTGCTTGATTTTACCTTTGCGTTTAAAGTATAACTTTTGCTCTACTCTTCCCTGTACATCATAGTGAACTTCAATAAATGACCACCAACCGATTTTTCGTTCCGGGATTTCCACATCGGCAAAAAAGTCTTCCTCACTTCTAAAATAACGGATGTCAGATTGGGCAGAAAGAATGAATGTGGTAATCAGGAAGAGAGTTGAAAGCAACTTCACCATGGGTGAAGTTTACACTATAGGATAAAGAGTGTCAAAAACTAAAACGCATAATCAAGGACTGTTCGGAAGTCTCAGGTACTCACATATAACCCAACAAGAGTTAGTCGCTTACCCCTCAATTTCTTCTTTCAGCAGCGTGTTGTAACAAGACTTGGTAGAGACGCACATTAAGCATTGCACCGGTGATCCCGGTGTGAAGTTCCGGGATGTGCGGTTCATCAGATACAGCATATATTTCCATCAGATCATCAGCAGTCAAATCTCGAAAGCCAAGACTCCAAGCCATAGAGGGAAGATCCAAAATATAGTAATAATAAAGTTCCCGCCATGTCCTCCCTGCTGCCCGGAATAAATGATCCAGAAAAGCGGCATCAAAATGGGAATTATAGGCGACCATAAGAACAGATTTACTTCCAGCTGTTCGACGGTGAAAAGAGACAATACTGTCAGCTGATGTATTAATGGTTAATGCTCCCAATTCTTCCCAACGGTGGGAATCAAACGCATTTACCGCTTTGGCACCCGGTGATAATCGTCCGGGATGAGTGGGTTTAACGCGAAGAAAGAGAGTATCCAACAGATTTCCATCTAAATCGGTCATAGCAATACCAATATCTATGATTTCATGGTATCCTGGCAGCAGTCCCGTGGTCTCAACATCTATGAAGGCTAAGAGCCAATCATCGGGTGCATCCTGCGGATTCACCCAAGGTTCTGATGATTCCATATTCTCAAGATATGCTGGTTCAGGAATGCCGCAGTTATTAAAAAAGACAAAAGCTATTGGAATTAAAATAAAAAATGGAAAGTTATTTTTTTTAGTATTCATCTATTCTACCGCTCCCAGTTCAAACACGGTGAGGTTACAGCCTATCCATTTAGATGGAGATTAGCTTATTGCTTTCCTGATTCAGATGGAGTTGATTCCGCCGGGGCGTTATGCCAATGTCCATGTTCTGGTGACCACACCTTTCCCGGAGGTGCAGGTCCTGGTGGCTCTGAGACTGGTACGGTAGGAGATTGTGGGTTGAGAGGAATAGACTGTGGAATGGATGTCACCGGAGCGTCGTGCCAGTGTCCGTGTTCTGAAGACCATACCTTTCCTGGAGGTGCAGGTCCTGGTGGCTCTGAGATTGGTACGATAGGAGATTGGGGGTTGAGAGGAGTAGACAGTGGAGTAGACTGAGGAGTGGATGTTACCGGCGCATCGTGCCAGTGTCCGTGTTCTGAAGACCATACCTTTCCCGGAGGTGCAGGTCCCGGCGGTGGGTTATTCTGACTATCTGAAGTTAAGATTTTGTTGGCAACAAATCCTAAAGCCACTACAACCAGCACTCCACCAATTAACATCCATCTGTTTCCACCTCCAGCCGCTGACTGGCCGTGGCAAATCTTGTACTTTTTCCCGCTGCCGCAGTGACACGGATCGTTACGTCCGACCTTCTTATTCAAGGTTTATTGAGATTGCATACGTTAACGAAAGAAGTATCATTTTCACTGAAGAGTTGGGATGTAATTTCCACCTCACTATTTTATAGCTCGTTTCATTGTTGTTTCTTGTCAATCGTTGTAAACAAAATGAATAGTAGTTTTGCGGAGAGGGTAGGATTTGAACCCACGTTACCCAAAGGGTAAACCGCATTTCGAGTGCGGCGCATTCAGCCAGACTCTGCCACCTCTCCAAAATATCTACAAGTTCAGTAGACAAATTTACACTTCAGCGTCTGTTTTTGAAAAAACTAACCAGAAGTGAGTTACAATCGTCCTGCAATACGCCCCCCTTGACTGCAGTTTTATGGGAGAATCTGGGATCTGAACAGATCTGATACAACGATCCACAGCAACCCTCTTTTTCATCGTAGCATCCGAAAACTACTTTTTCTAAACGTGAATTCAAGATAGCACCCGCACACATGGCACACGGCTCTTTCGTCACATAGAGAGTACATTCTTCCAAACGCCAATCCCCCAGAAAAGAAGCTGCGGCAGTGATAGCAATTATCTCCGCATGAGCAGTGGGATCGGTGAGCAATTCCATCTGATTGTGTCCCCGACCGATAAGATGGCTTCCTCTCACTATGACAGCTCCCACAGGCACTTCCTTAATATCAATTGCCTGTTCAGCTTCCTGAAGAGCAAGCCGCATCCATTTTTCGTGATCAGCCAAGTAAAGGGAAAGTGTTAGAGTGTTCCGCGAAGAGTTTCAAGTTTCTCTGCCAGTTCTCGACGTCCTTCTACAGTTGTCACATCAGGCGTAAATGAAGTCGGGTCGGACATTAACTGTTGGACTTTGGTAAGACTTTCGTCGAACTGTGACAGTGCAAAATAGGATGCAGACAACGTCCAGATAATGTGCCTAGAACTCACATCGGTATCCCGAGAAAACTGCCAGGGAGAAGCAACCTGGCTTGTTGCATAGGCAGAATCACCGGTCATATTGAGTAAAGTGTTACCATAGTTGATAGCTTTTACATAATTGGCACTATCTCCGCGGGCGTGATATGCCATAGTCAAACCTGCATATATTTGCTGCCCCACATTGTGTCCATTTCCCATAAGGTTGATGTCAGCATCTGTTGTATCCGTAAGAACCAGAGAAAGTCCAAATTCAAAATTAGAAATACTGGAAGATATATCACCCAGCTTGCCATATGTCCACCCCAACCCGTTATAAGCATCTTTATAAACTGAATCTTCAAAGGCTGATTCTATAAACCAGATATTGGAGTTCTCAAAATCATATGTGGCGTACAGTTCCCAAGCATAATCGGCCATATGTGTATTTTCCGCTTCAACCCACTCCCTGCAGTTCCAGAATATTATCAGGGATGCTAGTACAGCGGTTAATGTAATTTTTCTAGTCATGACCTTATTTCATCAACATCATCTTCATCGATGCGCTAAATCCTGAGTTTGTCGTCAAACGAGTAATGTATATCCCTGAGGAAACCGGCACTCCGAAATTGTCTGCACCGTTCCAAATGAATTCATGTCGTCCAATCTCTACATTCCCCTTGGCTATGCGGTACACCTCTTGCCCAAGAAGATTGTAGATAATGAAATTCATCTTCTGATCAGGTCCTCCAAAGAATCCGATATCGAAAATAATATGGGTTTGAGCATTGAACGGGTTCGGGTAATTCTGCTGAATGGACGTATGCTCCGGAATGAAAATAGTTTTCCTCCCAATCTTAAAATATCCCATTTCTGAAGTCCACGACATTAAAGTTCCATCTTTAGATATAGTTGGGAGCTCCCGCCAGACGTCATCTTCATCTCTGATATAAAGTGCCTGATCCTCTTCTGCAAAAGTGGTATCTCCATTAAGTGTAATCATGACCGGTTCATCAAAACTCAATAGAGGATGTCCTATTCGGTACAATCCACCTGAGTTATGGTGCACCGGGAAAAGCAGTGAATCCACAATCATGAACGGCTGATCATAATCTACAGCCCCGGCACCACTGATAATTTGGAATTTTCCATCAGAGCTTGATGCTATCCATCCGGCATTGGCTCTTGCTAGAGCCAACTCAGCCGATCTTGTGATAGTCGTATCACCCACTTTGGCATCACCGTACATGACAAAATCGTAGGTTTTGGTCGTATCGAAGCTGTGATGTCCCACCCAGGTAAAATCCCCCACAGTATCCAGAGCAACTTGCTCGCCGGTTTGCTGGATGGTCAGAGAAATGTCGAGTGCCTTCTCAGCAGTGTCCGTCACGATGAACTCAAAGTAGTGGGTAAACGTAGCGTTCTGACCTAAAGCGAGTGCCAGTTTCGGTCTCGGTACTCTCCAGACTCGTAGATTAAACTGGGTAGAGTCTGAATATTCCTCATCACTAACGATTACAATTATATTAGTAGAATCCATCCACCAAAACTGATCAGGGATGAACGTTGCAAATGTATCGTTTAAAGAGATTGTCATGGCACTGGTATCCGATAGCACCTGGAAAGTAACAGTAGAATCATCTATATCAATGGCGCTGAGCGGTAAGATTAGAGTATCGTTCTCATTCATGCTGGTATCGAGCATAACAGCCATTACAGGTGGATCATTAAGGGCTGTTATGGTCACTTCAATGTTTGTACTGTCAGCAGCACCATCTGGATCGGTTGCCACAAAAATAACTTCTCTACTATCTACGTAGTAGTTCGAATCAGCCACGAAGTAAGCAAATGTAGAATTATTAAGAGTGTCAATAATCACTGCTAAAGTAGTATCTCCAGCGGGTTGTGAAAACGTTCCATTCTTACCAAATAGTGTAAACTCCTTCTTAACTCGTTTCTTCAGAACCCAATTTCGAATAATTCTTTCCAACTCAGGTGTAGATCCAGGACCGAAGAAGAATTCTGGATCTGGATAGTTGGGATAATCCGTAGAATCAGGCATGACAACAGCAACCCAAATAATCTCAGTAGTATCATTGTCAACATCTGTTACGTACTGATGTAAACTTAGTGTATCTCCATTAATAATATCTTCAACGAAAGCGACATTGGGCATTAAGCTCACTTGTGGTGTGTCGTTTACAGAGCCAACAGTTAAAACAATTCCAGTAGTATCAGAAAAACCCCATTCATCAGCGACCCGAACATTAAAACTGTATGTACCGGTATCTGCCTGTAATGGAGTATTCCAATCTATAAGTCCGCTGGATTCTCCGATAATGAGCGGGAAACTGGTATCGGGGATAAGAATCCCTGCTGTATCT
>Ga0208894_1001999_pt1 | contig 11630 bp, 6 predicted proteins | sample ETNtaG_12_FD_185752 | JGI IMG/M metagenome (GOLD analysis project Ga0208894, IMG submission 185752) | Marine microbial and viral communities from oxygen minimum zone, Eastern Pacific Ocean - ETNP201306SV49 (SPAdes) (version 2) | ecosystem: Environmental > Aquatic > Marine > Oceanic ... | reverse complement strand
TAAATGATTTCCGTCCTGATTTTTGGGAGAAGAAAAATCAGAAAAACGGACAATCTTATTACTATTTTGAAGGTCCCATGTGTCTGGATGTACCACGGGAGTGGTGGTTCGATCCAGTTACCAAAACAGTCTATTTCATTCCTCCTGACAGAAAAAATCCCGGTGGGAAAAATGTTCGTGGAAAAGTGATGTCTTATACATTAATAATTGATAAATCCCGTTATCTGCATTTTCGTGGAATTGACTTTTTTGGAGCCACATTTAGAATAGCGTCATCTGAAAATATAACAATAGAAAACTCACAACAACTTTATCCGGCCTACTCAAAAAGAGTACTTGGGAATTTGGATGTATCTGAATCGCCTTTAATAAAAAACAAAGGGAATAAAGCTGAATCCAATAACCGTATCATTAATTGTCGGTTTGAATACGCAGATGGCATTGCGTTGGAGATTAAAGGTGGTAACGACATTATTGAAAACTGTCTTTTTCATGATATTGATTATAGCTGCATGGGTGCCGCCCATTCAGTTCAGGTCAGTCGTCAAACTACCATCAGGCGCTGTACGGTGTACAATGCCGGTGCTTCTGGGGGATTCCGCAATGGAGGTCTTATTGAGTATAATCATATCTTTAACAATGGTAGCTTGCAGCATGATGGGTCTGGATTTCAGATGGGTGGTTTCACCGTAAAAAATCCTCCCATTGTTCGCCGTAATTGGGCTCATTCCACACTTAAGCTTGGCATCCGGTTTGATGCGGGAATTAACCCGAAGACGGTTAATGTCGGAGGGCAGGTTTTCGGTAATGTAACATGGAACAGTAGTGGTATTAAGTTGAAAGGTGACAAGCACTTGGCAGCAAACAACTTATGTTTCAACAGCTCATCAGGACTTATCCCCATGATCGCGCCAAAATGGAAAAGCACCAACAAGAATACCATTATGACTAATAATTTGTCGAATCGCATTAGTGCAAATGGTCGCAGGGACGTTCAACCAATTTGCAAACAGGTGACAAATCTTGTTGATGCAGCTGAATTACATCTGCGCGATCCAAAAAACTTGGATTTTCGCCCCCGGGCTAATTCTGCGATTATTGATGCTGGAACCATCCTCACTAATACTGAATTTTCAGAATTAAATCAATCGTCTTATCTTGGAAAAGCACCAGATATTGGACCCTATGAATTTGGAGATGAAAATTATTGGATTCCTGGTTTTCAGTATCCCAATGCTTCCACGCCCATACCTCCGGATCGCGCAACAGACGTGAAGCTTGACGCAGATCTTATGTGGTTAAATGGTTATAAGTCAAATATCCATGCGGTCTATTTTGGTAGCGACAGGGAAGCCGTGCGAAATGCCGATCCTGAATCAAAATTATATTTTGATAAGCAGGATAACAACATATTTACACCACCGAAGTTAGAATCTGGGAAAACCTATTTTTGGCGTGTCGATGCCTACAATGCTGATAGAATAGAAAGCGGACACGTTTGGCAGTTCACTGTTAGCAACCAATGATAACAAATTATTAAAAAATAGAAAAAAAGGATTAAAATGAGCAAGACATACAATATCAAGCGTTTTGGAAATGTAATTGAACTGAAAGCTGATAAGCTGGAGGAGTATAAAGCCCTCCATTCAGATTCTCATCCCGGTGTTCGGCATTTGCTTACCAAACATAATATCAAGAATTACTCTATCTTTCTGCACCAGTTTGATGATGGTAAATATTTTCTATTCAGTTATTTTGAGTATGTTGGGCCTGATTTTGACCGTGATATGGAACAACTTAAAACTGATCCGGAGAATCAAAGATGGTGGGAACTTACCGATCCCTGCCAGATACCTTTGAAAAACCGGCAGCCTGATGAACAATGGTCACAAATGGAAGAAGTTTATCATAATGATTGATAATTTACCTGGGGATCAAATATTATCTCCTAGCCAACGGTAAAACTGTGGAGCAATATCGTTCGCTTTGACTGTGATTTAAACTCTGAAATTCATGTCAGGCATTTTAGGAGACACAATATTCGGCTGGATTGTGAGTCGCTATTTAAATGTACATGTGGGCTTTAGCTTAAATAAAAGCGTTTTCTGATTATGATGGCTATAATTTTGTTGCGATCATATAAATTATAGTAGATAAGAGTGGCAAAAAATTATTTATAAATTACAATGGTATGTTTAGCATACCAAATGTAAATTGATGGAGGCTAATAACAGTTTTTTATTTGTTACTATGGATGCTTAATAAAAAATGCGAATAAAAAAGTCATCAATTGCAAAACGGTTAAAAATACTTGAATTTTTTTCAGCCAGTGTTTTATTTAGCTCATTTCTTATTTCCGGGACAACTGGTAAAATAGCTGGTTTGATAAAGGAAGGTGGTTCTCAAACTCCGCTTGTAGGCGTCAATATTATTATTACATCTGAGTGGGTAAACGATGAAAGAGTTGACCTTTCAATCCCCTTGGGTGCCGCTACAAGTCTAACAGGTGAATACTTCATTTTAAATCTGCAGCCGGGATTCTATGATATACAGGCACAAATGATAGGCTACCGGAGTGAAAAACGATCCAAGGTACGTGTTGATGTGGATAAAACCACCTGGGTCAATTTTACATTGGATATTGAAACCCTGGCTGGTGAAGAAGTACTGGTGACTGCACAGCGGGAGGATCGTATAGAAATTGATCAGACCGTGACCAAGCAGGTGTATATGGTCGATGAGATTAGAGAAATAGCTGGTATTGCCGATATAGATGACATAATGGATCTGCAGGCCGACGTTGTCGATAACAATATCCGTGGCGGACGCGATGGTGAATCATTGTACCTGATCAATGGTGCGACCATTATTAACCCTCTCAGCAATCGACGGGCCTATACACCAATGACTGCAGGACTGCAGCAAGTAGAGGTTATCACCAGTGGTTTCAGTGCTGAATATGGCAATGCGCAATCTGGCGTTATCAATATGGTGCCAAAGGAGGGTAGCAGTAAGTGGATTATTCGCGGTGATTTTAGTGGTACACTGCCACACGCTAGAAATTGGGGCGGTAATTACTATGATATGGAAGATAATTCTCCGTTTGATATTTTTTATAGTGGCCCAGAGACATGGATAAATTCGGATCCGAACGACCCTTCCCGGGCTTTTTTCACAAGTTCTACACCAAACTGGACTAAGTATATGCCGGAAGAAATGACACTTGAAGACAGTCTCAAGTTTGCCGAGCTAGCCTATAAACAATTTTTAGGTTTTGCTCGTGAACTTGGTATTGATAATGAGAGTAAAACAGATTACCGTGCCAGCCTATCCTTGGGAGGGCCTATATCTTCCAGGTCCCGAATATTTATGGCTGGATCACAACAAATTGAGCATGAAAAATTGCCTACAGTATGGCCAAAACGTAAGCGCCAAGTTATGGCAAACTTAACCAATGATATAGGTTCTTTAGATAAACTGCATCTATCACTCAATTATTATAATGGATTTGATAATACGATTACGCCAGGGATTGGTGTCCCCTACTTGTTTGAACTGGAACATAAAAATATTTATCATGAAACAAACGTATTAGAGTCAGGGCTCAGGTATTTACATGTCTTTTCACAGGCGGCACTGTTTGAATTGAATGTTCGGTATCTATATACAGATGAACAAGACCATATTGCGACGCGTGAACCTGGTGTATATCTCATTAAAAATGCGAATAGCTATATAACTAAATATTCAGCTCCCGGGGGATTGAGTAATAATATTTTTGCAAGGAATCGTGGAGGAAGTACCACCAAAACATTCAGCCTGTCTGGTTTTTTAACCCACCAAATAAATAATAGTATTCTGTCAAAGTTGGGCTGGCAGTACTACCTGTATGATTTAAATGTTAATAGGGAACAGGCTATTGATAGCCCCGGCAGTGTATCCATATTTAAATTTAACGGGAATCCGTTCGAAGGTGCGCTATACGCTCAGAATAAACTGGAGTTTCAGGGAATGATCGCAAACCTGGGGCTGCGATACGATATTTACGATTTTGACAATGATTATTATTCTGATATATTTTCTCCTCTTCGTAATCCAGAGTATAATCCTGACCCATCAATACCATACAGTGAGCGAGAGCCATACTATGATATGGATAAAGCATTGCAAACAAAATCAAAAACTTTTACAAGCTTACAGCCGCGTATTGGTTTAGCATACCCTGTATCTGAAAAAACGGTCGTACATGTCAATTATGGGACCTTTACCCAGCGTCCAGACTTTACAAAAATATATGATAATTACATTACAACAAGTCTCGGCGATGAAACTGAATCCTTTACAGTAAGTCGATTAGGAAACCCAAGATTACGTCCGGAAAAAACAACAGCCTATGATCTTGGTTTTGTACAATATATTACAAGGCTTAGCTCAGTCCTGGAAGTCAGTGCCTATTACAAGGATGTAAAAGATCTTGTGCAACATGTTTACTACGAGGATGAAAAAGGGAATCTCTACGAAACGTTTGCCAATCGCGAGTATGCTGATATTAAAGGGTTCCATACAAACTTTGAAAAGCGGCATGGGGATTTCACGGTAATTATGCGTTATAATTTTCAAGTTGCGACAGGTAAGAGCGCTACCCCTTTTGATGCAGATATCAAATTTATAGAAAAACCGGATGAAGGTGAGCTTCCGGTTGAGTTACCAGATCCAGAAGATGAATACCTCAATTATGATCGAACCCATCGATTTGTATCCAATTTCAGCTATAGAACAGGAAGAGACAATGGCCCCATAATTTTTAAGGATTTTCGGCCCTTGTCTGATTGGGTACTTAGTTTGAGATATTCTTTCCAAAGTGGGCGTCCGTACACATATGATGATAGTGGTCTAGGTGTCAAGTTCAACAAGCGTACACCTGTTTTTCATAATGTTAAACTTAGAATGCAAAAAATGCTGCGGTTTAAACAAACGAGATTGTCAGTTTATGTGGAAGTTTATAACCTATTGAACCAGAGGGATTATGCCTATGCATTGTTTAATAACGCAAATGCGGTTACCCGCTGGGAAACGTACTACGACGATGACCAAACAAATGATATTGGCGATCCGATGCTTTTCGATGACTGGGACCCATTACTATATCGACAAGAACTTATTTTTCTGCGAAACACACCACGATACTTTAAGCTCGGTCTGATAATAAACTGATGATAAGACTGCAAGAAGCAATGACTGCCTGTTTACATATTGTGTTTGAGAGCGCACGAGTAATTACTTTGTTGATTTCAGTACTGATTTGGAGTAGTTGCGAGGATGAATTAATTGAACACAATGAAGGCGACCTGGCCGTTTTACAGGACATTATTGACCTGAACAATCTTCAGTCAAGGGAGCCTATGCTGGTTGATTTGAACGGTAATGGTGAGATGGATGGGTCTGAACCATTTGATGACTTAAACGGGAATGGCATCTGGGATCTTGCTGAGCCATTTGACGATTTAAATAATAATGGTATTCGCGATGTGGGAGAGACCTTTTTTGATCTTAACGGAGATGGTGTGTATAATGTGGGAGAACCATTTTCTGATGATAATAACAATGGTGTTTGGGATGATGTGGAACCATTTGATGATCTTAATGGGAATGGCATCTGGGATATGGGTGAAGATTATTATGATTGGGGGCTGGATGGTGTTAGCTCGACAGGTGACTATGGGGAAGACAATGGTATTTGGGACCAGGAATCCTATATTGATTATGATGCTGATGGAGTTAGAAATAGTTCATTAGTGATTGAACCTCTGGGCCTGGGCATTCAGCACTGGCGTGGTAGCCGCCTGGTATATCTCTGGCTGTCTAATCCTCGTGTGTCCAAGCTTCCGGGATCCATTGATGCGTTAACAGAGCTTGAAGAATTACATGTTATAAATACATACTTGGATTCGCTTCCATCAGAGATCGGGAATCTATTTAAATTAAGTGAGCTTCAGCTAGAGTATACCAGACTTGCCCAATTGCCTGAGTCGATTGGCAATCTTACTGGGCTTCAGGTTCTTCGAGTTCAGTACAGTATTTTAGAACAGATTCCATCTTTTATTAATGACCTTGTTGGGCTCAAAGAATTAAGGTTAACAGGAAATACTATTACAGATATTGATGATCTTAACTGTGCCCTGATTGAACAATTGGACGTGTTCTCTATTCAAGGGAATTCAATTTGCCCTATGCCTGAAAGCTTGTCTGATGCAAATGGAAATGGAACCTGGGATCCAGCAGAGGAGAAATTTCAGGATGCAAATAATGATATGGACTCGGTTGATGTTTTGTTTGAGTTTTTTGATGCAGACACAAATGGGGTTTGGAGTGAAGCCGTAGATTCTACGCTAATCGATTATAATGGGGATGGTGATTCTTTGGATGTTATTTTTGAATTTAATGATTCTAATAATAATGGGGTTTGGGATCCAGCTGAGGCATTTTCAGATTTTGGATTGGATGGAATCACAGACACCGGCGATGAAGGCGAAGGTAATAATGTGTGGGATTTCTGGGATTATCCGGAATGTTTTGCTGTGTTCATTACAGATCAGGAATGCACACAATGATAAATACAAAGAATTCAGCTAAATGCGCATTTATACTGCTGATAATCAGCCAATCGTTGCTGGCCCAACGTGAATATATCATCCATAATCGGGGTATGATCCACGAATCAGTGTTCAATAATGGTATTTTGTCCCAACCCCTTAAAAATAACGGAATAGAATGGTCGGCCCAGCCCATGTTTGAATGGCCGAGTAGGTCAAATACAATTGTGGAAGGTGTTGAATACGACGGACAGCATAATTCCCTTGGCGGCGGTATTCATATTGCCGTCAATTACTCCGGTAGTCTGGAGTACCAAAATAAAAAGTTCGCCTTCTGCGGTATGATTGGCAGCGGAGGACCCGAGACCAGCGTTGGGGTCTGGACCTTTCCAATCAGCTTTTATGAAATACAGAACTATCCACTACTGGATGATGGCAGTTTGAATCCTGATTTTAATCCCAATGAAGCTGAACAGATTATATATGCCAAATGGGCCACCAGTGTGGGCCTGACAGTGCAGCGTACAACCAGAGCATACAGTTACCCTGATTATGATGATATTATTTTTCATGAATATGAATTTGAATTCACCGGAAATACCGATATGGATCCATCCACGATTGAGATGGACACGGTGGATACACTGGTTGATGTACTCATTTATTTTGCACAGAGTTTTGCTCCATCTATGTATGGCTATCAGCGTCACTATAATCAATGGAAATGGAAGCCTGGTATATTCCAGGGGGATAACTGGGCATCATTTGACCCTGATTATTGGCTGGCGTTCAATATGGACTGTGAGACGGGAGGTAATTTTGACCTGGCCGGGAAGCCGGAACCGATTCCGGAATTATTTCAGGAGTTCGCCTCCAGCGGAGTAAATGGCGGTGGCTTCGGCAGTCCGGCCGCGGTTGGCTATACCATGCTGTATTATGATCAAAACCATCTAACTGTGTTTGATGGACCTGATTCAACTTCCAGTGACAGTGAATATGGGCCAACTGAAAATGAACTGGACGATCAGCTCCGCATCAAACAGCCGTATCATACCTTTCTGACTCATGGATGGTTTTCATCCACAGTAATAATGGCTGGGAATAGACCGCAATTGAGGACTGATTCGCGTGCCAATGGATTTTTCAATCTAGAAGAGGTTGAACAGTGGGGTCTGAATACATCCTGGACTGGTCGTGGACAGTTTAATCATGGTAATTCCAATTATCCGGGCCGCAGTTTTGCTTTTGGCCCTTATACTTTATCGAAGGGAGATAAACTGGAATATTCCTTTGCCCAGGTAGCAGGCTATGGCGCAGATGCTGCCAAGCAATACTGGGGTGGCCATCAAAAAGATGATTTGTGGGGCACTGTTCCATCCATGAATCGCAGGGTCGTTATTAATGGTCAGGTGATGACTGAAAACTACATAGATGATTATGGATACCCCGACTATGTAAACTCTGATGTCATTACGGTGAATGATGTGGCCCGGAAAGCCTGGGAAGCCTACACCGGACAAGTGATACCTCATGATTCTACCTGGGCTGATGGGGAATTAGTTTGCTGGCCGGAGAATAATGATAAGGATGGCAATTATGCGGTACCAATACCCTATCCGGCACCAGGCATAACGGTTGAAACCCTTGATGATGCTTCAGTCCGGTTACGTTGGGGGCGTGCCGTTGAATCTTTTACGCACGCTGCTGGTAATCTTATGCAATTTAATGTCTATCGCAGTATTCATCCGATTGGTCCGTGGAAGCTGTTGAATGTCACTGTCGCCGGTGCAATAGTGGATTCGCTGAATCTGTACGAGATGATTGATGACGATTTAGATTTCAAGGTTGGTGACTTTGCCTTTTATGCGGTCACATCTTTAAGCGATTCACTGAATATGGAAAGTGGCAAGACCAATATTACCCGTATTCAAAAAAACATTGGTGCTGTTGCCAAAATGGGGAAGGTATATGTTGTGCCGAATCCTTTTGTTTTAAACTCTGGTTTTTCTGGCACAGGTACTGAGGATCAAATTGGATTTTATGGTTTGCCGAACACCTGTACTATCAGGATTTATTCATATGCCGGGCAGTTGATTGATGTAATTAATCATGATGTACCAACCTATTCGGAACCCTTTTATCAGGTAACCCTTAACCACCAGATAATGGCACCGGGAGTTTATTTCTTTGTTGTTTCTACACCGGAAGGGGATGAAACTGGTGGAAAATTTGTAATCATTAAATGATGTAATCAATGAGAAATGCCTGAAATAAGTAAATATATAAAACAATCATTGATGATTTTGACTGTCTTCCTGTTCTCGGTTTTTAACCCGCTTTCAGGACAGAATAAAGTCGGTACAACTATTTTCCAGTTTCTGAAGGTGATGCCTGATGCACAGTCTACTGGGATGGGAGATGCTGTAACTTCAACAGTCAATAATGCCAATGCAGTCTTTCATAATCCTGCAGGCCTATCTGATGTAAAAAAGCGTGACATATCGCTGTCTTTTTATGAATACTTTTTTGATGTAAAAACTACCTCCATATCGCTTGCTTATAAAATGGGTTTGTATGGAACACTTGGGTTTCATTTCATTAATACCGATATTGGTAAAATTGAAGTTACTTCAGTAGATCATCTGGGTTTTAGCGATGATGGTACCTATAATCCGGGTTTGACCGGAGAGACAATTAGCCCCAATCAGATGGTGGCTGGTCTCTCTTTGGCTAAGTCACTTACAGATAAATTTTCTTTTGGGGTTACATCAAAATATGTTCGTGAAGATCTTGTCATGGCTTCCGCGGATGGTTTTGTTTTTGACTTTGGACTGGTTTATAAAACCGGTTATAGGTCGATTCAAACATCAGCTGTGATCAGGAATTTTGGACCGGAGATTTCGTTTAGTGATGATGAGATCACAACCAATAACAGCGATTTTGAGTCCTATCCTCCGCCGCAAACTCTTGTGATAGGAGTATCAGGATTTATTATATCCTCAGCAAGCCCTATGTTCTTTCGATCTGAAGAACAGAGTCTGCGCGCGGCGTTTGAAATTGTCGGACCTCGTGACTATGGTCAGCAATATAATACGGGGCTGGAGTGGGGGTATCAGGATCTGCTGTTTATTCGAACAGGCTACAAGTTTAACTATGATACTCAGGGTATAAATTTTGGCATGGGTGTTCGTATTAATAATTTTCGCGGAGACTATTCCTACGCTAGCTATGGAAAGTATCTTTCCAATATCCATCGAATAAGTACTGGGATAGAGTTTTGAGAATGATTAGAAATACGAATCATACGATTTTTTCTTTTACATTGAAATTGCTCAGTCATATTAGGTTTAGTTTTCTTTTATTGGGTGTGCTGTATTTCTTACCTGCGGTTTTAATGTCACAGGGGAATGGCGACCCGTTGGGGTTTCAGGGGCTTTCATCATTAAATGTGTTCAGTGCTCAAGCCTTAGCTCAAGGGAACACTTTTATAGCGCAAACAGGAGACGTTAATAGCTTGTTCAATAATCCAGCGGGCCTGGGTGATATAAATCGGCTGCAGATCAGCATAACAGGTAAATCCAGTCAGTGGAAGCAGCATGAGAACCAGTATTGGACTGAAAGCAGACTACATCCACTTTTACCAGCCATTCTGGATGGCCGCTATGTACCCGATCCGCAATATGGCAGTATGACTGATAGCGCGATGGTGAACGACATGACTCCAGATGATTATGCCATTCCTCTGCTCGGCTTCGATCAGTATAGTCCGGAGGTGGCAGACTGGAAGGATAATTATTCATCACAATCCCCAGTGAACAATATCTCTCTGGCAATTCCTTTAAAAATGATGGGTAAGAGTCTGGTTTTGTCTGCTGGGTTGGCCCAGCGAAATGATCTTTATGAATATGATCGTAATGATACCTATCTCAATCCTCATTTTGGTGATCGGACCAACCCAGTAATATTGGCAGCTCCTGACTCAATGGTTATGAACTGGTTTAAATACGAACGAATGAGGGTTGGAGGTATTGATGATTTGACTGCTGGCTTAGCACTTAAATTAACTGATCATCTGCAATTAGGATTATCAATACAGAATTTGAGCGGTGAGAGTGATGATCATCTTGAAATGGATAAAGTGGGCTATTTCTTATTTCCGGAAAGTGATGAGTTTGTATTCACATACGATACAATGACAGTTGTACAATCCGGTAATTCTACCTACAGTGGCTCTTCCGCAAAATTCGGGATTTTATTCAACTATAAGCAATTTGACCTGGGGTTTTGTATAACCAGTCCTTATACGATAATCCGCGACTGGGATTACACAATTGAATTTTTTGAGACAGATACGATGACTACCACAAACATAAATGGGCAAGACCAGATGGACTTACCCATTACAATGGCACTTGGCGCAAAGATCGAACAAAAGAATCGACTGAGCATATCTTTTGATATTGGGTTCAACCCTTACAGCCAGACACATTTTTCATATACTGACACCAGTTTTAATCATACTATTTTTCAACTGGATACATTACGATCGAACTGGGTGGATCAAACAACTTTTGGAATTGGAATGAAATACGGAATAACTCCCGAAATATCAGTCATGGCCGGCTACCGTAGTGTTCCCGAGGTATTCATCCCGAACAGGGCAGCCTTCCGTCGTAAGGGGCCTGAAATGGAAAGTGTAAGTGCGGGAATCAGCGTGGCTTTCCCGTTCGGACAGATTGATCTGGGTTATGAGTACCGATTTCTTAAGTACTACGATTCGTGGGAAACAAATCTTAATTATGTACTCAAGACTGAAAACCATTTAGGCGTATCATTGAGATTCGGTCTTTAATTCACAGAGATTGAAAGTGCAGACCTAATACATTCGCTAGTTGAATATTGAATTCATGAAAAAAAATCATTTATGTTGACTGGAACAATTAAAGTATTTGGTATATTAAGTATATACATTATATTCAAGTAGTATAAATCGTTAATATAAAGGAGTAAAACAATGAAAAATACGTTAACAGTTGC
>Ga0208894_1001997_pt1 | contig 11633 bp, 10 predicted proteins | sample ETNtaG_12_FD_185752 | JGI IMG/M metagenome (GOLD analysis project Ga0208894, IMG submission 185752) | Marine microbial and viral communities from oxygen minimum zone, Eastern Pacific Ocean - ETNP201306SV49 (SPAdes) (version 2) | ecosystem: Environmental > Aquatic > Marine > Oceanic ... | reverse complement strand
TCAGAAGGTGTCTGGTTCTTAATGTCAAATATGATTGTTCTTCAAGGTGTATCTATGATTAGCGATAATACCAAGAAAGAAGACTAATTGTATATCGTAGCAAGCTCAACCAAATTCATTAATGCACCATCGTTCGATGTCAAATCGTTTTGATGAAAAGAAGGATCTTAATGCATTGTATAAATGCAAAACGCAAGCAATGTCAAACAACGACAACTCAAACGATTTGCCAAAAACAATCCTCCTTCTTGGGGTTTTTGTTGCTGTGAGAGGTGGAACAGCACTTATGAATAGTGGTTCTTGGTTTGGTGCGTTTACAAGGGGTTTTGTTAAAAAAGCAAAACTGGGGGAACTCTTTGCATAAAAGAAGAAAATATTAGTTGTGAGGTAAACGAGTTTGGTGTTGCTTGGTGCAAGACAGGAGGAGTGCGGGAGGATTTGGCAAGGAAGAAAACACAATGGAACAGTTCTTTTGACGAATCAAGTTTTAGGAGAAGGCATGGGTTATGTACTGCCAGTAACAAATTTGGCAGTAAGTTTACTGATTATGCATATATGTGTCGTGCAGCAAGACACTTTGGAAAACTATAACTACCAATCCTAATCTCTTAATAAATCAAACTACCCCTTACACCTGATTGCCACAAAAGAGTTTCTCAAACCTCCTTGTAGCGTCTTTTGCCTGCCATTCATTACCACCAACAGCAAATACTGCTTCTCTTTGCAGGGCAGTGTCTCCGCAAGCAAATGATGCTGCTTTGACGATGGGAACAGCAGCAGCACTTGATGCCACTGGAAGGATTTTTGTGCCTACTGCTTCATCAAACTGCCTGATGAACTCCTTTTGCCCTGTTGTGAGTTCAAACTGCTGCCGGACAGGTGTAGCGATAGAAGACCTTATAGATGGCACTGCTGTGATTGCAACCACCCCAGCAAGGAGAAGCAGACCTGTGTTGGTTTTCATTTGATAGGGGCGCAAAGAGTCTTTGAGACATGCCTCTATCAATAGACGCTTTGGAGACTTCAATTGTTAATAGATGGAACACAGGTATTTCTAAGTATGACTATGGATTATGTAGAGAGGTATTTAAGACCATATGAAATGGGGTCTATGTATCCAAAGATAGTTGCTGATTGCAATAGGATAATGAATGAATATCTAATAGGACTTCATGAATATGGAGTAAAGAGAGGGAAGACCTCCCCGATTTACAATGTTCCCAAAAGGGGTAACAATTAGGACTATTGAGCAATTTATAGAGAGTAATCACCTCATTCCTTCTTGTATAGATAGTTGCAGTAAGGAGTAAGGCGTTAAATCGTCAAGTTCTACCACTGTTCTATTAGTTGTCATATCTACACCATCTCCTCCTTACGGGGTGGTGTTTTTATAACAAGAAGGTAGTTCCCCAACAAAGAACGATAGATAAATGAACCTACATACCATTCCTTTTGCTTTCAAAAAAATCCTATAATTTTTTTCCCATAAGTGGGCTTGCGCAATGACTTGCACCACCTACCCAACCCTGATGCCCCCTAGCCCGATAATCGCCCTTCCACGCCCAATTAAAATGCCGGAATAGTTGGTTCAAAGACTAAAACTTTTTGAACGCACCCCCAAACCCCTGCTCCTGACAGCAATATGGCGACTCACGACATTTTCATGCCTGCCCTGAGCTCGACGATGACGGAGGGCAAGATCATTGAGTGGCTTAAGCAACCAGGAGAAAAGGTTGGTCGCGGTGAGTCGGTGCTGGTGGTCGAGTCAGATAAAGCCGATATGGATGTGGAGTCATTTCAAGACGGCTACCTCGCTGCGGTGTTGATGCCGGCTGGTAGTACGGCCCCGGTGGGTGAAACGATTGGTTTGATTGTTGAAAGCGAGGCCGAAATTGCGGCAGTTCAGGCCAAGGCTCCTGCTGCACCTGCTGCTGATCCAACCCCTGCGCAAGCGGTTTCAAAAGCCAAAAAAGAACCAGCACCAGCTGCTCTTGCGTCTCCTCCCATAGCCCCACAACCTGTTGCCAGCGTTACGGCTGTTAGTAATGGACGCATCGTGGCTTCCCCACGAGCAAAAAAACTTGCAGCGCAGATGGGTGTTGACCTAAATAAGCTGCGTGGAAGTGGACCTCATGGGCGCATCCAGGCTGATGATGTGCAGCAGGCTGCAGGTCAGCCGATAAGTGTGCCTCGGGTCGCAGAAGGTAGTGCCCCAGCTGCTGTGGGTCATGCCGGTTCGCTAGGTGTTGCTAATGCTATTTCTGCTCCGGCAGGTCAGAGCTTTGGAGCTTCCGGGGAAACAGCAGCTTTCAATAATCTTCAGCAAGCTGTTAATCGCAACATGGAGGCCAGTTTGGCCTTCCCTTGTTTCAGGGTTGGCTACACGATTATCACCGATAAGTTGGATGCTTTTTATAAGCAGGTGAAGCCCAAAGGCGTGACGATGACGGCCTTGTTGGCCAAGGCTGTGGCTCTGACTCTTGCTCGTCATCCTCAGGTGAATGCGGCCTATAGCTCTGAAGGGATGGCCTATCCAGAGCAGGTGAATGTTGCTGTTGCTGTGGCAATGGACGACGGCGGACTGATTACACCGGTGTTGCAGAACGCTGATCGCACTGACCTCTACGAGATGTCAAGGCAGTGGAGCGATCTGGTGAAGCGTTCTCGCAGTAAGCAACTACAGCCTGAGGAATACAGCACCGGCAGCTTCACTCTTTCCAATCTGGGTATGTTCGGCGTAGATCGTTTTGATGCAATTCTCCCTCCTGGAACTGGCGCAATTTTGGCGGTAGCTGCATCGCGGCCCTCTGTCGTAGCAGCTAAGGATGGCTCTATTGCGGTTAAGCCTCAGATGCAGGTAAATCTCACTGCAGATCACCGGGTGATCTATGGCGCTCATGCTGCAGCCTTCCTCAAGGATTTAGCTGAATTGATTGAGACTCGACCGGAAACTTTGGCGCTTTAATTGGCAGCTTTATCAGCTCAGTTTGTCTAACCAGATCACTAAGGGGGCAAGATTGAAGCAGGTTGTCTTTACTGGGCATCTTTTTGTCAGAGAGTTGTTATCAGGTTCGCTGAGAGACCATTGGCTTTTTTTTGTGCATCCTGAAGAAAATGATTCCAAGGTGACTTGAGCTTTTTTCAGAAACTCCTCGGTAATCCACTGCTGCGCAACAGGGCTACCGATCAACGTCTTGCCAATATTCAGGCTCTGCCGATCCTCTCATCGGATGCCTTGTCATCGGTGGCTTATGCCACAGAAGCATCGCTTGGTGTTCTGATCCTTGGCGGCAGCGGCGCCTTGGGGCTTTCCGTGCCGATCACCTTGGCGATCATCGGACTAATTGCCATTGTTGTGCTCTCTTACCGGCAGGCGATTGAGGCCTATCCAGAAGGTGGTGGCTCATACGTCGTGGCACGCGACAATCTTGGCCGCAATGTCAGTTTGATTGCGGGTGCGGCATTGCTGATCGACTACACCCTCACTGCGGGGGTGAGCTTAATGGCCGGCACTCAGGCCCTCTCTTCCCTTGTGCCGTCGATGCTCGATCACGAAGTCTCGTTGGCGCTTTTTCTTTTGGTGTTGATCGGCTGGGCAAATTTGCGTGGTCTTAAGGAGGCTGGACGGATTTTTGCGCTACCTACCTATGCCTTTGTGGTGATGGTGGCGTTGTTGATATTTGCAGGATTGAAAGACCTCGTTTTTGTGCATGGTTTTGTGCCGGATATGCCACCAGCTGCTCAAGCAGTTCAGCCACTTGGGTGGTTTTTGATCCTTAGGGCTTTCAGTTCAGGTTGTTCGGCGATGACTGGTATTGAGGCCATTGCTACCGGGGTGAAAGTTTTTAAGGAACCTGCAGTCGCTAATGCCCGTCGCACGTTGTTGGTTTTAGGTGTGTTGCTATCCACCATGTTCCTGGCGGTGAGCGGCCTGGGCTACATGTATGGAATCGTCCCCAATGATCGGGTCACAGTGTTGGCTCAGATTGGCTCTCGGGCTTTTGGCTCTAGCAGTGTTCTGTTATGGGCCCTGCAGCTTTCCACTCTTTTCATTCTTGTGTTAGCGGCCAATACCGCCTTTGCGGGCTTTCCACGTTTGGCGGCGATGTTGGCAGAAGATCATTGTTTGCCAAGGCAGTTGAGCTGGATAGGTGATCGATTGGTGTATCAGAACGGCATTGGCGTTCTGGTGGTGGTCACGGCGTTGATCATCGTGATTTGTCATGGCGATACCACTGTTGCTGTGAACCTTTATGCCTTAGGTGTATTCACGGCTTTCACTCTCTCCCAGTTGGGATTGGTACGTCATTGGTGGCGTTTGCGGGGTGCTGGCTGGCAGGGACGAATGTTGATGAATGCGCTTGGTGCCAGCACCACTTTTCTGGTGCTGGTGGTGATCGTGGTGAGCAAATTCGAGGAGGGTGCCTGGACGGTGGTGGTTGCCATACCTTTATTGGTATGGGGTTTGGCACGAATCCGTCGCCGTTATCGCAGGGCTTATGCAGCACTCGCTCTGGATCCTGATTTCGGCCCATTGAAGGTGGAGCCTCGTACACCTCTTTTGGGTAACCACTGCATCGTGTGGATTCCAGAATTGATGAGCGCTTCTATGGAAGCGCTGCGTTACGGATGCTCAATTGCAGACTCCGTCACGGCAGTGATTGTGCTTGGTGAAAATGATGATTCAGAGCGAATCCGTACGGCTTGGGATGGACTCATTGGCGAGCAACCAGGGGAACTTGAGCTACGCCTTTTGGAGAGCCAATTTAGTTCTGTTATTGACCCTTTCTGTGACTATGTAGTGGAGCAGGAAGAGCTTCATCCAGAGCGCACCACCACTGTGGTAATGGCGTTGGTCATCCCCCGCGACTGGCTTGACCAGATGCTGCTTAATCAGCGTGCTAGTTATTTATTCAAGGCTCTTTCAGGTGACTACAGCAGGGTATTTTGCGTGGTGCGTTATTACCTGGCGGAATAGTTGATCATTAACTTCATTTGATTGGTTTGGCCTTAAGACGAAACTGATTCATCCCTTCTCGCGTCTTATCTTCTTTTAGTGTTAGATACCAGAGATTCTCTACTCAGTTCTTACGACTATGTGTTGGATCCTCAGCGCATAGCTCAGGCACCGGTAGAGCCACGTCATGCAGCGCGACTTTTGATTCTGCCGGCATTTGCAGAGGAGCTTTCCAAAGCTCGACATGCCAAGGTCTGGAACTTGCAGGAGGAGTTGCAAGCTGGCGATCTGCTCGTGATCAATGACACTCGTGTTCTCAAAGCTCGGCTGCGGGTAAGGCGTTCAAGCGGTGGTTTGGCCGAGTTATTGGTGCTTGAGCCACGCGGGGAGGGGCGCTGGTTGTGCTTGGCCAGACCGGCCAAACGTTTGCGATCGGGTGATCAAGTTTGGCTTGAGGCTTTGGATCAGGAGCCCATCGCTTTGCAGGTAATTGGCAATGACCCTGCAAGTGGGGGTCGGCTAGTGCAGTTTCCATCTTGTTATGCAGATGCCGAGGCGATCGAGTCGTTGCTTGAGCGCTATGGCGAAGTGCCCTTGCCGCCTTATATCCAACGTCATGATCCAAGTGATAGCGATCGCTATCAAACTCGCTATGCAGCCCGCCCCGGTGCTGCAGCTGCACCGACAGCTGGGCTGCATCTCAGTGATGAATTGTTGGAAGCCTTAGCGCAGCGAGGAGTGCTGCAGGCACGTGTGACCCTTCATGTTGGTCTGGGTACTTTTCGACCTGTAGAGACAGAGGACTTAACGCAGTTGGAGCTTCACAGCGAATGGGTGGAGGTGCGCGATGAGGTGGTTGAGGCGGTGATGGCCACTCGAGCTCGAGGCGGACGGGTGATCGCGGTTGGCACCACCAGCGTGAGGGCTCTTGAAGGAGCAGTTTTGGCAGGTGGTGGAACTCTGAAGTCGTTTAGGGGGCCAGTGAACCTAGTGATCCGGCCTGGTTATCGCTTTGCTGTAGTCGATGGCTTGCTCACCAACTTTCACTTGCCCAAAAGCTCTCTCTTGCTGTTGGTGAGTGCCTTAGTTGGCCGTGAACGGTTATTGGCGCTCTATGCCGAGGCGATCGAGCACCAGTACCGTTTTTTCTCTTATGGCGATGCGATGTGGATCCCGCCGGATGCTGTATTGCCAGATATGCGTCTTAGGCCGGCACTGGCTCTTGAATGATGCCTGTGGGCACAGTCTCAAACATCACTGAAGACAGGTAACGCTCAGCTAAATCCGGTAGCACCACCACGATAGTTTTGCCAGCAAATTCTTGTTGCTCCGCCAGACGAATGGCTGCTGCTGCTGCTGCACCACTGGAGATACCAACAAGTAGCCCTTCTTCTTCTGCTAAGCGCAGGGCCATGGCGATGGATTCGTCGTTGCTGACTTGTTCAACGCGGTCCACCAAGGAAAGGTCGAGATTCTTGGGGATAAATCCGGCGCCAATGCCCTGGATCTTGTGCGGACCAGGCTTTACCTCTTCTTTATTTAGGGTTTGGCTGATTACCGGGCTATGCGTTGGTTCGACGGCCACGGAAAGGATGCTCTTGCCTTTTTCTTGTTTGATGTAGCGGGATACGCCGGTGATTGTGCCACCGGTGCCGACGCCTGAAACCAGGACGTCGATTCCCCCATCGCAGTCGTTCCAGATTTCTGGACCAGTTGTCTTGCAGTGAATGTCGGGATTGGCTGGATTCTCAAATTGGCCGGGCATGAAGTATTTCTGTGGATTGCTTTCAGCAATCTCCTTTGCTTTAGCAATTGCACCGGGCATCCCTTTGGCTGCCTCTGTGAGGATCAGTTCTGCGCCAAGTACTGCCATCACCCGACGTCGCTCGAGCGACATTGATTCGGGCATGGTGAGGATGAGTTTGTAGCCGCGGGCTGCTGCTGTGAAAGCCAGCGCGATGCCTGTGTTGCCAGAGGTGGGCTCAATAATCGTCTTCTCTTTATTTAGAAGGCCACGCTTTTCGGCATCCCAAATCATGTTTGCGCCAATACGGCATTTGACGCTGTAGGAGGGATTGCGGCCCTCAATCTTTGCCAGAACAGTTGCTTTGGCGTTTTTAGTAACAGAGTGCAGTCTCACCAGCGGAGTGTTGCCGATTGCCTGGCTGTTGTCTTCGTAAATGCGGGACATGCTGGAGATTGAATTGATCTAATAATTAGCTGGAATTTTGCTCTATGGGTTAAGACACTGATCTGTTGTGATGACCTTGAGATGGGATTGGGGGTTCAATCCGTCAACGCCATCTCAAAGCGACGCCAAAGTGCATCGGGATCTTCCAGGCCAACCGATACACGCAGCAGATGGCTAGGTACCCCACAGGATTCTGCCCAGCTCAGTTCGTTGTAATGAGCTAGCAGTACATAAGGGCAGACAAGAGTAAAGCTTGTGCCGAGGCTTGGACCTTTGCAGACCTGTAGGGCGTCGTAAACCCGTTTAGCTTGTGTTAATCCACCTACAAGCTCAAAAGAGAGCAGGCAACCGTGGCCGGCCCCGGGGCGCATCAGGGACTGGAAGTTGGCACATTTGCCTGGATGTAGCACGCGGATAACGGCCGGATGTTTGGACAGTTGGTTTGCCAATGCCTCGCAGGCGTTGTTTAGTTGCGGCACCCTTTGAGCCACATCTCGGCTGGCTTCCTCTAAGGCGATTGCATCAGCATCCGCTAGGGGAGCCAGCGCAGTCGAGAGCTGTTTGCAGAAATGTTCTCGCCAGCGAGAGTGGGGGCTTACCACTAGTGAGCCCGCCAGGATGTCACCACGACCGGCAAAGCTTTTAGTTAGAGAGCTAAACACCAGGTCTGCGTAAGGCAAAACATCAATATTGAGCGGTGAGCCGATGGTGTCATCAGCGATTACGGGAATACCGCGAGAGTGAGCCAGCTTCGCTACAGCTGGCAGATCGACGCATTGCAGCATCGGGTTGCTAGGTAGCTCCACGATCACAGCGGCTGGTTGCCTGCGATCGAATTCAACGGCCAATAGTTTCGACTCTGTTGTGAGCAGAAGATCGCTGCCTCCAAATACCTCCTGAGGGAGCTTGAGCACATCTACATAGGGAAAGCCCAGTTGCAGGAAGGGTCTGCCGGGGCGTAGCAGCGTGATTGCTTCTAGGGCTTTGGTGAGGGCGGCCATCCCAGAGGGATGGAGCTGCACCAGTTCGTCATCGCAGCTATAGATCTCTGCAAGGCGTTGGCGTAGGGAAGACTGGGCGTTTGCGCTGTTCTGCTGCAATGGAGCCGGCTCTCGCTCTAGCGCGCTAGCGGCTTGACGTGAGGAGGCGCCAAGACCGCTGTGTTGCCAGAACGCTTTTGCTGCTGAGGCAGCCTTTGCGTCGGTGATTAAGCATGGAAGGCCACGTACTTTTTTAATAGCGGTGTATGCCATTGGCTCAATGCGATGGCAGTGAACCTGGGCACGTTCAGCGGCGGCGGTGGTGGGATAAGGCCAGGCACTGCCCTCTGCAGAGCCATGTTCGGCTAACGCTTGCTGGGCCACTTCTGCTACCAGTGGATTGAGCCCGAAGCGGGGGTAGATAGCCCGCAGAGCCTTTAGGCAGTCAGGATCTTTCTCTTCATAGGCGATTACGTCCTGCCAGCGGGGTAGGGCTACCGAAACAGCATGGGGACTGTCTGGTAGAGCTTGACCGAGGTCATCAGCGTGCCAGCAGGGATTTAGCAGTAGGTCACGTGGGCTCACTGCAATTGTTCGAGGGCCTGATTTAGGTCAGCGCTGAGATCGGCCAGGTCTTCGCAGCCAACAGAGAAGCGCACTAGACCATCATCAATGCCAAGTTTTTGCTTCACCTCAGGATCAACGGAGGCATGGGTCATGGTGGCGGGATGGCATATGAGGCTTTCAACTCCTCCTAGGCTTTCGGCCATCGTGAAATAGCGCAAGCTTTTGCAGAATGTGTAAGTCTGCTTCTGGTCAGCGTTGAGGCTGGCTGTGATGATTGCGCCACCACCACTCATCTGCTTTCGGGCGACAGCATGTTGGGGATGGTCTGAGCGAAATGGATAGCGCACCCAGTGCATGCGTGGATGGATGGCAAGTTGGTCTGCCAGGGCTGCAGCATTGGCGATTTGGCGTTCGAGCCTGAGTGGCAGGGTTTTAATGCCGCGAGTGATCAGCCAAGCGTCAAATGGTGAGGGCTGTAGACCAAGGGCCTTCTGGGCATAGGTCATACGGCTGTACCACTCCTGGTCAGTTGTGCAGACCACACCGCCGAGGGCATCAGAATGACCGTTGATGTATTTGGTGGTGCTGGTAAGAGAGAGGGTTGCACCTAGCTCCAAGGGGCGTTGCAGGACAGCTGTTGCAAAAGTGTTGTCCACCACTACTGGGATATTTTCTGCTTTAGCGGCAGCGCAGACGGCCGCTAGATCGATCACTTTAAGTAGGGGGTTTGTGGGGCTTTCCAGCCAGATAAGAGTTGGTTTTTGCTTTGTAATCGCACTGAGAGAATTCGGATCAGTGAAGTCCAGCCAGGCTGTGCGCACTCCGAATTTATTAAATACTTGCTCGAACAAGCGCACCGTGCAGCCGTAGAGGTTCTCCTCACAAAGCACCAGATCGCCGGATTTAAGTGAAGAGGTAATCGCTGTGATTGCGCTTACCCCGGAAGCAAAAACTGTGGCGAATTGACAGCCTTCTACGTTTGCTAAAAGAGACTCGAGGATGCGGAAATTGGGGTTCCCTGAGCGGGTGTAGTCGAAGCCCTGGGGATTGCCGTGGGCAAAGGTGGAGCTTGCAAAGATAGGCGGCATCACAGTGCCGGTATCGGCAGCAAAGCTTTCGCCGTGATGGATTGCGCGGGTGCTGAGCCCTGGAATGCGTTGCTGATCGGGTTTAGCTGGGGCCACGATCGATGAGGGGCTTTGACCAGGCTAGAGAATGCTGTGAATTAGCCCTGCGTAGCTGGAGCCAAATCAGGCAGCTGGCGCTGATTTGATTTCAGACCTTTTGATAGTAGTTGTGACTTTGAGTGAATAAAAGGGATTTCGGCTTAATTTATAAGTTTGTAGAGAGTTTGTATCGTGTGCCCACCCGGTGGCTGTTTGCTTACGGCTCGAGAGGCTGAAGATATGGCTTGTAAGTTCCAATGTGCCATGAGGCTGACGTAGGAGGCCTTGCCTCTTAGGCCAGTTTGTGTCACTAGAAATTTAGATCAATTTATTTTCTCTTTTAGTCATTGTTCTTCTAAGCAATGGCTGGCATTAAAGAGCCTTCCTTTGCCCAGTGATAATCATAAAACCTACAACAAGCGTTACAAGGGCATTTAAGCCCATTTGATGAAGGCTGGCCTGGGTGAAAAGGTCGCTAAACATAGCAAAAATGCTTTATTTCTCAATTTTAGAGCTATGTCAAGGCCTAGAGGAGGTACGACCTGTACAATTGTTTAGAGATGTCTTGTTGAAATTTTTCTGATATCTGGTGCTAAAACAAGGTTTGTTAGAATGAATTAGAGCCTTTTACGATCTTAATATGAGTATTAGGTAGTTATTTGCTCCTTTAAGCGCGCTATGATCCATTTTTTATTAGATATGCTGCTTTATAGGTCAATTATAAAGCCTAGTGATTGCAATAGTGGCTTTTGCTATTGAAATAGCTTGAATTTTAGCATCACCAAAATTGATAGATCAATCAGTTGGGCATTAGGAGTAGTTTTCAAGGTTTTTATAGTTACATTCACTTTGAACTTAGAATGATAAAAGGCATATCTAAGCATTATGAAGTCTTGTCTCACTACCGTGAGGACTAATTATTTCATAATCAGCGCTTATTCTAAGAAGTGATCTGAACTTAAGCTGTTATTTCCAATTATTGCATTTCTTGGGTATTTGCTTGTTGGCTAAGTTGCATTTTAGAGCATGTGTTGCCTTAACAGGGATTTAACTTTACTTAGCCAACCACTGTTTGGCGTTGAGGAGAGATTTGTTGATGATGTAATTGCTAGGAGTACTTATCGTTTGAGTTCTGATTCAATTAATCTGATTTATGCTATTAGATTAATCGAAAATAAGAGCAATTACATCCTGATGAAATCTAGATCTGTAGTTTTGCTGTTAACGAAGTTGCTTCACTCGTCGGATTGAATAATCTTTTTGACTTATCGTCTAATTTGCGCTTTTGGATCTAAGTTCTCCAAGGCAGAAGCTTGACCTCTCCTTGCCTTAGCGTAATGAACCACCTTTTTGCTTCTATTATGATATCGATATACAGCTTTGGTGCTTAATACGCGCTCGAGGGCAGCTTGTCTCGACATCTGTGTGGTATTTGTTAGCATATTAGTGCGCCTAAGTTCTTATCTTGTTCTCCTTCTTATCTGGTAATGCTACTATTCTTACAGAAGGCTTCGTAGTAATTGCGACTATCGTCTGGATTTATATTTATAGACTACCAGCCCACGATAAGGAATAAGCATTGCCTAACGCATTTAGGATCAGTCAATAATAGTCAGGACATAGCAGCAATAAAAATTAGCACCAATGGCACTAGATCAAGAAATAATGCTTTAATTTATCCGCATTGATCATTTAACCTCTAAAAATATTAACTAAATGTGGCAAGCATTAGTATATATTCAAATTCGGCTGAATCGTAATGCCGCTATTGG
>Ga0208894_1001994_pt1 | contig 11644 bp, 14 predicted proteins | sample ETNtaG_12_FD_185752 | JGI IMG/M metagenome (GOLD analysis project Ga0208894, IMG submission 185752) | Marine microbial and viral communities from oxygen minimum zone, Eastern Pacific Ocean - ETNP201306SV49 (SPAdes) (version 2) | ecosystem: Environmental > Aquatic > Marine > Oceanic ... | reverse complement strand
AATAGATTTGCCAGAAGGTGTTACTTTTTCTATGGACAATCATGATATAAAAATCTCAGGATCTAGAGGAGATTTAAGTCGTAATTTTAAACATCCTATGATTTCGGTATCTGAAAATAATGGGACTATTAAATTAGTTGGAACAAAAATAAGAAGAAAGGAGAAGGCATTAATTGGAACTTGGAGAGCTCATTTGAAAAATATGGCTCAAGGTGTTTCTACTGGATTTTTATACGAAATGAAAATTGTCTTTGCTCACTTTCCAATGAAAGTTAGTGTAAAGGGAAATGTAGTTCATGTCGCTAATTTCTTAGGTGAAAAAACCACTAGATTAGCTAATATTCACGGAAACGCTAAAGTTATCGCAAAAGGCGATAAAGTAACTATTGAAGGGAACGATGTTGAAGATGTCGGGCAAACTGCTGCAAATTTAGAACAAGCAACTGTTGTAAAAGGACGTGATATCCGTGTTTTCCAAGATGGGATATATGTTGTTTCTAAGGGGGCTGCACAATGAGCGATGAAGATTACAAACCTAGACAAAAACCTGTTTTAAGTAAAGAACAGAAAGCTGATTTATCAAAAAGAAATCGCATGTCACACAAAAGGCCTAACTTTAGGAGACAAAACTGGTTTAGATATAAGAGATTAGGAGAAAAATGGAGGCGTCCTCGCGGTATACATTCAAAAATGCGAAGACATTTCAAATATAGAATTCCTGTCGTTCAAGTTGGTTTCAGAGGGCCTGCTAGTGTTAGAGGTTTACATCCTTCTGGATTTGAAGAAATTTTAGTTTACAATTCAAATAATTTAGACAATATTGATCCGAAAGCTCAAGCTATTCGAATATCAAGTAAAGTTGGAGATAAAAAACGTGAAATGATTGTCAAAAAGGCTGATGAAATGAAAATACGTGTTCTAAACAGGAGAGATCTATGAATTTATCTTATCAAAGAAGAGTTGCTGCAACTGTTCTAAAATGCGGAGTTAATCGTGTTTGGGTTGATGACCGTCCTGAAGTTCAAGAGCGTATTTCTGAAGCTGTAACAAGAGATGATGTAAGATTATTGATTGTTCAACGATTTATTCGTAAGCATCAAAAGAAAGGCATTTCTAGAGGCAGAGCAAAAGCTATGGCCGTACAACGGTCTAAAGGTCGCCGTAAAGGGCATGGTTCAAGGAAAGGACATGGTGGAGCAAGAACTCCAAAGAAAGAATCATGGATGACTAAAGTACGTGCATTACGTAAAGAATTAACTACTTTAAGAGAAGGAAAAATTATTGATTCTTCCCAATATAGATTGTACTATCGTAGAGCAAAAGGTGGAGTTTATAATTCAAGAAATCACTTACGATATAATATGGAAATTGATGGAATAAAATTAGGAGGTAAGAAATAATGCCAAAAAGAATGCACTTCTCTCGTAGAAGAAAAGGTGTAACTAACTATCGTAAAAGATTAGCTTTATTGAAATCTGGACTTCCTAGAGCTGTAGTTCGATTTACAAATGCCAAAGTTACCATTCAAATAACCAACTTTGAAGGAAAAGGAGACCATATCTTGGCTTCAGCTTCTTCTGCAGATTTAGAAAAAATGGGATGGAAAAATTCAAAGACGAATGTTCCCGCTTCTTACTTGTCTGGGAAGTTGGCCGCTAAAAATGCTGTTAAGGCTGGAATCTCGTCTGCTGTTTTAGATATTGGAAGAATTACGCCTATCTCTGGATGTAGAGCATTTGCCGTGTTAAAAGGCCTTGTAGATGGTGGATTAGATATTCCGCACTCTGAAAGTTCATATCCTTCTGATGATCGAATTAATGGAAGTCATGTTTCTGAAAAATTAGTGAAAGATTTTGACAAAGTCTCAAAAAAAATGGATGGTAAGAAATGAGCGAAGCTGTAAAGAAAACTGAAGATAAAAAAACTAATTCTGGATATAAAGGAAATAGTAATTCTAGATATAAAGGCAAAGGATCTCAAAATGATAACAGACAAAAGAGAGGACCTCCATTGTCTCCTGCTCAGCAACGTAGAAAAGCTGCTGAGGAAAGAATTTCTAAATGGATTCCTAAAACAGAACTAGGTCGTAAAGTTGTTTCAGGAGAAATTACCACTATTCAAGAAGCTCTTGCAACTGAATTACCGCTACGAGAAGCTCCAATTATCGATTTACTCATAACTGATCTAATGGAAGAAGTAATTGATATTCACATGGTTCAAAAAATGTCTGATTCAGGCAGAAGAGTTCGTTTTGCAGTTACTACTATTGTTGGAAATGGCAACGGGGTTGTTGGACTTGGCAGAGTTTCTGGAAAATTAGTCAGACCTACTATAACAAAAGCTCTTGATCGTGCTAAATTAAATATTATTGAAGTTCGTAGAGGAAGTGGATCGTGGGAATGTTCTACTGCAGTTCCAAATTCATTACCTTTTGAAGTCGCAGGAAGAACTGGATCTACTAGAGTTAAAATCAAGCCTGCACCGCCTGGTGTTGGACTGGTGACAAACCAAGTAGGCCAAATTATGTTAAAACTTGCTGGTGTTGAAGATGCTTGGTCTTTCACAAGAGGACAGACTCAAACCATTTACAATTTTGCAAGTGCAATGTTTAAGGCATTGGAAAAAACAAGATCTACCAAATTATTACCTGGTCAAAAAGAGTTCCACAATATGATAAAAGGAGTTAAACCAGAATGAGCTGGGCAGTTATTAGAGTTAGAGGTTCTGTGAATGTTAATCCTAAGATTAAAGAAACTATGAAATTAATGAAATTAAATCGAGTTAACCACTGCGTTATTGTTCCTGAAAATAAAACATACACTGGAATGCTCAATATCATTAAGGATTATGTTACTTGGGGGGAAATAGATTCTGAAACTACCGAGCTTTTATTACAAAGTTCAGGTAAAAGCAGTGGAAATTTAACTTTTTCTAAAGAAAACTTGAAAGAAACTTCTTTCAAAACTATGAAGGCTTTAGCAAAAGGATTAACTGAAGGAAAAACCGTCATGAGAGATGTACCTGGTTTGAAACCTTTATTTCGATTACATCCACCTCGAAAAGGGTATGAAGGAATAAAACGTAGTTTCAAAGAAGGTGGAGCTTTGGGTTACAGGGCTGATAAAATTAATATTTTACTAAGGAGGATGCAATATGCCCAGGCGTAAAGCGTTTAAAAATAGTCGAACTCGAGGTAGAGGTCACAAGAAAGGCCGAGGTGCCGGACTAAGAGGCGGACGCGGAAATGCTGGTTGTCATAAAACAAAACGCATTATGTATGAACGTGTCGGACGTGTATGGGGCGCTCATGGTTTCAAAAGACCTCAAACCGTAGTCATGGCAAACAGTGCAATTAATCTAAAGGTCATTGAAGAAAACGCACATGAATGGGTTGAACAAGGAAATGCATCTAAGAAAGGAAAAACAATCTCCATTGATTTGAAAAAGATGGGATATGATAAATTATTGGGTACTGGTGTACCTAGTCAGGCTTATAATATTACAATAAGTGCTGCCTCTGCGAAGGCCGTGGAAAAAGTTGAGGCGGCTGGTGGAGAGATCATAAATGGCTGAAGAGAATATACCTAGAAATCCCGCACAGGCAATCATGCCTTGTTTGTCTATGATATTCTTGTACGCATTATGGTACAACTGGAAATCTCCTGAAAGTGTAAGTGCTACCTTAATGGGAATTGGGTTTATTGTAATTACATGGCTTGTGTATATGGGAGCATCCTACTCTGGTGAGGGGTCTAAATTACATGGATTAAAACCAATCATTGGAAGAATGCCTACTGTACAGAAACCTGAGGGGCATGTTCATTTTAGAACAAAAATGACGTGGACTTTAGCAATTCTGATTGTTTATTTTGCTATGACAAACGTAGCATTGTATGGTCTTGGTGGAGAAACCATTGATTTATTCAGTCAATATCGTGCAATTTTAGCCGGCGCAAGTGGAAGTTTGATGCATTTGGGTATTGGCCCTATTGTTACTGGAAGTATTATCATGCAGCTTTTCACTGGAGCTAAAATTATTAATTTAAATTTACAAGATCCTCGTGATAAAGAGATATACCAAGGAACTCAAAAAGTATTGGTGATTGTGATGATTATTGTTGAATCTGTGCCTCAGGTATTTGGATTCCTAGAACCTAGCTCGGCCATGGTGGCTGAAGTCGGTCTTACTTGGGCTAGAATGACCATTATTACTCAATTAGCCATCGGGTCTTATCTTGTATTCTTAATGGATGAGAGTGTATCTAAATGGGGCATTGGATCAGGTATTTCATTATTTATTGCTGCAGGTGTTTCTCAAGCAATATTCACTGGAACTTTGAACTGGGAACCTGCACCTGGAAGCGGTACTGAAGCTCCTTCTGGAACTTTACCTATGATTTTATGGTACATAAAAAATTCCTCTACTTCAGATTTGAGTGAGGGCGGTTACGAAGCTATTCTTTTGGCTCCTCCTAACCCTTTAGTTGCACTAATCGGAACATTTCTTGTATTTTTAATTGTTGTTTATGTAGAATCTTCAAGAATAGAATTACCTCTAGCTCATGGAAAAGTAAGAGGAGCAAGGGGAAGATATCCTATTAGATTAATTTACGCAAGTAATATTCCGGTCATTTTAATGGCTGCATTATTGGCAAACGTAAACATGTTTGCATTATTATTCTGGTCGCATCCTACAATGTCTAAATGGCCTATTTTAGGGCACAATTGGAGATTAGGTGCTTTTGACACTGCTGATGGAAGTAATCCTGTACCTACTATGGGATTGGCCTATTATGTCAATAGACTTGCTGGCCTCCAAGATTGGTTTTTGCCTTTGATAAGTCCCGACAAATATGGAGGTTATATGGGCGGCCATGAACCTTGGCAGCTTGTTGCTCATATTATTATCTATATGTCTATTATGGTCTTTGGATCTATTGTTTTTGCTAAATTTTGGATTGAAACAACAAACATGGGTCCTGAAGCTGTAGCTAAACAGATACAAGGTTCAGGTATGCAAATTCCAGGATTCCGTAGAGATCCTCGTATTGTTGAAAAAGTTTTGGAAAGATATATTCCTACTGTTACTGTTTTTAGTGGAGCTGTTGTTGGATTTTTAGCTGCTGGAGCTGATATGATTGGTACTGTAGGGCAATCGTCTGGTACTGGTGTGCTTCTTACGGTTGGAATTATGATACGTATGTATGAACAAATTGGAAAAGAACAAATGATGGAAATGCATCCCGTTCTACGAAGCTTCTTTGGCGAGGATTAATGCCAATTTACGGCGATTCTATTATTGGAAAAGATTGTTTTATTGATTCTGATGCTTTAATCGGTTACCCACATGCTAAAGAATTGGAAAAAGAATCTAAAGAAATTGCAGGATGTGAAATTGGAGATGAATCTATTATACGTCCTGGTTCCGTATATTCTACTGCAAAACTAGGTAAAAAGACTAGAACTGGACATAACTTTCTTGTTCGTGAAAATACTACAATAGGAGATGGTTGCTTACTTGGGACGAATGTTGTTATAGATAATGATTGTGAAATTGGAAACTATTGTAGCTTCCAAACAGGTGCATACATACCTACTGGAACTATTATCGGAGATCGAGTATTTCTTGGACCGAATGCATCTCTTACAAACGATAAAACTCCAGTAAGAACTGAATATCTCTGTGAACCTATAACTATTGAAGATGATGTTTCAATTGGATCAAATGCAACGATAATGCCTGGATTAACTATTGGTGAAGGTGCTTTTGTTGCAGGGGGAGCTATTGTTACTAAAGATGTTCCTGCTTGGCATTTGGCTAAAGGATGTCCTGCTGTTTTTAGCAAACTTCCAGATAATTTAAAAAAACCTAACAGACTAGGGCCTTAGGATGAGTATTGTAATCGTAACCGGAGTTCCAGGCGTTGGAAAGAGCACCGTAATGAACGCTGCGAAAGATTTTGGTTATAATATTGTAAATTTTGGAACGACCATGTTTGAAGAAGCTAAGAAAGAAGGCGTTTCAAATAGAGATGGCTTAAGAAAATTACCTGTTGATGTTCAAAAAAGATTGCAAAAACAAGCTGGTGAAAAAATTGGCCAAATGGACAATGTCCTTGTTGATACCCATGCATCTATACGCACACCTTCTGGATATCTACCGGGACTTCCTGAATGGACTGTAAAGGCCATTATGCCTAATACAATCGTTCTTGTTGAAGCTCTTCCTGAAGAGATTGAAAATCGAAGATCTAAGGATACTTCAAGAGTTAGAGATGCAGATGACATTGGATTGCATCAACGAATTAACCGAGAATATGCCATTGCTGCGGCTTTTATGACTGGAGCAACGGTAGGATTTGTTCCTAATAATGATAACAAAATAGATATTGCTGTAGAAGAATTTAAGAAAATATTAGGAAAATGATGGCTGAAGAAGAACAGAATTCTGAAGAAGAATTGCAGCCTCCAGCTATAGGGGGAACTTTTCTAACTATGGCATTTATGCTTTGGATTATTATTAATCCTGAATTAAGAGACTTTATGGGAGAAACTGCTGGAACTATTTTAGAACCTAGACTTTCATTTGACTATCAATACCCTGTACTTACCTTTCTCTTTGCTGGAGTTACTATGATTTCTCTTACTACTCTTATTCGTCATTTCATTATTGATTGGGAAAAAATGGCTGAAATTCAATCAAAAATGGGAGCTTATAACAAAGAAATGGGAGAAGCAAGGCAAAGCGGTAATGAAGCTAAAATGAAAAAACTAGTTGCAATGCAGCCTGAAATAATGATGTTGCAAAGTGAAATGATGTCTAATCAAATGAAACCAATGGCCTTTACAATGCTAATTGCTATTCCGATAATTATGTGGTTAAGGACATTTGTAGGAGATATGGAATTACAAGTAGTATCTTTACCTTGGGAACCAAATTATAGCCTAGATGAGGAATTGTGGATTTTACCTCATTGGATCTTAGTTTATTCTGGATTGTCTTTACCATTTGGTCAAGTTATTATGCGTGTATTGAAAATTTTCTCAAACTCTGGTGGAAGCCAAACTGTACTTTAATTATGAAAATGGTTACTTACTTCATCGTAAGTATGAAAGCTACCATCTACAGCTTCTAACTTTCTTTTAAGTTTAGGAAATAAAGAATTGTCTTTATCATAAAAAGAAACATCATAAGGATGCATTACTAATCCTAAAAATATGTCTCTTTCCAGCTTCTGAGATAATTGTTTAGCCTCAACAAATAAGTCATGATAATAATTTAAAATATTTACTGGTTTTGTTGGAGGGGTTTCAAATAATTTTGTACTCGAGGTCCCTGAAAATGCAGTATCTTGCCAACCTATTGCTGGTATCTCTAGTAACCCATTTTCATAACGGTAGGGTTGTCTAATGTTTCCGTTTTCAGTTATTAATTTTGGATGTAGAGAATCGTTTGAATCTCTTAGATCTGAACTGATATATTTTATTTTTAAATTTTTCAAAGTGTCTAATAGCTTAAATTCGCCTTCTACTCCATTTTTGTGGCCTAACGGAGTTCTGTATCCTCGATTAACAAGATCTCGTTTGGAAAAATATTTTTGAAACAAACTTGTATTTATTTCAAATTCTTCTTTAACTTCTTTAAAATTAGCTGGTAATTTATCGAGTCTAGTTTTTATCTTTTTAACTATTTTATGCGAATAGGAATGATCGCCTATTTCTACCAGCTTACTATTTGGATTAAATGCATTTTTAACGCGCTCAGAACCAAAATTATTACTCATGCTTTCAATAAAACTTCCGCAAATAAAATAAGTCCTTGGGATTCTTTCCTTTTCCAATATTCTGTTTATTGTTTCTAATGAAGATATCTTTTGATTTGCCATTTCTTGGCCTTTATCTGAAGAAATAAACGAACCTCGGGGCCTATCACAATCAAAACCTATCATTACTCGGACAGAAGGAGCTTTGTAAGGTTTAAGAATTTGAGAAGGTTCGTCCTTATGGCTCTTGAATGGTGGAAAATTAAGTGCTCTCTTAAATCTTTCTTTTTTAGCTAAGTCCCAAAGAGGATCTAAGTAACCTCCATAAGGGTAACCTCTTGGATGATATGTTGCTTTACTTTTATCTTGAGGAGTTAGAGAGAAATTTAATTCATCAAACAAAGGCAATACTTCTTTGAATAATTCAAGACCTGCTTTTGTGACTTTATCATAAAGTGTTGCTCCTGTATCTTCTTCCTCTATTGCTACTTTTTTTTGACTAACTATTGGCCCATCATCTACTCCATTGCCCATTTTATGGAAAGTAATCCCTGCATACTTTTCCCCATTTATTATGGGCCAAGCCATTGGAAATGATCCTCTATCTCTTGGCAATAATGCAGTATGTAAATTAAAAAAACCCAACTTGGAAAGATTTAGGATTTTTTCTTTTATAATTTCTCCCCAAAAAACCCCTATTGCAAAATCTATATCTGCATTTGAAAAAATATCTTCAAATTCTTTTGAATTGATTGAAATATTTTCATAAATTGGAATTCCTAATTTGGATGATTCTTCTTTAAGAGACATATGATTTAATTTATCATGCCAAACTTTCATCCCGGGTTCGTGATCGCGTGTCAAAACACCTTTTATTTGGAATTTTTGTAAATGTAGTTCTTTCAATACATGAACCGATAAATTTTTACTGCCAAAAAGGAAAACGTTCATATGATTTTTTTCAATTGATTGTGGCTATAATATATTTTTGGATATTTATTTAGTAAAAATGAACCAAATATAGCCTTTCGAAGAAAAAACGTTCCTCTTTTATAATTTTTTTCTTCCATAGCGTGTCAAATTTATTCATTTTGCTTGATTGTATCATAAATATCGACCCTTGATTGTTAAGGAAATTTTTTGCCTCCGATAGAAGTTTAGCTGTAAATTCATATCCATTTCTCCCACCTTCTACTGCGAGTTTTAGTTCTGGATCATTATAGTCATCACTTGGTGGCAAATAAGGTGGATTACAAACAATGGTATCAAATTTACGATTTGGAATTGCTGAAAACATATCACTTTGTAAAATTTCTATTTCAACTTGGTTTTTTTTAGCATTGCATTTTGCTGCTTCTACAGCTTTAGGGTTAATATCTACTGAGGTTACCTGATTTCCTTTCCTAGCTAAATGTATAGAGATTATGCCTGACCCGCACCCTATTTCAAGCACCGAACCCAGCTCATTTGGAAGATAGTTGCACATCATCCAAGAATCTTCGGCAGGTTCGTAAACACCTTCAAAGGTTTCTATTTCTATTTCTTCCATAATTAACCATGAGAAGGGTTATATAACCATTTATTTAAACATATATAACTTATGGTGTGGAAAAAGGGAAAAAAACCTGAACAATACTTGTTTACAATTACTGAAGAGTTTTCAGACAATTGGAAATCTTTCAAGAAAGAAGCTAAAGGGAATCATCAAAACATCAGTGAATTATTGAGAAATACAGTAAGCTCAAAATTAACTAATGACAAAAAGAAAAAAGCTTTGGTTCTTAGCCCCCACACAGACGATGCTGAATTAGGATGTGGAGGGACTATTGCAAAATTAGTTGAAGAAGGATGGAGTGTTCACGTAATATATTTTAGTGCTGTAGCTGAAAGATACCCCAATCTAGTCGAAGAAGCTGCAAATTCTGGTGGAATTTTAGGAATTACTCATGAAGTGTTAGATTTTCATACCCGATTTTTTCCAAGAGATAGACAAGAAATTTTACAAGCTTTGTATGATCATTCTAGAAGTATAGAATATGATTTAGTTTTTACTCCTACTACTACTGATATTCATCAAGATCATGGAGTTGTGACTGCTGAAGCAAAGAGAGCTTTTAGAAATTGTACTTTACTAGGTTATGAACTTCCTTGGAATAATTTATCTGTATCTCTAAATTGTTTTATCCCCCTGGAAGAAAGACATATTAAGAAGAAAATATTAGCTTTGGATTGTTATGAAAGTCAAAAACACAATCCTTATTTTAATGAGAAGTTTTTTAGATCTGTAGTAAAAATGAGAGGTATACAATTATCAAGCCCTTTTGCTGAAGGGTTTGAGACGATTAAAGTGAGGTTAGACCAATTGATATGATTAAAATCGCGATGGTTTTAGGTCATGATTTGCTCATTCCTAATGAGGATATTCGTGTTTATCGAGAGGCTATGGCTCTAATTAATGAAGGCCATGAAGTAACTGTTTTTTGTTGGGCAAGGCGATTAGAAAAATACGAAACAAAGTGGAAAGCCGAAAAAGATGGCATCAAAGTTGTTAGAGTATTTGAAGATTTGAAAGGTGGGTTTTTCTCTAAGGCTAAAGGTTTCAAAAAGGCTTTGAAAAAGCTTGAAGAAAAAATTGTTGAATATGAACCAACCATTGTTCATGCTCATGATTTGGAAGTTCTTGATGTTGCTATAAATGTAAAAAATAAATTAGGCTCTAAAATTGTATTTGATTCACATGAAGATTGGCCAATGATGGAGAAAGTTCAAAATTGGTTTATTGGTAAATATTATGAAAGAAAACAAAAGAAATTAATTGGAGAAGTGGATGCGTTATTGACGGTTTCCGATGAATTAGCTCTTCGCTTAGGTGGAGGGACTGTTTTGTATAATTCTGAATTATTGGAAACTGTAAAGGAACCTGTTTTACACGACCGTTTTGGTTTAGATGGGATTGTAGCGGGATATATTGGAGGGCTAAGAAAACCTATTTTGGAAGAAATTCTTGAAGCTGCTTCTAAAGTTAATGCACTAAGTGTCTTAATCGTCGGAGGACCTCCTAAAGGACAATCAGGATACACAAATATGATCGAAGAACTTGAAGAATTGGCTATAGAAAAAGGTGCTAATGCTAAATTTACAGGACCGTTACCATACAGTATGATGAATGAATGTTATGCTGCATGTGATATTTTGATGGTTGGACATTATGTTGATGAAAGAATGAGAGGCTATGCTTTACCAAAGAAATTACTAGATTCTATGGCCTATAAAGTGCCTGTAATCGTAGGGCCTTATGAAGCTCGCCAGAAAATTGTTGAAAGGTATGAATGTGGGCTTGTAACTGAAGATTGGGCCGATGCTTTGAGTACATTAGCTAATGATAAAGAACTTAGAAAAAAGATGGGTGAAAATGGCTATAAAGCATTTAAAATGAATTACTCATGGGAACTTCAAGAGAAAAAAATGCTCGAAGTATATGACGAATTATTGAAGAAGGAGAAACAATGAGAGTTCTGTTAACTGGCGTAGGGTGTCCTGGTGCTCATGCGTTAATTTCAAACTTAAAATTACAAGATGAAAAAATATTTATTTTAGGTACTAATGCAAATGAACAAGCAATTGGCAGATGGTTATGTGATGATTTTGCTGTTGTTCCTTGGGCTTATGAAGAAAACTATGTTGATTCTATAATTGATTTAGTGAAAAAGAATCAAATTGATATCGTCTTTCCTCAAACTTCTTGGGAAATGTTTCATCTTTCAAAAGCCGCTGAAAGAATTGAAAAACATTGTAAACTTTTAGCTTCAAACCATGAATTAGTAGCCATTTGTGAAAGTAAATATTTGATGTACAAGCATTTTGAAGGTAAAATTGACGTT
>Ga0208894_1001986_pt1 | contig 11665 bp, 11 predicted proteins | sample ETNtaG_12_FD_185752 | JGI IMG/M metagenome (GOLD analysis project Ga0208894, IMG submission 185752) | Marine microbial and viral communities from oxygen minimum zone, Eastern Pacific Ocean - ETNP201306SV49 (SPAdes) (version 2) | ecosystem: Environmental > Aquatic > Marine > Oceanic ... | reverse complement strand
ATTGCAGCAGTTTGCTTTACTGATCCTGAAATAGTTGGTGTTGGTTTAACACCAGATGAAGCTAAGGATGAAGGAATAGAAACTATAATTGGTAAATTCCCTTTTGCGGCCAGTGGAAGGGCATTAGCTATGGATGCAGGTTCAGATGGTGGTTTTGTGAGAATTACAGCTAGAGCTGATAACCAAGTGATAGTAGGCATACACGCAGTTGGTTCACATGTTTCTGAATTATCAGGGGAATTTGCTCTTGCAATAGAGATGGGGGCGCGTTTGGATGATATTGCAGGTACTATTCATGTACATCCTACTTTAACTGAGGCTTTCGCAGAGTCTGCACTTGCAGGGTTGGGTCATGCAATCCACATTTCAAAGTGATTTTAACCGATATAATTCAGGCTGGTAATTCATCACACGATGAAATTGACCAGTTAATGGTTCAGCTTCAAGAAAGAAGAATTAATGATAAAATTCGAGATACTCTAATTTTTGTAGAGCATCCTGAAATTGTAACTGTTGGTAGACGAGGAATGCTTGACAATATTCAAGCCCCAAAAGGTTTTGCTTCATCTGATGTTGATAGAGGAGGAGGTTTGACTTGGCATGGACCCGGTCAACTAGTTGGCTATCCTATTTTTAAATGGAAAGAAGAGTCAGTTAGAAAAGTAATAACAACTATTGAAGAATGGATTCTAATTTCCTTATCAAAAGTAGGTATCGAAGGTAATAGAAATGAAGCAATGCAGGGTGTTTGGTTTGAAGATCATAAAATTGCGAGCATAGGTTTGGCTTTCAGTAAATGGGTTTCAAGGCATGGATTTGACATCAATTTGAATACTCCTGAAAATAGGATTGAATCTGTAGAAGGTTGTGGTTTACCCGTCGGAAAACATACCTCATTATCAAAATTTGGTTATAATATCTCTATTGAACAAATGCAGAATCTTTTACTACAAACAATGCCAGAAATCTTAGGTCGTGAAGTATCTAATATTTCTAGTTTAGAAAATCTTTGATTAAATGCTGATTTTGATCTTTTAATTCATGATGTTTTTTCATCCAGTTAGATGCTTTTTCAACACATATGGCTTTGATTTCTCCAGTTAGTAAGTCACCTGAAATATATTCCTTTCGTATTCTTTCAAGTTCACTGTCGTCTTCTTCAAAGAAATATCTTAGATATTGATATGCTACATCAACGTCAGGGTTCCCTCCTTTAGCACGATGCTCTTCAACCGTTGCTTGTCCTCCAGAGAATGATGATTTAATTTTCTTTTCAATATCTTTTACAGAATCATTAAGGAACATAGTAGTTTCAGGTTGACTTGAACTCATTTTTCCTCCAGTCATTCCAACGGCAAATTGATGATATGTGGATGCCGGTTGCATAAGTCCCATTCCACCCATTTGTCTTTCTAAAGTTAGTAAATGATACTTGATTTCATTGTAGTTGTCTTGAGTGGCATCTTTAATTTCAATAGTTCCGTGTTTAGGATTTGCATTGGTTTGATTAAAGCCAGCTTTTCCTATTGCTGTTATTGCCTTATCAATTACTTTTTGCCTTTGATTTTTGTCTACTCCTCCATCGTCTCGTATCCCCATGGAGTTTTGATTATTATCTTGTATTGATAATCCAATTATAATATTTCCAGACTTGTTTTGGTTGACATTAAACCAATTTGTTTTTGAGACCATACCTCTTGTTAATCTAATGTGTGGATCTTGATCTATTCCAACAGGGACCACAATAGGCCTTAATCCTCCATATTCATCCAATTGTGGATGAACAATATCTCCGGCCTGTACTAATGGGGATTGGACATGAGCTAGGTTTGTTTCACCTGAAAAACCATAAATTGCTTCCATTTCTGATAAATTTGTCTTTTTTCCTAATGTAAATCCTAATTTTTGTACAATTGGTCTTTCAGATTGAAAATAAATAGAGGTTTTATCAGGATCTAGTCCCATTCCGGCATAGTTAGAAATGTATTCTTCAACAGCGTATTGTCTGCATTTTTCTAGGCTTAAGCCTCTTGTTGCATGAGCTTCTAAGTCAGCGACAGTTATGGTTACATCTCCACCTAATTCTTGGAACCATTTCGCTTGATCAATCACCATTTTGTGCCCTAGATGTATTTGACCTGATGGCATCAGACCTGAAAGAACGCCAAATGGGCGGCCTGTTTTTCTAGATTCTAAAACATTGTCCAAATCACGATGTGCAAAAATAATCCCTCTTCTATGCAAATGGGTTGGGTTTGGTAATTTTGTGTGGTCTATTATGTCTAGGCCAAACTTATCACAAATTTCTTTGTAATTTTTAACACCTTTACTTGCCCAAGGGTCAATTTCCATTATTTAGCTCAGAGCTTCGGGATTAAAAGTAATTCCTCCCCTCTTTAGGGAGGTGTGGAAAGAATAGTCTGGCCTCGTGCAATTCTGCATTTAGACATGGATGCCTTTTTTGTCAATGTACATATTTTGGCAAATCCTGATGACAAAGGAATTCCAATTGCTGTTGGCGGAGGTAAATTAGGAAAGAGGGGTGTGATTGCTTCAGCTTCTTATGAGGCAAGAGAATTTGGTGTTCGTTCAGCAATGCCAGTACATAAGGCTCTCAAGCTTTGTTCCAATTTGAAATTAGTTCCATCAAATCGTTCTTTAATTCGTTCTTGTTCTTTGAAAGTTATGGAAATTTTGTCAAGATATGGCACAATTGAAAAAATGAGTGTGGATGAAGCCTTTGTAGATTTATCACTTCAGAAGAACCCCGTTGCTTTAGTTCAAACTATTTTAAAGAGAATAAAGGCCGAAACAAATTTGCCATCTTCTGCAGGTTTATCTACCTCTAAATTAGTAGCTAAAATAGCATCAGACTTTGATAAACCCGAAGGATTTACAATTGTTGAACCAGGCAATGAATCAAAGTTTTTGGCCCCTTTAGAAATCCGTAAAATACATGGTATTGGACCTAAAACAGCATCGATTCTGAAAGGATTAGATGTTAGAATCTGTTCAGATTTAGTTTCTATAGATATTCAGAAATTGCTGCCGATCTTTGGTCAACATTCAGTAAATTTAAAAAATAAAGCAAAAGGAATTGATAACAGGCCAATTGACCCTTCACCCTGGGTTCCAAAACAGCAGGGAACTGATACTACTTTTGAGAAAGACATCTCAGATTCAGATGTCGTAGAGAATGAATTAAGAAAAATTTGTAAGGAAGTTTCCGAATGTTTAGAAGAAGTAGGAAGATCCGCACGCACCATAACAATCAAATTACGTTGGCCTGATTTTAAAACGATAACGCGTCAAAGAACAGTTCCTGGTGAGATAAATAAATCACAGGACATCTACAAAGTAGCTAAATCTTTGCTTTATGATAATTGGAAACCAGGAAAACCAATACGTCTTTTAGGTGTATCTGCAAGTAGGTTTGGAGTTTCAGATCAACAAAAATTGCAATTAGAATTCGAATAGGCTCTTTTGCTTACTGTCATTTTTCGGAGTTATTTTTGTAGGTTCTTTTTCTTCTTTATCTTCAATTTCTATAGCTCGGTAGTCTAGGGTTACTACATCTCTTTCCTGACGATATTGTTGTGATTCATTTATAATTAGAGATATTTTCTTATCTTTTTTATCAATCCCCATCAAAATAGCTAATTCATTTTCATTTAAGTCTAATTTACCCGTAATTTTGGCAGCTTTAGATAAATTACCTCTACAAACTGCAGAAATAACTGCTAATTGCTCTAGCTTTGATTCTTTAATTGATAGATGTGTTGCTTCCCCAATTTTCTTAGCTAAGGAATTTCGGTATGCTCGTTTAAAGCGACTAGCTCCCATTTTTCTTATCCATGAAGGGAACTGTAAACGTCTTCCACTTGTTGGATGGGATTTTGCTAGAGCTACACCACTTGACATCATCTCAGAAGCATATCCCCAGAGCCCATAGTTTTGTGTTTTCGAAACTCGAGCTAACAGTAAATCAGCATAAGCGACTCTTTCATATGCTCTTTCAATATCACTAGGGTGTTTGTATACTATCGGGATATTATCACTAATCCATGTAGAAACATCTCTTGGTTGTTCATGTAAATCGAATATGGCTTTTCGAGGTTCTTCATAATTATCACTGTTAAAAATTATATTCAGGGCATCAAACATTTCACTTTCTCTATCTCTTGAATCTAGTTTTTCATAATCCTCTTTGTCTATTACTTTATTACCTTCTGATATAGATTGCAAGTCATTGATTGCACCTCTTAAGTCTCCTTTAGCAGCTTCAGCCATTAATCTGATTGTTTCTTCATCTATCTTTAAATTCTCTTTTTCACAAACTTTGTTCAGAACCATTGAAACTGAGACTGCAGATGGTCTTTGAAATTTCAAAGTAAGTGCAAGTCTCTTAATTTTAGCACCTGTACCTTTCGTTAAATTATATAAATCATTTACAGTGATTATTACTGGTTGTTTTGTCATTTCTAATGTTTTAGAAATTGCTTTTTTACCACCTCTATCACTATAATTTTTTGTTTTATTTTTGGATTGTTGAGCTCTTTCGTATAAATTATCAGCTTCATCTAATAATATTAAATTTCTATCTGAAAGGCCATTTACTCCAAAAGTTTGAAACAATCCTGCCCTCAATGCAGTGCCTTCAATTACGTTTCCTGAACGTGCATCTGAGGCATTTAGTTCAATTACTTCCCACCCCATATCCTTAGCTAAGGCAATTGCGGCAGAAGTTTTGCCACAACCCGGAGGTCCTGATAATATGACTCCTTTTTTAGTCATTTTTTCACCCCAAGAACCAGCCCAATTTTGTAACTGGCTAATTGTTTTTGTGTTGCCTATAATGTCTGATAGACTATTTGGCCTATATTTTTCAGCCCAAGATTCCATTATTCACCTAATTTCATAGTGAAGTGTAACTTTTGATATTTTAGTATAGATTTCGCGCTACTTGAAATAATCCAGAAAATAATCAAAATACATATGCCAACAGTACCCATTGCAGTCGCAAATGAGCTTTTAAATTCGCTACTTTCACTTAGTTTAAAAATAGATATATTCCAATCTCCATTACCTAGATAAATAATGATAGAACACAATAAAAAGGCAAGGAATCCTGAAAATAAAAGTGAACGGCTTTTTGTTCTTCCATAAAGTTGCACAATTGGTGAAAGCAAAGTTAGGAATAAACCAATACCTAAAAGAGTGAAAAATAAACTCATATACTGTGTTTGAAAATAATTTATGGTACTAACTGGTGTAGTTTTATTTATCATAGCCTCAAATATCATAAACAAAGGAGCATAGGTTGCCAACCCCGCACCAATAAAAACAATTCTTGCGAGCATAATTAGAGTTAAAGAATTCCTACTATCAACGTTTAATTTTTCTAATTTTTTATAAGTTCGTTTGAGAACTAATAATGAAACTAAGGTGGTGGCTCCAACGATTGGCATAAACATAGTTGTAATGTAAATGATTCCAGTTAATGCCATACTAATTAGAGGGACTTTCATTAGAAAACCAACTTTAGATCCGGCAGTGTCAAGAATAACATCACTGAACATGTAGACGGCAATTGCTTCTGAAATAAAAATTAAAGTTAATAGAAATCCGGCTACAAACATTCGAGAACCAAAGCTACTGTAAATGTATGCATCTGGTTGGTCCTTGACAAATCTAACCATTTTATGTCCATAGGAGTGCTGTTAATTAGCCTAACTCAAAACGAAGTTGTTCAGAATCTTTTTTTCCTGCTAGTTTTTCAGCTAATTTTGTTCCAATGCCTGGAATACTGCTTAATTCCGAAGGTCTTGCATCTCTTATTGAACTTTGACTTGTAAATCCAGCATTAAACAGAGACCGAGCCCTAACTCTTCCTACAGAATCCATTTCAAGTAAAGGCAATAATTCTTTTCTAACACCATTATTTACTCTAATTCTTAATTCTGTAATCATTTTAGTATTCGAGGGAGATAATAGTTCAGCTAATTCACTCATGGCATAGAGTATCCATTCAGCCGTTTCTACTTTAGCTCTAATATCTCCAGGGGTTGTAGAATAGCGTTTTAGCAAATGTTCTTCAGGCGTTTCTTCAATCCAGTCCATTATCAGTAGAGCCGTTTTTAAGTCCCATAAATAAAATTCTAATTCCATATGTTCAACAGGTGGAGGTAGCATTAGATCTCCTTCCATTTGCATAAGATGTGTTAGATATGTTTCCATTTCATTTTTTCTAACATAAAGTGAATATATGTCAGGAGTTCTTGCAAGGGCGTGCAATAATCCAAGTGAGTTTGCCTCAATACCCGATTCTAATGCATTTCTAATTATGACTCCTGATAATGGATCTATGTATAATTGTGATACTTTTCTTCCAAAAGCCGTAGGTTTTAATTTTTCTTCCATTACTTCATTAGCCGGTTGGAATTCATTATCAGTTTTTCCTTTAATCTCTATTAATTTCTCTTCATCTAAAAAATCAAGAACTTTGTTTAATCGGTGTTGAGTTCTCCAGAGTTCGCCTTGGGCTCCAAACAGTGTTTTTTCAAGGAACTTATGTAAGCCTTCTCTTGTATCTATAGTTCCTGAAGTAATTAATGACAAAAGGTGAGTTCTTAGTGCAGGTTCACTGCCCAATCTAGAGATTACTGGTTCAGTTTCACCTTCAAAATATCTATCTGTAAAAGTTTCAATTTGTTCTCTTTTTTTAGCAATTAGTACACCTTGTCCATCAACATCAAATCCCGGCCTTCCAGCTCTTCCTAACATCTGCTGAACTTCTAAAACAGGTAATGGTTGGTTTGACTGAAAAGAAGAATCCCAACGACTTAAATCTCTGATAATAACTCTTCTAGCAGGTAAATTTACGCCTGCAGCTAATGTTGGTGTTGCACATAATGCTTTCAGTGATTTTTCTTTAAACGCAGTTTCAATTAACAGTCTTTGTCTATTTGTTAATCCAGCATGATGGTATGCTACACCGTTTGCAATTAATTTAGATAGATTAGAATCAACCGATGTAATTTCATCTGCATTTTTTTGAATTTTATCAGCAAATACTTCCAATTCATTTCTTTGTTCAACATTCAATTTTCCCCCTATCATTCTACTCAACTTCTTTGCTTGGGCTTCTGCCGACCTTCGAGTTCCGACAAATACTAAACATTGTTCAGGCAGATTATCAATTGCAATTCCTTCAACACCCTCCAGTCCCATATATTTTTTTTCACCATCTTCCCATTCAACTGTTCCATCGAGTGATATTCCTTTTCTGAGAGGTACTGGTCTAAAATCACTTTCAACTAACTTTGCATTTAGCCAGTCAGCTATTTCTCTTGAATTTGAAACCGTTGCAGAGAGACCTATAATTTGTATGCTTGGGTTTATCTCTCTAAATTTTGATAGTGTCACTTCTAGAGTAGGGCCTCTTCCAGAATCATTTAGCAAATGTATTTCATCAGAAACTAAACATTCGACTTCAGATAACCAAGAAGGATTATGCCTGATTAAAGAATCAGCCCTTTCAGAAGTTGAAACTATAATATCATATTTTGATAATCCTCTGGCTTTGTCATAATCTCCAACAGAAACTCCAATTTTTGCACCATCTAAAATATTTTTGCAAATATCTTTTAATTCGTTAACTTTTTCCCATGCCAATGCTCGTAAGGGTACAAGATATATTCCTTTTTTTTTAGCTTTTACAGCTCTTATTAAGGCTGCATATGCGACTAATGTTTTTCCTGCTGCAGTTGGTACCGACATCAATACCGACTCACCTTTTTCAACAAAAGCAATAGCTTCTTTTTGTGGAGGGTATAATTCTTTAATTTTTAGATAATCTAATAGTTCTGATAACAACCTCACCAGCTCTCATCTTGGTCATTTATGCCAAATTCTGGTTTGCTTTGAAAAGTTAAATATAATGCAATTGCTCCAAAAAGAGTAGATAATAATAAGCCTCCAAGACCAATAATTGCTGCCGCACATCCAATTAAGACGATATTATAATTCTGTTTCATCATTAATAATGCACTTGCAACAAATGTAAGAATTGCACAGATTAATTCCCAGAACATGCCAAATTTTAAAACTTGACGCACAAAGGATTCATCAATTTCATTATCTTCTTGATCAACTTGAATGCTCATCTCACTCATGACTTCATTATATTTGACAGTCACTCCTTGTATTTTCTCACTGTCACTCAAAATTCCGTTCATTGTTGTAGCAGTACCTAATAAGATAAATCCTGCAATAAGTAAGGCAATAGCTGCCTGAGAAGGTTTACTGGTAGCTGGATATAATGAAACTGAATTACTTTCACTATTTTCATCACCTCCCCAGTCTAGAGATTCATATTGGGTTTCTTCCCATCCTTCTGAATCATTTTCATCAACCATTGTTTATTCAGTGCTAGTCCCATAATTAATGGTTGCTCTAAGATTTTTTTAGGCCTTTAATGGTTCCACTTGTTTTTATTGTTATTATGTTAAGGTCTTCACTTTCATTATTCATAACATCTCTTGATTTTTCTAATAATTTATGATCAATTCTAACAATTCCATTTTCTTTATTAGCTTCAATCAATTTACATTTTATTTTAGATTCTAAATTACCAATTTTATTTCTGAAGAAATTTTCTAAATTAATTTTTGGACCTTTATTTGAATGTTCGAAAAGAATATATCGTTTTCTTCCTCTTTTTTCTTTAACTACCATACCCTTATTCAAATGCTTTTGTAATATTTTTTATTACACTTTCTAATTTTTCGATTCTTTCTTTAAGTTCTTTAACTTCATTTCTCAAGTCAGCTTCATTATTATCAGATTTATTGTTTTTTAGTTTTTCAATTAACCATGAATCCGTTTCTTCTTTTAATTTAATAATAGATTCTAAGTCATCATTACTGTTTTCATTACTTTCAGTTATTTCTTCAAGATTATTATCCGTATCTTTTTCATTTTCTTTTTTTATTTCAATCTCTTTTTCGGGTTCCTCTTCCTCATCGGTTTGTTGTGATTTTTCTCTATTAAAATCTTGACTAGTCATTATGTTTCCATTACTGTCTGATCTAATTTTCCCAAGTTCTGAAAGTTGGTCCAATCCCTTCTTAAATGATTCCATAACTATAGAATTATCAGATTCTTTAGAGGCTTCTCTATATGCATTAAATAATTCTCCTGAATCCATTTTGTATCCTTCAAGTTTTAGAATATTTAGTAAAATTGCTCTAGGATCATCATTATCCCAAACTATAGTTTCTTCTTCTTTTTCGGTATCTTCAATAATATCTTCATCATTTACTATAGTTGGTTCTTCTTCAATAATAACTTCTTCTTTTTCAGTAATTTCTTCTTTTTCATTAACTTCTTCTTTAACCGTGTCTTCTTCTTTTGCCTTATTGCTCCAAGGATATACCATATTAGAGGAAATAGTGGTGTAATATTATAGTTGATGTCAACTCAATACGTTTAATCCCCCCCTAAACCTGAAGCTTTGTGTCTCTTACTGATAAGATTTCTGAAATCGAGGAAGAAATCGGGAATACAAAGTACAATAAAGCTACACAGCATCATATAGGTAAATTGAAAGCTAAATTAGCACAATTAAGAGAAGAAGTAGTTGTTAGTTCTTCGGGCCCTAGAGGAAGTGGATATGGGGTCCGTAAAGCAGGAGATGCGACCGTTGCTTTAGTTGGTTTACCTAGTGTTGGCAAATCTACTTTATTGAATTGTCTTACGGATGCAGATAGTGAGACAGGTTCATATGCATTCACAACTTTGGATGTAGTTCCTGGAGTTTTGAAGTATAAAGATGCTAATATTCAAATTTTAGATTTACCTGGTTTAATTGAAGGTGCAGCAAGAGGTGCAGGCCGTGGTAAAGAAGTTCTTTCAGTTATACGTTCAGCAGATTTAATAATACATGTAATTGATGCTGTAGATCCTGCTCCACATGTTATTCTCAAAGAATTATTTGATTCCGGCGTTCGCCTCAATAGCCGTCCTCCTAACGGTAGTGTTTCAAAAACAGGTATTGGAGGTATTGAGGTTATTTCTACGATTGTTCAGGAGCTTGAGGAAGAAGCAATCAAGACAATTGTTCGGGAATATGGAATAGTAAATGCTCAAGTTGTATTAAGAGAAAGAATCACAATCGATGACTTAGTTGATATTTTAGCTAAAACTAGAGTTTACGTACCTTCTTTTGATGTTATTACGAAGGTAGATATGATTGAAAAAGAACAATTATCTGTAGTCAAAAATATGTGTGGTAAAAAGAAAGTAATTGAAGTGGCTGCACCTTTAAAAAAAGGAATTAAAGAATTGAAAAAACAGATTTATAATTCACTGGATTTCATATCTATATTTATGAAGCCTCAAGGTGAAAAAGCAGATCTTAAGGAACCAATGGTAGTTAGAAGAGGGACTACTATTACTGAAATATGCCAACGCTTACACCGCGATTTTAAACGTAAGTTCCGTTATTCACAGGTTTGGGGCCCTTCTGCAAAATTCCCAGGTCAAACTGTAGGTTTAAATCATAATGTTAAAGATCAGGATATAGTGAGTATAATCACTCATCGTTAGATTATTTCAATCTTTTAATTAATTCAGCTTTTTTACCTGAAGTTTTTAGACCTTTTTTCTTTAATTCAGCTTTTAATTCAGGTAATTTCATTGAACTGTAATCTTTTTTATTTTTCTTAGCAGATATATTTTCGGTTTCACTTTTTCGGAATAATCCCATAAATCGGGACGCTCCACGGCCAATTCCAGATTTTACAGCTCCAGCTCCACGCCCAACACCAGATTTTACAGCACCAGCACCACGCCCAACTGCTGCACCAGCACTTCCAATTGCAGATTTAGTTTTAGCACCACCTGCCTTAATTCCTCCTCCGATTTTACTTCCGATACCTTTCTTATCATCTTTTGTTTCAGTTTTAACTTCTGTTTTGACTTTCTTTTCAGTTATCGCTTTACTTTTATTTTTTGGAGTGAGTTTAAGTTTAGATCTTGGTTTAAAGACAATATTTGGTTTATTGCTATCCTCAGCTTTATTTTCATTGTATTTTTTACGAGCAGAGTCAGTTGTAACTGATTCAGGTAATTTATCTCCGAATCGGTCTTTGTACCTGTCTTCTAGACTTTTCCCTTTTGAATCCATCATATGATCTAATCGTTTGTGAATATCCATTAATGGTTTTACACTCTTCTTTTCCCATCCTACAGCTCCAGGTGCGGCAGCTGGAACGGGTTCGGTAGAAACCATTACGTTATTGTCTGCAGCAACACCGACAGGTGCTACTTCAACAACGGGTTGAATTACAGGTGCAGCTTGAACTGCTGGAATCTCTTGATTAACCACTGGCTGCAAAACTGGTTGTGCTACAGGTGCAGCCTGAACTGCAGGTACACCTACAGGCTCCAGAACTGGAGGTTTTTTCTTTCCTTTTTTTTTTCCGCCGAACCAAGCCATTTTTTTTACCAATATTTTTTAACTATGTCTATCACTTTCTCAAAGAGACTAAAAAGTGTTGGAGAACTCTTTGCCCTTCTGTTTGAAGAACCATTCCCAACTGCTATTTCAGACCCTTTATCATCTGGTGACATTATCCAGCATTTATAGTAATCAATTAAAAGC